>Ga0209698_10000250_pt1 | contig 58907 bp, 35 predicted proteins | sample LitLauG_LLR_2012_FD_187203 | JGI IMG/M metagenome (GOLD analysis project Ga0209698, IMG submission 187203) | Freshwater sediment microbial communities from Pennsylvania, USA - Little Laurel Run_MetaG_LLR_2012 (SPAdes) (version 2) | ecosystem: Environmental > Aquatic > Freshwater > Creek >... | reverse complement strand
CCGTGGCTACGAAAACGTACCGTCCCATGAAGTTCATGAAGTTCGTGCCTTGAAGGAGCAGTTGCGCCATCCAGGCATTGTTGTCGTTGGCACGCGAGACGTGGCAGTCCGTGCAGGCCTTCGTTTCTTTCCCGCGCACTGTGTGCGGGACAAACGTGCTGAAGGCCTGTCCGCTGAAACCTTCGGCGGAAATGGTTTGCTGCTGATAGTAGAGCCAGTCGCGATCGTTGTTCTGCGAACTGACCAGCACCGCACAGGCCGAACGCACCGGCGCCACGCGATTTCCCGTCACCGTGCCGTCAATGCCGAGGGTATAGATGTCGTCGCGCAGGACCTGAAAGTTGTAGGACGTCCAGTTGCGCGTAGTCAAGCCCTCGTTGTGCAGCATGGGCATGCGCTGGTTGGCGCTCATCGAGAGATGGCAGCCGTAACAAGTGGGCGCCCACGAGGAATGGCAGGTGTAGCACGTCATACGGCTATTCTGGTGAGCGAGCTTGGATTCGTCTTCCTTGGGCGGCGCCTCTCCCCAGGTTTGCCCGTCCTGCTGGATGGTCTTCGCCAGACGCGATTTTTCGCTGTAGTGCGGGTTGCCGGGAGTGATCGCATCGCGTACCTGTACCACTTCCCATTCCTTGTCCTGATCGAGCATCGAGCGCTGATACAACCGGTCGTCCTTCCAGTAGAAGCGTCGCTCCAGCCATGGTGTGCGCAGTCTGGCGAGATCGGTACCGCCGACGGGCGCGGCCGTGCCTGATGTCACGAGCGACGTCCGTTGCTGGATGGTGCCGTGGCAATCCACGCAGTCGATCTCGATCGCGTTACGCGTCTCGCCGTAGAGCTTGCCATTGCCGTGGCTGTCCTGCTCGAAGTGGCAATCGATGCAGTGCATGCCCTTTTCGAGATGGATGTCTTTGAGGTGAACCGCCTTCTTGAGTTTGTCGGGATCGTCGAACGAGACAATCTTGTCATCCGGATCGAGCAGGTTACCTTTGCGGTCGTGCTTGAAGACGGCTCGGAAGATCCAGCCGTGACTGTGGAAATCGGCAAACTGCGTGTGTTGGAGCTGCTGGTTGAATTCGGGCGTGCCGACTTTTTCCAGAAAGTTGGTGTCGGACCACAATCCGCGAACAGCCGAGCCCTCGGGATTTCGCGATTGAACTCGGTTCTGCTCCCCAGCGCTTGGATGCCGCTGCACAGTCGGCCACATGTGTTCGCCGTCCATTTCGTTGTCCCACCAGGTGTAGCCGAAGTAGGTGGACACCATGTTCGTGCCCGGATGAATGTGGCAGACAATGCACTGGCTCGACGGAATGGAACGCGTGAACTGATGGCGAATGGGATGGCCGGACTCATTGCGTGGAATGGTGGGATCGGACGTTGCGGTCTGTCCCTGATTGCCGTGGACCGCATACACGCCGGAATGTTCGGCCGAGCGGTCGTTGGCGTACACGACGTGGCAGGCACTGCAGCCGCTGGCACGGTAGTCGCCAGGCTGATCGTTGGTGCCCGGAAACGAGAGCAGCGGATCGAGCAGCCGAGTCTTTTGCAAGCCCAGAAAAACCGGGTCGGTGCGCAGTTCTGTGCCGAAGCCGCGCGTGCTCAGCTTGATCTCGGGCTTGCCAGGATCTTCTTCCAGGCTCGGATTGCCCACTTCCGGCTTCGCTTTGCCGCCGCGCTCAAACACGCGCAAAACATTGCCGGGCTGAGAAATCTCCCAGCGCTCAAGGGGATCGAGGTAGGGCAGAATTCCCTTCTTGCTGATTTCTTGCGGGGTGGGCGGCGGAGATGTGGTCAGGCGTTGCGGGCTACCGTCAGGGCCGTAGCTCTCGCCGAATTGTGGGGCCTTCAAAGGAAACGCGCCGTTGTTGTAGAGCGCCGCGCCCCACAGCATGGCGCCGTGCGTCATCATGCTGGTCTGAACTTTTCGCACCTCGGCGGTATGACAGCCGGACGTTCCGCAGGTTTGTTCCGCGACCCGCAAGTCTCCCGGATTCACGAAGCGCACGTAGTCCCAGTTTTCCCGCAGCCAACCCGTATAGGCCCGCTCTGGATTGGCGGACGAATGCGCGTCCTTCCGATGGCTCGGCTGCGGATGGGCCTGCCTTTTCGTTTCCGCATATCCGGCAGAATCCTGCGGACTTCCAGGAGAGATGCGCGCCTCGCTATTTCCTCCATGACAATCCGTGCACCCCAGACGCACGGTTCCGGTCGCATGCATGGTTGGGCTGTCGGTTGCGGTGTGGCAAGTCAGGCAGCCGGCCGACTTTCGATCGGCGTCGGCCTGCGATTGCAGAAGTAGAACTTTTTCGTCGGCTTGTGCTGGAGCAGATCGGGCGGTGCCGACCCCGGCCAGACAGAGCAATGCCGCGGCGGAGAGAACACCAACCATGTTGCGCAGCTCAAATCTCACTTTCCCTCGCGCGTTCAAAACTGAAACTTCACGCTGGCGAACATCGAAAACAGAACCTTGCCGTCATAGATATCGTGTAGACTCTGCCCCGGCACCAGTGCCGAGGTCCCGCCGCGGACGACGATGTTTTCGCTCAGCGGCGGACGGTACTCGAAGCCCGCGCCAAAGTCCGTCCCGATACTGTGATGGATCGGGCGCTGGAACAGCAGCAGCTCCAGGGGCTCGGTGCGGTCGAATCGCAAATAGTTCGAGTTGACGAACGCGCGGAGCTTGGGCGTCACATCGAAGTCCGCTCCCAGGTTGAAAAGGTTAATCCCGGGATTTACGAAGTTCGCTTGGCCTTCTTCCTTGCTCGACCGCAGATCAGGTAACAGGCTCATGGGCGTAACCAGCGCCACTCCCGTGGCCGTAAGCCGGATGCCTTCGCGGTCCCAGAAGCTGAAGTCGGTGCCGGCAAAGTGAGTGTCGTCCACGATCGAGTCGAACCCGCGCGCGGTGCCATCCGTGCGGGAAGTGCCGGAGCGATTGCTGGAATCGCCGGAAGCATAGAAAAAAGAAGCGCGGTACCGCACCCAGTCCCTGTCGACGGAGAGCTCCAGAGCGGCCATCTGCGCGTTGATGCTGACGCGCCGCCCTGCGATCGTGTTGAAGTCGTCATGTCCCAGCGCCTGGTAGAAAGCATTGCTCACGTTCAGGCGCCCGATGTGGCCGTTTCCCGTCCATCCCAGATAGTAGGCACGGATGTTGTGCGGGTGGACCGTGCCATTGACCACCGCTCCGACCGGTGCTGGACGCACCAGAAAACCGTTGTCGTCGTAGTGAATGCTGGCATTGTCCTGGTTGTAATGGAAACTGAACTCGGTGGTGTAGCCCTTGGTGAGAAAGTCCTGGATGTAGAGGTTCGCGACCGAAACCTGCTGTCCTCGATTGTAAAATGTGTTCAGGCCGCTGTTGGTATTTTTTTCGAGCAAATGGAACCAGGCGAGATTGTAGGCCAGCCGGTTGGAGCGCAAGTTCCCGAAGATTCGAACGCCCGGTTGCTCCTCGGAGAACAGAAATCCCCGGAAATCGCTGGTGAACTGCTGGATTCCAGCCCGCACGGAGACGAAGTCGTAATTCGGACTCAGGTCGCGCAGTTTGGCTTCAACAAAGGCTTCCTGCAAACCGACATGTGAGTCGAAGCGGTTCGTACCCTGGCGCGTGTCGATGTTCACAATGCCGCGTTCGCGTGTCTGGAGGAAATTGAGGTTGATCTCGGGTGTGAGGCGAATCCGAAAATCCACGGGACGAAAACTGGTGTCGCCGCGAAAGAGGTCGAATGACAATCTCAGGTTCTCGGAAACGAATGCCTGCTCGCCCCGCCCGAAGAACCCGCTGCTGCCCGGATCCACGGAGTTCAACCCGCTCGGTACCGGCAGACGGCGGCCATCGAAACCGGCCTCGCTCGTGCCCGTGAAATTAAAGAACCAGCGCTGTCCGATGATCGGGTAGTCGCCCTTGATGCGGTTGCGATTGAAAGGATCGTACCAGTGACCCTTCACGTACGGCGTGTCGGGCTGCTTTACGTAGCGGCGCCACTCGGGCATGGCGATGTCCCAGCGATCAGGGTTGGGTGAGAAATTCGCGGAATCGGGTGGCACTTGCTCCGGTGGAACTGCTCCCGGCGTTTCCGCAGAGGCGGAATTGCGCAACCCCGGATAATGAGTGGTGGACCCTGCAGGTGCCGAGGTACAGGGCGCTCCCGGCACACCAGCTGAACACCCGGCTGCCGGAACCGTCTCGTTTGATTCGCGCAGCGCAAGTTCAAGGACGGTGACTGGTCCGTTGACCCTGAAGTTGGGAATGATCTGCGTCTGGAATCCTTCGCGCGCGAGTTTGACTTCATAAACTCCCAAGCGGACGTCCCGGAGACGGAAAATGCCTTCCACGTCGGTGGCAGCAGAGTAATGTTGATCGCTGGTCGTGCTCCGCAGATCAACCTGCACACCGGGAAGCGCGCGTCCCCGCGAATCGCGAATCAAACCCTGCAAAGTGGCAGTACTGGCTGGAGGACGTTCCGGAATGCGACGGGTGGATTGGTCTTGCGGGCGTGCCCAAAGCGGAGACGAAGGAGAATTCAGCAGAAAAATAGCAAAGCAAGGCAGCCATAAAAGGGACCACCGGAGCGCACCTCTGCCAGTCTGCACCCGTCAGCACCATCCCAAGGAGATGTATTTCCCTTGGTACCATAGCCGCGGCGCGCATGCAAAGAAAACCGGAGTCATGCGTCCACGGTTCGTCACTAGTGAGGAACGTCGTCTTACCCCGTCCTGCCGGGCGGGGACGCCCGGCGCTCCACACTCAGTGCTACTTCGTCTTCATGACGTAGACGCCATCCCACTCGGGCTCGGGGGCGTTCTGGATGAACTCCAGTACCCGGTCCAGAAAAATCTGCGTCGGACCGTCGTCGGGGAAACGGGTCAGCATTTCCGCCAACCGGCTGGCTGCCTCTTTCCAGTTCTGCTCGCGATACGCCTCCATCGCGTGGTTGAAACCGGAAAGCAGCGGGCTGTATTTCTCTCTTTGTACTGCAGAATCCAGCAGTTCGTAGATCGTCACCGGCTGTAGTTTACCTTTCACACGGATCTTGTCTAGATCGCGGCAGACAAACTTATCGGCGATTTGACGGTAGGTTCCTTCACTGATGACGATGCGGGTGCGGTACTCCTTGGTCATCCCCTCCAACCGGGACGCGAGGTTGACGTTGTCACCCATCACAGTCCAGGCCAGCCGTTTAGCCGAACCCATGTTGCCGACATTCACCGGGCCGGTGTTCAAACCAACCCCAATCGAAATCTGCTTTCGTCCTTGCGCCTGCCATCGGGCATTGAGTTTCTCCAGGCTCCGAACCATCTCCAACGCACAGGCACACGCGCGGTAGGCATGATCGGTCTGCGGATAGGGCGAGCCCCAAAATGCCATGATGGCGTCGCCGATATATTTGTCCAGCGTTCCCAGGTTACGGAAAAGTACGTCGGTCATTTCGCCCAGGTATTCGTTCAGGAGGAGCACAAGTTCGTCCGCCGTCAGGCCCTCCGAGAGTGTGGTGAAACCGCGGATGTCGCTGAACATGACGGTGAGTTCCTTGGTCTCCCCGCCCGGCCGGATGTACTTCCGTGGATCCTTCTCGATCAGCGCGATCACGCCGGGAGAAAGGTATTGCGAGAAGGTCTTGCGGATTTTCCTTTTCTCACCCTCCTCGAAGATCATCCGGAAACTGGTGATGACTGCGTAATTGACCACCAGCGTGCCCGCTGGTATCACACAGCTCAGCCAGACTCCCCAGTGCGCGAAGCTGAAGTAGATGAACCAGGCAAAGGCCGCGAGGGTAATGAACAGGGAGATGGTTGAGTACAGCGGCTTGATGCGGCTGAACCAGAAACCGAAGACCAGGCCAAACAGGAGGATGACTCCAGCGTCCATCATTTCCTCATGCAGGCCGCGCGTCAGGAAACTGCGTCCCTTCTCGTTGCTATGGAGAAGGTTGTCGATGATGTTGGCGTGGACCTCGACGCCCATGTACCCGGCATCCTGCTTTTCAAACGGGGTGCTGCGCAAATCACCGATCCCGAGGGCGGTGCCGCCTACCAGCACGATCTTGTCCTTGAAGGTGCCCGGGGGCACGTCGCCCCGGAGCACATCCCACATCGAGTAATGCTGGTAAGTGTGATACGGACCCGCATAGTTGATGAGCACGCTGCCATCGTGCCAGGGTCGGAGATTATGTCGGCCAAACTGGATACGCTCCAGCCCGTTTTCCGAGATATAGGCCGCGATCTCCTGGTCCGGAATTTTCTCGTATTCCCGCACCACCTGCAGGTCGAGGGACGGAAAGAAGTCTTTGTCCTGATAACGAGCGACGAGCAGACCCCGCCGCAACGTGCCGTCGGGATCGGGGTTGGTGTTGAAGAAACCGTAGGAGGCCGCGGACTCGGCCAGCTGAGCGAGGTTCGCCTCCGCGCCCGGGTAGACGCCGCCGCCATTCTCCAGCCAGGCGCGACCCAAATCGAAATCGCGCCCTTGCGATTCGACTTTGAGGACCTGGGGAAACGCCTTGGCCCAGATGATGTTGAAGTATTCCTCCGCTCGTTTGGCGTCCTCCGATTGGGCGCGCTCCCGGTCCAGGAAAAGATGCCCCAGGACCACCCGGCCCGACTGTTGCAGGGCGGCGGCAAACTGGGCATCGTGATCGCCGGTGGTTTCGAGTTGCTTGATTCGCGCCGTAACATTCGCAGGACTTGAGGAACCGAGGTCGCGCTGCAACTGGCGGAGGGCCGCCTGAGCAGAATTGCTCTCGGGCGTCGGGAAGGTGGCGTCGAAGGCAATGACTCCCGCTCCGCCGGCGCTCAACCGGTTCACCAGCGATGCGTAGGAGGAGCGTGGCAAGGGGAAGGCGCCAATATTCTGGAGAGTTTTCTCGTCGATGCCGACGATCACGATGCGTTGGTCGTGCGGCCGCTGTCCGCGCGCGTCAAAACGCATGTCCAGAGAACGCTGCTCAACGTTCTGCAGGAAAAGAAAACCAGCCCGAGTGTTGCCGCCGATCCCGGCAAAGGCGAACAGTGCCAAGCCAGCCAGCGTGACCAGCGAAGCGAGAAGCAAGTCTACCTGTCGGACTGAGAATCTACCCAGCCTCGCTGACCAGCGGGACAACTTCTGCTCGCGCAGCGTCATAACCCTTGAGATCCCAGGCTAGCGCGGCCTGGACATCGACGACGCATCGATGCCAGACAAATCGATCAGCACTTGGGATTGTTTGGAGGGCATCCCGTAGTTGGAGGCGTGGGCGGCGTACTCGCCTTCGTACCGAGCTGTGTCACGCCGACCGCCCATCCCGTCGCTGCAACTCCGACACCAATGATCACGTCGCGTACCAAGTGCGCGTGCCGGACTGGAGGAACCGGGTCGGGCACCGACGTATCCTCGATGCTGGCCCTCTGCACCTCGGGTGGCGTGACCTGAGGTCCAAAACCCGCTGGAGGAATCTCCGAGCTGATCACGACCATCTGTCCTGCCACGACCAGGACCTGACCCTGATTGGATTCCCCGGAATTCTTGGCAACCTTCGCATTGCCGATGGGGGTGACCGAGACCTTCCCCGTATAGCAGATCACCGTGGTCTTATTGCCGTCGTAGCTAACGTAGAAGTCGGTGCCAATGACGCCGATGACGGCGTTGGGTGTCTTCATCTCGAACTTGCCGGCAGGTTGCGTGACCTTGACGACCTTGCTCCGTACCTTTCCGAAATCCATTTCCAACGAGGTTTGCTGGGAGGCAGCATCATGTTGAACCACCCGCAGCTCACTGTTCGAACCCAAGCTGAGGATCGATCCGTCCGTCAGGCCGGCGCGCAGACGGCCCTTCTGTTCGGTTTTGAGCAGATCGTTCCATTCCAGATTGTCTTTGACCTTGGTTGGCTTGGCATTTCGCGTGGCCGAAGGAATCAGCGCACTAACCTGACCCGCGGATTGTCCTCCTGCCGGTGGCGCGCACAGCGCAGGCATTGGCGACAGCAATAGGCACAGGAATCCAGCAATGAGACGTCGGAATGGAATCAAGTCAGGCCCCTTCCCTTGTTCTAACTTTTTGGGGGATAACGAATTGTGGCATACGAAAGGGGAATGTCAATGTTACGAGCCTGCAGGGGTGACCACTGTGGTTACACGAAAGTATCAGCCCCCTCGTTTTCCACGTGGGCGCCGTATTAACATCCCGATACACAGGTGTTCTCGACTCCTCGCCGCCGAGTGCGTCCCGCAGGCGAGCCTTTGAGGTCGAATGAGCCGCTGCCGTTGCGGTCAATCCGCGCTGGTTGTCTTCGGCGTATTGTGTCTCATGCTGCTTGCCACCCTGTTGATTTCATGTGGCACCACAGCACCTTCCAATGCTCCGCCGCCCCCTCCAGCCCCGCTCACCGCCGCCGACGTGCAGCAAGTCGTCGAAAATGCTGCCCAGTCGCTGAACGTTCCCATGGTCATTGCGGTGGCCGACCGGGCCGGAAACATCTTGGCCGTATTTAAGAACGCCGGCGCTCCCGTAACCTCGACCGGCAACTTCGGCGCGGCCGCCGATAGCAAGGAACTCGCCGTCGCCCTGGCTCGTACAGCTGCCTTGTTCAGTAACAACCAAGCTCCACTTTCGAGCCGCACTGTGCGTTTCATCAGTGGTATCCACTTTCCGCCGGGTGTCGCCAATGCCCCTAACGGCGATTTGTACGGGATCGAAAACACCAACCGTGGCTGTCCCCTGAATGCTGCCTTCTTGCCAGGGAAGAACATTGCCCCGTCCCGCTCGATCGACGGCCTCAGTTTGGGGTTAGGCATTATCACCGGCAAGGCTGACACCCCGGACAGCGATTCAACCGCCGTGAATCCAGGTGGCGTTCCGCTTTTCAAGAACGGGTACGCGGTCGGAGGAGTAGGGGTAGTCAGCACATCGCCGGAAGCTGCGGAGTTCGCCGCCTTTTCCGGCGCCTCCCAGGCTGGATTCCTCCCGAACGCGTCGCAACTGCCCCCGCCCGGAGTCGTGATCATCGGCGGCATCGCCCTGCCCTTCGTGAACCAGACCACTGCCCCGAACGGCATCGGTCCCGGAACTACCGCTGGCACTTATGTACTCGGACCGCTAAATGGCGCGCTTCCACCGGAAGGCGATCTGGTGGGACCGACGGGCGGAGTTTCTGGTCTGACGCAAGCCGATGTGGCGAACATCATTAGCCAGGCTGTGACCACGGCCGAGATCACGCGAGCGGTCATCCGTCTGCCCCCGGGCTCGCGCACGAAGATGACGATCGCGGTCACGGATTTGGATGGCACCTTACTGGGCCTGCACCGCATGCCCGACGCCACCGTGTTCAGCATCGACGTGGCCGTGGCCAAGGCCCGTGATGTCATCTATTTCAGCGGTCCCTCAGGCACGCCGGACCTGCCCGGAGTTCCGGCTGGCACAGCGGTAACCAACCGCACCATCGGCTTCGGCGCGCAACCGTTCTTCCCGCCGGGCATTGTCGGTTCGGGCCCAGGCCCGTTTTTCAATCTCTACACATTTGATGTCGCCCATCCGTGCACCCAAGGTTCCCAAGCAGCGAACCCCAATCAGAATGGGGTCGTCTTTTTTCCCGGCAGCGTGCCTCTCTACAAGAATGGAGTGTTGGTGGGTGGCGTGGGAGTCAGCGGCGATGGTGTCGATCAGGACGATTTTGTTACCAGTGCCGGAGCCCAGGGTTTCGAGGCGCCTGCCAATATCCGCGCCGACCAGGTGATCCTCGACGGCGTGCGCCTGCCCTACCTGAAGTTTCCCCGGAACCCGACCCAGTGATTGGCTAGCGAACCACACCGCAAAATGATTGCAACTTCGATCGCTGAGGACAATAGAATTTTCATCTCGGAGCGCAATACCTGATGCCATTTTCAACTCAAGAAGGATCGACCTTGCCAAAACTCTCATTCGAGCACAACCTGGCGAAACTATTGTTGGCTGTGATGGTCCTGGTAGCCTCGGCGGGTTCGCAAACGGACCCACCCTCCCCAAGGTCAAAGCCGCTTGTGCTGACTGGAGCGATCGCGCTCGTAGGCGTGCAGGGACGTATCGATCACCTCGGCGCCGACATGAAAGGCCGCCTTTTTGTTTCTGCCCTCGGCAACAACACCGAGGAGGTTCTCGACCTCACCGCTGGACGAGTGATGCGCAGTCTCAGCGTGCCCCGGCCGCAAGGCGTTGTTTACGCTCCGGCTTCGAACGAACTTTTTGTAGGAAGCGATGAAGGCAAGCTGTATATCTACAACGGAGATTCGCTGGAACTCATCACGGCAATCGATTTTGGCGACGACGTCGATAACCTTCGCTACGACGCTGCCAATAAGCAGGTATATGTCGGATACGGGGACGAGGAAGCGGGCGCTATCGCGGTCGTCGACGCCAACACTAACAAGCGCTTAGATGCGGAATACAAGCTGGGCGCTCATCCTGAGTCGTTTCGTCTCGAAACGTCCGGGCCAAATATCTATGTCAATCTGCCGGACCAGAAGCAGATCGCAGTCATCAACCGCAGCACACGTAAGATCACCCGGTGGCCCTTGACCCTGGAAAGCAACTTCCCTATGGCCTTGAATGAGGCCGATCACCGGCTCTTTGTGATCACGCACGCGCCGGCACGTCTGGTTGTCTTCGACACGAACACAGGGCACGAGTTGGCAGCGCTTCCTTGCGTTCAGAACTCAGACGATATCTTTTACGACGACGCCCGCAAGCGCATTTACGTTCCCGGTGGTGAGGGAATGATCGATGTCTTCCAGCAGGAACATCCGAATCACTATGCCCATCTGGCCAGTATCCCGTCCGCAGTGGGTGCTCGCACCGGCGGATATTTCGGAAAAGGCAAGAAGGGTTTCGAAGTTCTCTATGTAGCCGTTCCAGCGCGTGCCGATCACTCTGCCGAGGTCTTGATCTATACCGTCCAGGACTGACGTTGCATGGCTTGCATCGAGGCACCCGAGGTGCCGAGGATGAGTTGGAACGGGCGCACCTCTACGAATCCATGATTTACAATTCATCTTGTTAGAAGACTGGGTTCTCCTTCGAAGAGATGGGGTGCTCCACATTTCTGAACAGGTCTTAATGTTGACTTCATGCTCCCTTCACCGCTTCGGTACACACTAATTAGAGTCGTACCTATGCGGGCCCGCAGGCAGGGCCGAAGTGCGCTGAAACGAGAACCCAGAATCGGCGGGCGGCCCTACATGCCAATGTGTTCGAGGAAGCGGATACAAAGTCCAGCGTCGGGATTGAGGACATTCGGTGCAGATGCTCAGGCGTTACTGGCTCATTGCGGTGGGCATGATTGCCGCCGCCATCTTTGCTGCTTTTAAGTTCGGAGGGCAAGAGAAGCCGCAGTACTTCACCACCAAGGCCGATCGCGGCGACATTCGCCAGGTGGTCGAGGCGACCGGCACAATCAACGCTGTCATCACCGTTCAAGTGGGCTCGCAAGTCTCGGGGACCATTTCTCATCTTTTCGCGGATTTCAATTCTCGTGTCAAGCGAGGGCAGGTTGTCGCACAGATTGATCCCGCTCTATTTGAAGGCGCGGTCCTGCAGGCCAAAGGCGACCTCGCCAACGCAGAGGCGAATGTCGCAACGGCCCAGGCTAACCTGGAAAGGGCCAAAGCAACCGCCGTTCAGACCAAGGCGGACTACGAACGTACAGTCGGATTGACCAAACAAGCCGTGATGAGCCAGCAGCAACTTGACATGGCGAAAGCCAACTACGACTCAGCGGTCGCCGCCGTTTCGGCGGCGGACGCTCAAATTACCCAGGCCATGGCTCAAGTCCAGCAGAAAAAAGCCGCTTTGACGGTGGCCCAGACTAACCTCGACTACACCACGATTCATGCGCCGATTGATGGCACCGTGATCGCCCGCAATGTGGATGTGGGTCAGACGGTGGCGGCGTCGTTGCAGGCGCCTACCCTCTTCACGATCGCGCAAGACTTGACCAAAATGCAGGTCTACGCCAGCACCGACGAATCGGACGTCGGCATGATCAGGAACGGCCAGGTGGTCACCTTCAAAGTCGACGCGTTTCCGCGCGATACGTTTACCGGACGCGTCTCGCAAATCCGAATGAACGCGACCACGGTCCAGAACGTGGTTACCTACAATACGGTGATTGATTTTGCCAACCCGGATTTGAAACTCTTCCCGGGGATGACCGCATACATCACCATTCCGGTGGCTTCGACGCAGAGTATCTTGCGTGCGCCCAACGGCGCGTTGCGATACAAACCTGATCTGAGCGCTGAGGAGATTCGCGCCCTCTATCAAAAGTACGGACTCGACGATAAAACCGGCGTCCAAGTCATCGCCGAAGCCCCGGGCGGTGGCGTTCCCGGGAAACAGTATCGCGCCCAGGCGCCCGGTCAAGCGGGCGGGGGTAACACCAGCGGGCAAACGCGGACGCCGCTTCTCGATGTAGCGGTGCTTTGGAAACTCCGTCCTGACAGTACTCTCGAGCCAGTGAAGATCCGCACGGGCATCACGGATCACACGGTCACCGAGGTCGCCGAGATTCTCAAAGGCGAACTGAAAGAAGGTGATGAACTCATTACCGGGTCGATGGTGGCTCGCAAGACCTCGGCCCCGGGCACGGGTGCGCCGCGCAGGTAGGCGTCGACACAACAGAACGGCGCTGAAAAACGATCCACATGGCCACGACCTCCCAACCCGATGTGAAGGCCACCAGCCAGCAGGAGCACGAAACAATTCTCCACGTGCAGGAGGTCCACAAGTACTACGAATTGGGCGAAACGCGCGTGCACGCCCTGCGTGGAGTGAGCATTCAAATCAAACGTGGCGAATTCGTGACCATCATGGGCGCCAGTGGCAGCGGCAAATCGACCTTCATGAACATTTTAGGGTGTCTCGATAAGCCCAGCGCCGGACGCTATCTCCTCGAAAACGTCGAGGTCTCCAGCCTCAGTAAGAAAGAACTGGCCGCCATCCGCAACCGCAAGATCGGTTTCGTCTTCCAAGGATTCAATCTGCTCTCGCGCACCACTGCTCTGGAAAACGTTGAGTTGCCCACGCTCTACGCGCACATCAGTAAGGCGGAGGGCGAAAAGCGATCGCGCGAGGCACTGGCCTTGGTCGGACTCGGAGACCGTGTCGCGCATTTCCCCTCGCAACTGTCCGGCGGCCAGCAGCAGCGAGTAGCAATCGCCCGCGCGCTGGTGAACCGGCCCTCAATCTTGTTGGCAGACGAACCCACCGGTAATCTCGACAGCCGCACCTCGGTCGAGATTATGGACATTTTCCAGAGATTGAACGACGAAGGCCTGACCATCGTGCTCGTGACGCACGAACCAGACATCGCACAGTTTGCGAAACGCAGCATTCAGTTTCGCGACGGCCGGATCCATCGCGATGATCCGATCCAGAATCGCCCGCGCGCCTCGCAGGTCATCCAGAACCTGCCCAAGTTGGAGGACTAAGCCAGCGATGAGTCTGCTCGCCATCATCCGGATCGCCATGCGGGCGCTGGGGCGCAACAAGATGCGTTCGATCCTCACCATGCTGGGCATCATCATCGGGGTGGGCGCGGTGATCGCGATGCTGGGCGTCGGGCAAGGAGCGCGTCAGACCGTGCAGGAGCAGATTCAGGCTATGGGATCCAACCTGCTGTTCGTGGGCGCAGGCACGGTCACCCGCAGCGGGATGCACATGGGTTGGGGCTCGACCAAGACCCTGATTTACGACGACATGCTGGCCATGATGCAAGAATGCCCCGCGGCCCATGCCGCTGCCCCAGGCAGCAGTTCCAGCGGCCAGGTCGTGTTTGGCAACGATAATTGGGCGACCCGGGTGAATGGTACCGAGCCCCAATACTTCGATATCCGCACCTGGCCTTTTCAGGAGGGATCGTCATTTACCCAAAATGATGTGGAGATGGCAGCCAATGTAGCCGTCATCGGAGAAACTGTCCGCAAGAACCTGTTCGGCGCGACCGACCCGATCGGCCAGACCATCCGCATTAACAATCTGCCCTTCCGGGTGGTGGGCGTTCTCACTCCCAAGGGAACGTCGGCCGCCATGGGGGATGATCAGGACGACATTATCCTCGTCCCAATTACCACGCTCCTGAAAAAGATTACCGGCCAGAATTGGCTGCGCTGGATCATGGTGTCCGCCATCTCCCGGCAAGGGAGTTATGCAGCGCAGCAGCAAATCACGTCCCTGCTTCGCGATCGTCATCACATTCGCTCCGGCCAGGACGATGACTTTTTCGTGCGCAATCTCGCCGATATGGCCGACGTTGCCGACGAGGCCGGCCGGGTCATGACCTTACTGCTAGCCTCGATCGCCGCCGTATCGCTCATCGTGGGCGGGATCGGAATCATGAATATCATGCTCGTCTCGGTGACGGAACGTACCCGTGAAATCGGCGTTCGAATGGCGGTCGGTGCAACGGAACGCGACGTCCAGCAGCAGTTCCTGACCGAGGCCGTAGTGTTGAGTCTGTTTGGCGGAGGGATTGGGATTCTCTTCGGGTTGAGCGCTTCCTACATCATCACGCAAACCCTGGGTTGGCCCATCCTGGTCTCTCCGGTCGTGATCGTGATTGCAGTCCTGTTCTCGATGGCGGTGGGAGTCTTTTTCGGCTTCTATCCGGCACGCAGAGCAGCGCAACTGGATCCTATTGAAGCTCTCCGTTACGAATAGACAAGGCCCAACCTACTCGTACCGCAATCCTTGAATGGGATCGAGTTGCGAGGCCTTCCGCGCGGGATAGTAGCCAAAAAGAATTCCGATGCCGGCGGAGAAAAGGCCCCCAATGGCGAAGATCGGAGTGGAAAGCTTCGTTGGCATCTGGAATAGATTCTCCACCAGCGCCGACGAGAGATAGCCGGCCAGCAGACCAAGAAGACCTCCCAGCAAGCTGAGCGCGATGGCCTCACTCAAGAACTGAAGTTGAACGTCCCCCTCGGTCGCCCCAACGGCTAGGCGCACTCCAATCTCGCGGGTGCGCTGGGTAACCGACACTAGCATGATATTCATGATGCCGATGCCGCCTACGAGCAGGGACAGCGAAGCAACACTGGCCAGCAGAATGGTCATAATCCGGCTCGTCGCCAGCTGGGCCTGCACTACATCTTCCGGCCTCCGAATGTTGAAATCGTCGTCTTCCCCCGGATTGAGATGGTGCCGTTCCCGCAGCAGACCTATAATTTGCCGAGTCGCCTCCGGCATGGCTTCGCGAGATACGGCGGAACAGAAAATGTCGTCCAGCCAGAATGTTCCGGTAATCCTCTTCTCCGCCGTCGTAAACGGCATCACCACAAAATCGTCCTGATCCTGCCCGGTGGCAGAAAACCCTTTCGCCCGCAGAACACCAACGACCGGACAAGGCACACTCTGCACACGCACGGTCTGGCCAATCGGATTCTCATCGCCGAAAAGATTGTCGACCACCGTCTGACCGAGGACACAAACAGGCGCCGCCGCATCCACCTCGGCGTCAGTGAAGAAGGCTCCCAATCGAAGATCCCACCGGCGAATCTGCAGAAACTCAGGCGTGACCCCGCGATACGTCGTGGCCCAATTCTGGCCCTCGTAGATCACCTGAATGTGTCCGTCGACATTGGGAGACATACTCTTGATGAGCGGAACCTGTCTCATGATCGCGGCCGCATCCGCCAGAATCAGGGTGCGATCACCGCGTGCGCCGTAGCGGATCCCATTCCTGGAACGGCTCCCCGCTTCCACCCAGATAAAGTTGTCACCCAAGTTCTGCAGCTGCTTTTCAATGCTGCTGCTACCAGCGTTTCCAATCGCGACCACACAGATAAACGCGCCGACTCCCACCGAGATGCCAAGAATCGTAAGGACGCTTCGGATCGCGTTACGCTTGAGCGCGGTGGTCGCCTCTCTGATAATGTTCGCAAAATTCATCGCGGCCAGATCCAGCGGGATTCAACCGGCTTCTTCAGACGTATGGGCGGGTCGAAATCTGTCCCAGGGGCTATTCTACGCGACACCCACCGGTTCGCTGGGTTGCGAGTCGGTCTCCTCCACTTCCCTGCTCGCGAAGAAATGCACCGCCGGAGTAATGATGAGCGAGAGCACCATCGAAATCACCACTCCTCCGATTACCGAAATCGCCAATGGCTGCAACATCTGCGAACCCGCCCCGATCGCGAGCGAGAGCGGTAGCATTCCGGCGAGAGTTGCGAGTGCAGTCATGACAATCGGACGCAGTCTTCTTCGGCTGGATTGCAGGATCGCTTCTTCTGGAGAGAAACCGAGAGCGCGGAACTTCTGATCCGCATCGAGCAACAAGATACCATTCTTGGCGACAATCCCGATGACCATGATCACACCCATGAACGAGGAAATATTGAAGGTGGTGCGGGTGACCAGCAGAGCGAGGATCACGCCCGAGGTGGAGAGTAGCGCCGAAGACAAGATGGCGATGGGAGCGGCGAATGTCCCGAATTCGAAGAGCAACACACAGAAGACCAGGACGATGGCAAGAATCAGCACAAATACCAGGTCGCGGAACGATCTTTGCTGCTCTTTATACGTCCCACCGTACTCGATTCGAATCGACGGTGGCACATGTAACCCGGCGATTACCTTCTGCACTCCTGCGATGGCGGTGCCAAGATCGGTACCCTCCAGGCGGCCGGACACCGTGACCTGACGCTGCAGGTTGTCGCGAAGGATTTCGGTTTGTCCGGGAATCGAGGTCACAGTGGCGAGAGCACCGAGTGTGGCGGTTCGTCCGCTGCTGCTGGTGAGCAGAGTATTGCGCAGCGCTTCCACAGAAGCGCGACTGGTGGCGGGGAAACGGACGCGGAGGGTGTAAGCGCGATCGTTGCTGACCACCGGAATGGGGGAGGGTTCGCCTTCCACCATTGCGGCAGTGGTGGTAGCCAGTTCTTCCGGAGTGAAGCCGGCACGCGCAGCAACCGAAGGATTGATCTGGAACATCACGGCCGGACCGCTGATCGTGTTGTCGATACCGTTCAGGACGTCAACCACTCCCGGGACTTTGCTTATGGCATCGCCCACCTTGGGGGCCCAGCCGGCTAGCAACAACGGATCCTGTGAGAAAAGCTTGACCTCAACCGGCTGCGGTTCGCCGGTGAGATCGGCGATCATGTCCTGTAAAGTTTGAGTGAATTCCACATCCAGCACGGGTTCCTGCTCTTTGACTTGCGCGCGCACATCGGCGATGACCTCGTCGATTCCACGGTCGCGTTTATCCTTGAGCCTTACCAGAATATCGCCGTAGTTGGCCTCGGTGACCGCGGCCAAGCCTAATTGCATACCCGTACGCCGCGAACTGCTCTCAACTTCCGGAATCTTGCTGAGGATCTGCTCGACGTGGGTCACCACTCGATTGGTTTCGGCAAGCGAACTGCCCGCCGGCATCAGGTAGTCCAGCACAAATGCGCCTTCATCCATTTCGGGGAGCAGGTCCGAACCCAGTAAGCGATAGCCGACGTAGGAGAGAATGATCAGGGCCAGACTGAGCGCGGCCAGCGTTTTCGGATATTGCAGAGCGCGGCGCAGCCACTTCTCGTGGAAGTTGATGACTTTGAGGAAGAAGCCGCCGACCGAAGCCTCCTCAGCCGCGAGCAGGCGATTGATGGCTTCTTCTTCCGGCTCGGAGGTAGCGGGAGCCGCAGCCGGGTCGCGGTATTTGCCGTGCCGGATGAGGAATTGACTGAGGGTGGGTGTCCAGGTCAGAGCTAGCGCGAGCGAGGTGAACAGCGAGACCGCCATAGTGACGGCGAGCGCACGGAAAAAAGTTCCGGTCACCCCGGCAATCGAGATCAATGGCAGGAACACGACAACGGGCGTCACGGTCGAGCCGATCAACGGTTTGGTGATTTCGCCGAGCGCACTGTGGATGGCTTGCAGGCGGGTCTGGCCCGTGTCGCGATGCAGAACGATGTTCTCGACCACTACGATGGCATCGTCGATGACCAGGCCCACGGCAGCAGCCAAGCCACCGAGCGTCATCAGGTTGAAACTCTGGCCGAGGAGTTTCAGGGCAATGAAAGTGACAGCAATCGTGACCGGAATCACCAGGCCCGCGACGATCGAAGTCCCCCAGTCGCGCAGGAAGACGACGAGAATAATGGAAGCGAGGATCAGCCCGATCAGAATCGCGTCGCGCACGCTCGAAATCGATTGATGAACAATCTCCGACTGGTCATAAAACGGTTGGATCGTGACTCCGCGGGGAAGGGTGGCACGAATTCTTTCGATCTCATCGTGGACTTCGTTGGCCACCTGCACCGTGTTGCTGTCCGGTTGGCGGTTGATATTAATAAGGAGGGACGGCTTGCCGTTGGCAGTGACGATGGTGTAGACGGGCTTGACGGCGGGCGAGATGCTGGCCACGTCGCCAACGCGCACCGGGATGCCGCTGGGAAGTGTTCTGATGACGACGTCGGCGATCTGTTCGGGCGTGCGCACCTGGCCGTTGATCAGGCCGAGGATGAGCTGGTGGTTTTCTTCCAGCAGTCCGGGCGAATCGATCAGGTTGGTGCGGCGCACCGCTTCGAGAATGTCAGGCACCGTAACCCCCGCCACCAGGAGCTTGGCGGGATCAGGAATAATGTGAAACTCGGGCTCCTGTCCGCCCTGGATAATCACGGTGGAAACGCCGTCCAGCCGATTCAGGCGCGGCTTGATTTCATAGGTCGCCATCTCCCACAGCTTAGTCGGCTCCATGGTGTTGGAGGTCAAACTGTAGCCCATGATCGGGAAACTGGCGAAGGTCATGCGATGGGCTTCAATTTTCGCGCTGGAAGGGAGTTCGGTTTGCACGCGGGACAACGCTGCGTTCACGTACTGCAGGGTTTGGAACATGTCCACATTCCAGTCGAAGAAAAGGTCGATTTCGGCGGAACCGCGGCTGGTGATGGATCGGACATTCTGCAATCCGGGTACGCTGTTCACCGCTTCTTCGAGAGGCCGGGTGATCGTCACCATCATCTGGTCGATCGGCATCACGCCGTTGTCGACTGCGATCAGAATGCGCGGGAAATTCGTGGCTGGAAACACCGAGACAGGAACGGTGAAAGCGAGATATCCGCCCACCAAGGCAAGCGTGATGATCAGGAAGATCACGGATCTCGCGTGCCGGGCGAACCAATATTGGAACTTCCCGCTGTCCGATGCCGTTTTATTGGTTTTCATCTTTATTGGAATCCTTGGAGGACACCGGATCCGCGGAAGATTTGTCTCCTTACTTTTCCGCCTCCCTCGCGTCTTCCACGGAAACTTTCGTGTTGTCCGGCAAGCCGTACGCGCCCTCCGTCACCACGCGCTGGGCTTCTGCCAAGCCTTCCAGGATCTGGATCTTATCTTCCTGCCTAATTCCGACTTTCACTGCCTGCTGGTGCGCATGCTGATCCGCACCAATGGTCATGACGACCGTCCCGCCATCCGGCGTATTTAGGATCGCGGAAGCGGGAACGACCAGAGCATCGGGCACAGACTCGGACACGATCGTCAGCCGTACGCTCGACCCTGGCTTTAGAGCGTGCTGCGGGTTCTGCAATTCTACCCAGACCTCGACGGTGGTGCTGCTGGCATCCAACGCGGGACTGACCAGGGTCACCTTGCCTTCGGCCGGCCTCTCCAAACCTGCAACGTCGACCCTGGCTTTGTTTCCGACCTTCAGCAAGGCCGCTTGGTCTTGTGGGATGTGAGCACGCGCCGTAACGCGCGAGAGATCCATTACTGTCATCAGGGGCGTTCCCGTGCTCGACATTTCTCCCGGGTACAGCGGTCGATCCGTGACCACACCGTCGATGGGGCTCCGTATTTCCGAATAGCTCAATTGGGCCTGGGCACCCTGGTACTTGCCTCGCGCTGACGACAACTGACCTTCAAGACCTTTGAGTTCCTGCTGCTTCACGACCGCGTTCAGCGTGTCGAGATGGCGCTTCGTGAGCTCATACTGCGTTCGCGCTTGCGTGAGGCCGACACCGGCTTGATCCATATCCTTGCGAGGCAACGCCCCTTGCTTGAACAGCTCCTGCCGGCTGTCATACAGCTTCTGCTCCGCGTCGAACATTTCCTTGGCGGCCTGTGCATCGCCCGTAGCCTTTTGGATCTCTTCCGGAAGGCTGGCTGCGGTTCCAGTGGCGTAAGCCGCCTCGGCCTGTTCGAAGGCACCCTTGTTTTCTTCCTTGGCGGCTGCGAGGTCGAGATTTTCCAGGACCGCGAGCAGTTGGCCCTTCCGGACTTTGGAGCCTCGGTTCACATAGAACGTCTTCACGGGCGCGCTGATCTTGGGCACGAGCGCCGACTGCTGGAAAGGAAATAGCACCGCGTCAACCGTGATTACGCGCTCCACGATCGCCTTCCGAACGGCCGCAGCTTTGACGGGAACAGCTGTTTCTTCGGCCTTTTCGTGGGAGCAAGCGCTCGAGAAAGCTGCCATCGCACTCGTGAGCAGTATCAGCAGCGCAGGCCCGGAGACGCCTCTCCCGCGCCACGGGCCCCGATTCAATTCTGAGAACAACCATCGTTGTGCATTCATGAGGTTCAAAACATTCCCGTGAGAGTCTGTAGATTCGCGATCGCGACCCGTAGCCGGACCTGCCCGTCGCGATAGGCGTTGCTCGACGAAGTGAGCGTATTCTGCGCGTCCACAACCTCCAGAACGGTGGCTTCGCCCCCTTGATAACGCAGGTTGATGAGCCGCAGGCTCTCGGCTGCCAGTTGCGCGGATTGGTTGAGCAGGTCCAGTTCATCCCTGGCCGCCTGGGCTTCGTCATAGAAGGAATGCAGGTTCGCGATCAGCTGACGTTGCGCTGCGCTCAACTCAATCCCAGCTTGCTTTTTTTGTAAGTTTGCCTGCTTGAGCTTGCTGAAATTGGCTCCCCACGTCCAGATCGGAAATTGCAACGTCGCGGCGACCGAGTTACCCAGGGTGTTGAGGCCATCAGCCCTGGTAGCAAGCCGGGGTGCATCAATTCCGTACCAGTAATCGATGGTGATGGCAGGAAGAATGCCGCCCCACGCGCTGGTCACCGCCCGGCTGGCTTGCCGCAACGCCGCCTGTGCCGCGGCCAGGTCGGGATTGTTTCGTGTGCCCGCGGTGGTGACTTCTTCAAACGATGGCAGTGACTGCGGAGTGTCTGAGTCATCCACCACCGTGAAGTTCTCGTTGAAGTCCTTGAACAGCAGAACCGCAAGGTCGAGGCGGCTTTTGTTCAGTCCCACGTTGGCTTCTCGCATGTCCCGCTGTTGCTGTTGAAACTGCAGCTGGGCCTTGATGACATCGGAATGCGCCACCTCGCCACCCTTTTCCAGTTTCTCGCTGATGCTCAGAAACCGTTGCGCTTCTTCCATGGCACGCTGCGCAGTTGCGTATTTGTGCTGAGCTGCGATGTATCCGTAGTAGGCCTGGGTGACGGTGACCGCCAACCCGCGTAAAGCAATCTCGGATTTTGCACGCGCAAGTGCCTGAGCTGCCGAAGCTCGCCCGTACTCAGCGAAGGTCTGCACGGAGAGACTCTGGTGAACATTTCCCTGGGCGATATACTCGTGAACTCCGTTGTTCGCGATGAAGATCGGGGTATTGGTTTTACTACCATTTCCCGCAGTGTAAATCGCCTGCATGTTGTAGTTCACATTGGGAAGCATCGCCGCGCGGCTCTGCACAAGATCCTGATGCGCAAGACCCAGCGCGGTAAAGGCCGCCTGCAGCTGAGGATCGTTCTCCCGTGCCCGCCGCAGGGCATCCGATAGAGTGATGTCCAGGGGCGCTCCCACCGCCGCGTCCGACGGCTGACTTTGCCTGCCCGTCGAGACTTGCGTGCTGATCGTGACTGGACTCCCCTGGGCGCAGGTCCAGACAGGCGCCAGAAGGACGAAGAACTGCATGCATAGAGCCGTTACGGTGACAGCGCTCCACGCCGAGCGGTTGGTCGTTGCCTGATTCTGCATGCTACTCCGTGGATGCGAAACCCTCCTGCGTTTAGTACCCACCGCAGGGTTTGTAACATGCAGAAGCTTATGCTGATCACATTAAGGGGCTCTGAATGGAAAATGAAATTCCTTTCAGACTCAGAGGTTTCGAAGCGCTGGCTTCACTTCCGCGTTCTCGGGGTTCTCGAGTAGCGGGAGTTCAACGGTGAAGAGGCTCCCACTCCCTTGCTTGCTGGAAACACTCACTTCGGCGCCATGTGCGGTGCAGATGGCCTTCACAATGGCCAAGCCTAGTCCCGCCCCGCCCGAGTCCCGAGACCGAGCTCGATCCGCCCGGTAAAAGCGCTCGAACACATGGGGAAGGGCATGTTCAGGGATTCCCGGACCATTGTCGGCAACTTCGAGGATTGCGGTGCCGGCTTCGCGCCGGACCCGCACCTCGACTTCGCCGCCCTCGTGCGTGTACTTGATGGCATTGGCGACGAGGTTCACGATCACTTGTTGAAGGTGCGAGCGATCCCCCTCGATGTAGACCTCATGCGCCACGTTGCTGGTAAGCCGGATGGATTTTTCGTCGGCCAACAATTTCATTTGATCTGCGGTCGAGGCAACCACTCTGCCGAGGTCAAGACGGGCCTTGTCCATCTTCACCTCGCCCGCATCTAGGCGCGAGATGGTCAACAGGCTCTCGACGATGTGCGACATCCGGTCGATCTCCTCCAAGGCGCTGCCAATTTGATCGCTGAGCGGCGGATTGAGACGGTGGCTCTGCACCATCTCTTCCAGTTCCAACTGGAGAATCGTCAAGGGCGTTCGCAGTTCGTGGGAAGCGTCGGCCGAAAAACGGTTGATATGCTGGAACGCCTCATCCAGTCGCTCGATCATGCGGTTCAGCGAAACGGAGAGTCTTTCCAATTCGTCTCCCGTTCGGATGACGGGCAGCCGCTCGCTCAAGTTGGAGGAGGTGATACCCTCGGCCCTTCGCGTGATTTCGTCGACCGGCTGCAGCGATCGCCTCATCAGCCAGTAACCGCCGCCCAGCGCGACAGAGACAATGACCGGCATGTAGATCGCAAAGATCAGCAGCAGTCCATGAAGAACCAGGTCAATCTGTTGATCGGAAACTCCGCTTTCGACTACAAACCGGTTCCCGTCCCGCGTCGTGAATTCCAGTGCTTCAATCAACAGGGGATGCCCGTCGAGGCGGACCCGTCGGGAGCGACCCAATTCCTGCGGCGTTGGGAAAGGAACTCGAGCGGGGTCGAAGGAGCCATCCTTGGGGGCGCCGGAAAGGTACACGATGCCCACCCCTTCCCGCGTGATCCGGATGAACTGATTGTTTACCGCTGGCGCGTAATCCTCATTGATATCCCAGGGGGGAGGCTTTTCCGGAAGCTCAGTCAGTAACTCCGTACCAATCGTGCGGCACTGGGACGCCAGCGTTCCTTGAACATTCCAGTACAGGTACCGCTCCAGTCCAATGTAAACGGAGACGCCAAAAATCAGCAGCGCGCCCGCCAGCAACGCAGCATACCAGGCGGTAATTCGGAAGCGAAGCGAACGGACGTTCACGATTGCGCTCCCTCACTGATCGTGTAACCGACGCCGCGAACCGTCCGGATCAGCTTCTGCTCATAGGGTTCGTCCACTTTGTTGCGTAGGTGCCGCACGTAAACATCAACGATGTTGGTGGCGCCATCGAAGCTCTGATCCCACACATGTTCGATGATCATGGTTCTCGAAAACACTCGCCCGGCATTCGACATCAGGTATTCGAGGAGAGAGTATTCCTTCGAGGTGAGATCAATCCGCTTGCCCGCCCGTCTGACTTGCTGTGAAAGTCGATCGAGTTCCAAATCTCCGACGCGCACCACACTGCTGCGGCTGACTGGTCCACGCCGTAGCAGGGCCTTGACTCGAACGAGTAACTCGGCGAAGGCGAAGGGTTTCGTCAGGTAGTCGTCGGCGCCCGCCTCAAAATTTCCTACTTTGTCAGCGACCGCGTCGCGTGCCGTCAGAATCAGCACTGGGACCTGCGAATTATGACTACGAATCCGGCGCAGGACTTGCGTGCCGTCCATCCTCGGCAGCATCAAGTCGAGAATCACGAGATCATAGGCATACGTGGTCGCCAGTTCCAGTCCAGACTGACCATCGGCTGCGACGTCAACCGCAAATCGTTCTGCCACCAGTCCGCGCGCAACAAAACTGGATACTTTCGTCTCGTCCTCGACCAGCAGAATTCGCATCGAATCTCCTGACGCATAGTATATTGCGGCCACAACGTGAATCGTAAGCGAAACGAACATGAAAAAGCATTCAGAGGCGCGTTAAAGCTCGCTGATCCAGCCCCGTCTCCCAATGGGAGTTTCCGAAGCACACTGCTTACCTTTCATTCTCAGGTTCTGGAATGTTCTGTTTTCGAACGGATGGCAGAGATTAAAGCCAGAATATTTCCCAACGCGAGGTGAAGATCATGGATACAAAGCTTGGCGTAATATCAGCGCCGTCGATTATTTCGAGCGCCCGCTAATCCGGAACCTGTAGTCCTTGTCTTCCGGAAGACGCCCGTCGACTCGCAGAACTTTCACCGACGAATCCACGTCGCTGGCCCGAACATAGGCGATGGCTCCCGGCACATTGAAGACAAACTTGCGAACATCGACCGGGTTCGCGAGAGTTTTCGGGGAAACAAACACTGCCCCTGTGAACACGCCCTGAATGAAATGGTTATTAAAATCCTTCTCGCTCATGGCATAAATGTCTCGTAGCACAACCTTGCGCTCGGGCTGCGAAGTGTCCAACATTACGAGCGTGATGCGGCGTCCGTTCGGCCAGTGGCTCCGTTCACCCAGGAAGATCTTGCGCAGATCCTCGAACGAAAAGTTTTCCACGGGGTTGGACTGGTTCACGATGATCGCCAGGGCCTGTTCGGCCCCACCCCCCGCCCCTGGGGCTGGAGATGCCGCGACCGCCACGTTGGAATCTACGCCGCTGGTTGCCAAAATAACGATGACGAGCAGCAGGATGTTTACGAATCGTCGCATAAGAACACCCATCTAGAACGTGAAACCAAGTTGCGCGCTGAGACCGTTGACCGAGGACTGCTGTGAGAACTGGCGACTCAGAGCTGTGTAATCGTATTGCAGCTTCAAGGCTACCGACTCACTCGGATCATAGCGCAGGCCGACCGACGGTCCGTGCCGCAGACCCACCGTCTCTCCCAACAGCGGGTTGAATTTTCCGAAGACCGGCTCGCTATCGGGTGCATTCACATACTGGTAGCGGAAGTAGGGCCGGTAAGAACCGAAGCGCCGGGAGATCTGAGTATAGAACCCGGGAGTGTTAAACGCCTGTGAAGTTCCGTCCGGTGCATGGCGGATCAGCAGTGCCTCGTTAAGCCACTCGAAACTGGGACGACTCAGCACGGCGTGAGCCGCAAAGATGTTCTCACTGAGTCCAGGCAGGCCCATCGGCTTCAAGCCGTCATGGTAATACGAGAACCCAGCCTGCAATCCCCGGACCGCTGACGGACGCACAAATAGCGCCAGGTTGAAGGCTTTCCCGTTGCTCTCGTCGACCGTATTCTGCACAGCCTCTGCATTCGGTGTATACGCCCGTCCACTTCCGACCTCGGCCACGTAGTGCAATCCCAATCGTCCCGAAGGGATCGAACCCGTCGCGGAGATGCCCACGTTGTGAACCGGCAGAATACCGCCACCGTCCTCGAACTGGAACAGGAACGGCCGGCCCGTCGCCGTTTGCAGCCAGGTGCTGTGGTGATACGCGGTGTTGTAGTAGCCGATCGCGGTGTGGTACCGGCCCACCGACACATTGAAATAGTCATTCGGGGAATACTGCAGCAGGTAACGCTCTAAATCGACTCCGAACGCGTTGTCCGGCCCGGCCTCAAACACAATTTCGCTGAGGAACTTGAATTTCTCAGAAAGATCGGAGGTCACGAACAGATCCAGTTGTCCGAGGCTGAACGACGTTGTGTCATGCACGCCCGGGATACACGCCGAGTTCGAGCCGTTCAAGGGACAATGACCGTTATCGCCATGGACGGTGACGTCGCCGAAACCGCGGATTTTCAGAAGGGTCTTGCTCACGTCCATTCGCTCTGCGTCGCCATGATCGGTGGGCGATTCCTGTTCCGCCGTTGATTCCTGTGCGATTGCGGTCCGTTCAATCGAGGAGCCCGCCGCCGGTTCGGAGGTAACCGCGGAAGGCGCCCGGCCGGCTTCCAGCTTCGCGACGCGCGCTTCGAGCTGCTCGATCCGCCTCACCAGCATCTCGATGGTCTGCTTGTCAGGATCCATCGCATTGGACTGTTGGGCCCGCACGCTCCCGGTCATAAGCATCAGGACAACAAGCAGGCAGGCGATGCAGGCAGCATGATCGCTGAACATCTGGCCGACAAACCCATCTTTGGATAGGTCGACTATGGAACGCGGAGAGGAAAACATCATTTGTTACCTCCTAAGACACCAAGAGTTCCTTCTAACGACTGATGTCACGTAGGGCGTAAGCCATGTTTTCCAACATGGCTCGCACACCTCTAGCTCAAACTCGTTTGAATCCCAAGGAAAGAAAACCCACCTGGTTGCCCTGGGGATGGGCAATGGCATGTAAAGCTACCGCAAGCTTCTCATAGGATCAACCAAAATCGGCAAACATCGAGAAAAGCGGACGCTGCAGCCCTCTGGCGGAAGTGGTTTATTGCGAAGTATCTCGGATCAGAACGACGTCCGAGTCAGTATGGCCGCGTAAAAGGGCTAAACTTTTGCCGTCGGGTGACCAGCTAAACGCGGAAATCTGTTCCGCATTGAATGACGTGATCCGGCGGCCTGAGGACCCATCGAGCGGCTGCACCCAAATGTTGTCGACGCCGCTTTCGCGGATGGGATAAGCGATGCCTTTGCCGTCCGGGGTAAATGCCAAACCCCCGCTCGAGATTCGCTCATCCGCGTCCGTCAGGCGCGGGGGAGTGGTCACCGCCGCCAAATCCAGCAAAGCAACCTTGTACTGTGGGTAGGGATCCTCGGGCGTTGGCATCGTGGCGAGGACGTAGGCCAGGTATTTGCCGTCGGGCGAGGTGTTCAGCGCGTTCCCAGCCGGGAGCGTCTGAGGTGCCACACCCGCCGACAGGGCCTCGGGTTTGCCGGGGCCTTCGAGCGGCGCCCGCCAGAGTTGCTGCAGCTCCTGGTTCCAGTAGTACATCCACTTCCCATCGGCTGAGCACACCGGGGAACGGTCGTTCTTCCCGTCGGTCAACTTTGCGGGATTGGTGCCGTCTGCGTTAACGCGCCAGATGTTGGTCGAGTTCGTGCCGCCATGAAATGCCCAGGCAAACACCAGCAAGTGGCTGCCACACCCTGATAGTTCTACGATGGCAGCGTTGGAATCACCCAGCAGGCGCGTTGGCGCGGACTCGCCGATGCCGGTTCGCAAGATCCGCGAAAAGTCTGTGAAAACCAGATTCCCATCCGCCGTCCATGCAAACCAGTAAACCAACTGGCCCTGTGGCAGCACCGCGCTGGCCTCACTCGCAGAGTTGTCCGCGGCACGCTGTAAATAAAGGTTCTGAGAAGTCTTGGTCTGAACGGTTGCGAGAGTTTTCCCGTCTGCCGAAAGCGTCAAGGTAGCATAGCTGCTCGTGTCCCGGGTGATGGGGGCGATGTGGCTGCTTCCGTCCGGCACAAACCCAATCTGGGCCCGCTGAAAGTAGTCCGGGCCCTTCTGCGAATACAGCGCCAGCAGCCCGTTGCCGTCTGGCATCCATTTGAAGTCATTCGTCAGAATGTCGTTGAACGTGGCGAACGTGCGGACCTTCCCACTTGCCACATTTAGGAGTGCGAGCCCGCCCAGAGCCCCATCGGGCCTGGACAGTTTGTAGCCGATTTCTCTGCCGTCCGGTGACCAGGCAACCGACAAAGGTACATCGGATGCTGGCGTCCCGACGTGTAGCACTTGCTCGTCGGTCCCATCCAGATTTACCGTGATCAGACCGTACTTGCCCGCCTGAGGAGCATTGGCGCGGGCGAATGCGATGCGGTGCCCGTCCGGAGAGAACGTGATGTCGCTGTCAATGCTCCGAACCACGGTTTGAGGAACGCCGCCCAACACCGGCGCCCGGTACAAATCGAAGTGCGTGTTCGTCGCGTCCGCAGACTTAATGAAGTAGAGGTAGTTGCCGTCGGGCGAGAACGCGAGGCTCTTGTAGGAAGCGGGCGCCGGCGGGATCACTTGTGTGTCGCTGCTGGTCGGGATGTTGCGCAGCCACAGGCTCTGCAGACCCTTATCATTCATTACGGACAGGACGTAGCGTGCGTCGGGCGACACCGCAGTGAGCGCTGCCTTACCCGAGGTCGTAACCTGGGTGATGCTGAAGGTCTGGAAATGCGTCGCGCGACCCGATGTAACCATCGAGTAGACCCCATAGCCGGCGATCGCCAGAATGATCAGGGCCGCCAGACCAATTCCTGCGGCCGCCCATTTGTGCTGCTTCACCGCGGCTACCACCGAAGAACTGTCAACCACGGCGGATGGAGGAGGCTCAAACCGCGGCGCGGGCAAAACCTCTTCATCCGAGAATCCCGAGACCGCCTTTCCACTGCGGCTCGACTCGGTTTCGCGTCTCAGACGTTTCAGGTCGGCACGTATTTCCGAAGCCACCTGATAGCGCAGGTCACGGTCTTTCTCCAAAGCTTTCCCGATGATCGGTTCCAGTTTCGGCGGCAGGTCCGGATTCAGCCGCAAGGGCCCCAGCGGCGGGCGGTTCAAGATCGCGTCGAAGACGGTCGCGGAGGTGTCGCCGCGAAATGGAAGCGTGCCCGTCGCCATCTCGTAAAGAACGGCCCCAAAAGAGAAGAGATCCGTTCGCGCGTCGAGTTCCTTTCCTTTGGCTTGTTCCGGCGACATATAAGCAACCGTACCTACGGCCGCGCCCGGACTCGTCAGGAACTCGGCGCTTCCCGAAACCGTCCCACCCGTAAGGCCGGTGCCCGTGACCCCGGTTGCGCCCATCGTCAACTTGGCCAGGCCGAAGTCGAGAATCTTCGCGTGTCCACGTTTGGTCGCAAAGATGTTCGCCGGCTTGATGTCGCGATGAACGATCCCTTCACTGTGGGCTGCGTCCAAAGCATCTGCGATCTCTACCGCCAGCGCGAGTAAGCGATCATTGTCGATCGGCGCCCCACGGATCAGGTGCTTCAGCGTGCACCCTTCCAGGTACTCCATGGCAATGAATGCTTGTCCGTCCTCGTCGCCGATGTCGTAAATCGTACAAATATTCGGATGGTTCAGTGCGGACGCGGCCCGCGCCTCACGTTGGAAGCGCGCCAGGGCCTGGGTATCGCGGCATAGTTCTGGGGGTAGGAACTTGAGTGCGACGAACCGCTGCAACCGCGTGTCCATCGCTTTGTAGACGATACCCATCCCACCGCCGCCGATCTTTTCGACGACCTTATAATGCGAGATGTTCTGACCGATCACTGGCGCGCGACCCTCAGACGGCCATTTGGCTAGACATCTTAGGATGGTTGCGTCCGCAAAGTCAATGCAAAGACAAGAGCTTAGGGATATTCCTCAACACTGTTGGAGAGCCGCTGGCTCGTTATGCAATCGGAGCACGGCGGGCGCCCGTGAACACCTTCCGGCTTTCGCATAACTGTCGCCAATAGAAGCAGATCCGGGAGTCGCTGTGTCAGGAAGGCCCAGCTATGGAGGAATTGGCCTATAATGCCAGCCGCAGTAGCATGACCATGCGAGCGGCCCTGGAATCTTGAGAGCTTTGGACACTCCCAACTTCACCAATCGAGTTCCATCCGAAACCAGCTTTCAAAGCTTGCTCGAAGCTGCGCCCGATGCCATTGTGGTAGCAAACGGTGAGGGCAAGATCGTGGTCATGAATGCCCAGGCCGAAAAGATCTTTGGCTACCGGCGCGAAGAGTTACTGGGCCAGGAGATCGAGTTGCTCGTGCCTGAGCGTTTTCGTGGCCAGCACCCCGCACATCGCAAATCATTTTCTGGCGAAGGCAGAGTCCGGCCCATGGGCGCTGGGCTGGAACTCTACGGCAGACGCAAGGACACCACTGAGTTTCCGGTCGAGATCAGCCTGAGCCCTCTGCCAACCGGACAGGGGATTTTGATCTGCAGCGTGATCCGCGACATCACCGCGCGCAAGGAACTCGAAGCGCAGCTGGAGACCACCCGAATGCAGGTTGTGGCCTCGGCAAGGTTCTCCGCGCTCGGCATGATGGCAGGCGGCCTGGCGCACGAGATTAACAATCCCTTGGGGATCATCCATGCCTATGCCAGCAATCTGCTGGAAATGGCGCAGGACGGCCAGATTTCCGTTCCAGAGGTGGAGCGCGCAAGCGCCTGCATCAAAGAAACAGCGGAGCGCATTGGGAGCATCGTCAAGAGTCTGCGCCACATTGCCCGCGAAGGCGACGGCGACCCGATTCTTCCTGCTTCCCTGCGCGACGTGATCGACCGGGTGCTCGAATTGGCCCGCGAGCGCTTCCGAATGCATTCCATCCAACTGACCTGCGCACCCATCGATCCACAATTGCAGGTTCCTTGCCGGGAAGTGCAGGTTGCGCAGGTCGTCATGAACCTGGTTCAGAATGCGTTTGATGCCGTGGCGGAGTGTCCGGGCGAGAAGTGGGTTGCGGTCGACGTAAATACACGAGGCGACTCGGTCGTCGTATCCGTGACCGACAGCGGGCCGGGCGTTCCCCCCCTCATCCGGCACCGCATCATGGAGCCCTTTTTCACCACCAAGCCCGTCGGCAAAGGTACCGGCCTCGGCCTGAGCCTTTCTCGCAGCATCGCAGCCGGCCACGGTGGCGAACTTAGCCTCGGCGAGCGAAACGGACACACGTGCTTTTCGCTCACTCTCCCCCTGCGGAAGGAGGATCACATATGCAATTAAAGAATGCGACCGTGCTGGTGGTGGATGACGAACCCCACTACCGCGAAATCATGACGGGGTGGTTTGAGAAAGAAGGCATGCGCGTGCTCACCGCCGACAACGGGGTCCGGGCGCTGGAACTTCTCCAACAAAATGAAATCAATGCGATCGTTACTGACATTCGCATGCCCGGGATGGACGGAGGCGAGTTGGTTAAGCGCGCAAAAGCGATGGGGAAATATACCCCAGCGGCAGTCGCCATCAGTGGATTCACCGATCTGTCTCCGCGCGATGCCTACGATCTCGGCATCGAAGCCCAGCTGTCGAAGCCGGTGCAACGAAAAGCCCTGGTTTCCGCGCTGCGCAGAACTTTGATGGATCGAGAGGAACTTTGGGCCGAGCCCTTCCGCACGACCTCTCTGCCGGAGATCACGCTCGAGTTCGCCAGCCTCGCCGAGGCGCTGCGACAAAAGCGAATTGCCTTCGGTCGCGGCGGGTTTTGCATGGCATCGAAAGTACCTTTCCCGGAGGAGTCCTCGATCAGTTTCAAACTGAACTTCGTAGACGACAGACAAGCCGTCGCCGGACAAGGGATGATCCGATGGTGCGCCGCCGCCCACGATCAGCTCACAGGCATTGAAATAACACGGGTCAGCGACTCGACGAGGGCCTGGGTCGCCGCTCTGGCGCGCTCGAACCAAACGGTTTCGTTCATTCCGCGATCGACCTGAACGATCAACCAACAACGGACAAAATATTACCTCGGTGCCGAAAGCAGGACTTCCTCGTATCTCCTTGACTGCCAGCCGGGAGCGGCAGCATAATCGCCGTCAGTTTAGGGAGCCGCCGCTTCGAAGCAAATCGGCTCGTTCAAGCGGCCCACTCTCCTTAGCGTCGGAAAAATTCCCCAGGGAAAGGCCGCTTCCTTCCCCGCGACCTCCGCAAAGGGGCCGCCATCGAGACCTGCGGTCGAATCGCGAGCGCCTCAGCGGAAGCTACCCAGAGCAGCAGAATTGTGAGGATTCCATGAATCGTGCCCTCGTGTTAAAACTAGCTCTTCTTCTCACCCTTCTTGTTTCGGCGCCCGCCTGGGCCCAGTGGGCCACGCCCACCATTGACGGCAGCATCGGCAGCGGCGAATACGGCTCCAACAATTCGCTTTCCAACGCCGGCAATACCGGCCAGACCTGGTACATGACCTGGGATGCCACCAATCTATACGTCGGCATCGTGAACGCGAACTTGTCAGAGGCGGCGGTCCTTTATATAAACGGGAACCCTCAGAATCCGGTGACTTGCTGCTCCAACGCAGACGGCAATCTGACCGGCTTCAACTACGACGGCACAAGCTTTTCATCGTTGCCGTTCCGGGCGAAGTTTGTCACTTATTTCAAAGGTGACACAGTTAACAACACCAACGTATACAGCGAATATCGCAACTCGGACGGAGCCGGAAACTGGACCGCGGCAACCTCCTACTACGGCGCCTACGCCGGCAATCCCAACAACACGAATACGCGTGAGGTCGCGATCCCCTGGAGTGCCATCACCGGTGGCGGCATCCCCGCGTCATTCGTCTTCTTTGGCTATCTGACTTCCTCCGGCGGCTACGTGTACGGGCAGGCCCCCAGCGACAATCCCGGGACGTTCATCGGAACCAGCGCGACCTACACCCAGTACTACGCCGTCGTAAATACCGGAGACGGCACAAGCACGCCACCCTTCTCCCTGGAGCAGCCCGCGGGTTTCAGCGCCGCTGATAAGGCCGGCTTCTACCACGATACGTTTGACCCGTTCTATCGCGATCAGGAAGGCGCGGTTCCCGAGAACACAACTGTTACGCTGCGCTTTCGCACGCTGCACTCCAGCGGCATTTGGGGTTTGACGCTCCGTGCTTACCTGTTCGACACCGCGTCGGGCACAACCACGGGTCCGGTCGATTCGTCCATGCCGTTTGACCAGAACATCACCATCAACGGGACGGAATATGACGTCTGGAAAGCCGCCCCGGTGATGCCGTCCACAACCACGATTTATTACTACAAGTTCAAAATCAACCGGGATACTACTAACGGCTGGTACAGCGACGACTACCTCGACGACAGCGACAACGTTCATAAAGACGGCACCGGCACCCCCAGCGACGGCGAACCCTTTCCCTCCTTCCAGATCACCGTTTACGATCCCAACTTCCAGACGCCCACCTGGCTGCAGAACGCGAACGTGTACCACATCCTGCCCGACCGCTTTCGCAACGGCGATCCAACCAACGACTACTGCCGCCCGGGCGGAACAACCGGCTGCCCCGTCTACTACGGAAGCCAGCAGGCTTTCACCTATAACCAGTGGAACACCCAGATTTGTGATCCCCGCAGTTCGACCTCGGGATGCCTGGGCGAGTACAGCAACCAGTTCTACGGCGGTGACCTGCTGGGCGTTCAGAACGAATTGGACTATATCCAATCCCTGGGCATGGACACGATCTACATGAACCCGATCTTCTCTGCCCGCTCGTATCACCGCTATGACACGGACAATTATCTCCACATTGATCCGGCGCTCGGTGGTGACGCCGCCTTCACCGCCCTGCAGACCGAGATGAACCGGCGCGGCATGCAGATCATCCTGGACGGCGTGTTCAACCACGCCTCCTCAGACGGTATGTACTTTGACCGCTACAACCGCTACGGCGGGACCGATCCGAATATTGGCGCGTGCCTGTCCCTGGGCTCAACCTGGCGCACGTGGTTCAACTTCACGGACAGCAATGTGCCGTGCGGTACCGCTGACTACATCGGCTGGTTCGGCTTCGACAGCCTGCCGACGATCGACCACACCGTGGATGCGGTGAAGGACTTCTTCTATCGCGGAGCGGGCAACGTCACCCAGCACTGGTTCAGCCAGGGCGCTTCAGGGTGGCGATTCGACGTCGCCGACGATGGCAACTTTCCCCGCGCCTGGTGGCACGACTACCGCACCTTCGCAAAGAGCTACAACAGCAACGGTCCGCTGATCGGCGAAACATGGCCCAATGCCAGCCAGTGGCTGGCCGGCGATCAGATGGATTCAGTCATGAACTACCGCTTCCGCAAGAACATCACCGGGTTCGTGCGTAACGCGGAGTGGCACGACGACAACAACAACGGGACCAACGATATTCCCGGTCTGACACCCAGCCAATTCGATCACGCCATCCGCGCGGTTCGCGACGACTATCCTGCCCCGGCCACCGCCGCCATGCTGAACCTGATCGATTCCCATGACGTGAACCGCGCACTGTACGTGATGACCGAACTCGGCGACAACGGTATGGTCCAGGCCAAGCAGCGCTTGCAACTCGCGGCGCTGTTCCAATTCACTTACGTAGGCGCTCCCATGGTGTACTACGCGGATGAGGTCGCGGTGAATTCTCCATCGCTCGCCACTTCCGGCAACGGCCCCATCGGCGATCCTTACACGCGTCCACCTTATCCCTGGCTTGACCAAGCAGGCGATCCGACCATCTACGGCCCGCCGGACACCAACGTGCAGTCGTATTACACGAACCTTACTCACCTGCGAAAACAGTACCCGGCACTTCGCAATGGATCGTTCGTCACTCTATTGACCGGTGACACCCAACAACCAGGCACCGCTGCGAACACCTACGCTTTTGCCCGCGTATTGGGCGGCGCGGACACGGCTATCGTCGCCATGAATAACGGTTCCAGCACCAACACCGCGAACGTTCCGGTTCATGGTCTGTTCGCCGACGGCACTGAACTGCAGGACGCCCTCAGCGACGCGACCTACACGGTGACTGAGGGCAACATTCCGATCACACTCCCGGGCATCACTGGGGCATTATTGTTGCCTTCTCCGGTCCGCATTGATCTCACTCCCCCGGAGGCAGAAATCGAGACGGCTCCGCGGCCGAATCGACGCGGCTGGATCAACTCCAGTCCCGTCACCGTCGAATTCAGTGCTGAAGACTGCGGCAGCGGCGTGCAACAACTCCGTTACTGGATCAATAACGGCACCGTCACGGCGGTTGCGGGCAGTTCTGCCAGCACCCAAATTTCTGGCGAAGGGACGAACAGCGCCGGGCTTCGCGCTCTCGATAACGCCGGCAACATCAGCCGGCTCGCTTCAGCGGCGATCAACATCGACCTGACTGCCCCTTCGGTCAGCGTCACCGGCGTGACCCAGGGAGCGATTTACAACTTGGGCTCCGCTCCAGCAGCAGGTTGCAGTACGACGGACGCGCTCTCTGGTGTCGCCAGGAGAGCTACGGTCCATGTCACCGGCGGAAATGGCCATGGCGAGGGCCAATTTACCGCGACCTGCAGCGGCGGCACGGACAACGCCGGCAATACCGCCCCGGCAGTGAGCGCTACCTACGACGTGGTGCTCAACATTTCATCACGAGTCAACGTTACGACCACTTTCAAGAAGGACAAGTACACGCAAGCCACGATGACCGTCAGGAACGCTTCCTCAAAGAGCGTCTTCGGCCCGCTTCAGGTTGTGTTGACGAATCTAGGTTCGGGAGTGACTCTCTCGAACGCGACCGGGACGTACCTCGGTAATCCTTACATCACGGTTCCAGGAGTGAGCGAGTTACGGCCTGGCCGGTCAGCATCGGTGCAAGTGCAGTTCACCAATCCCGGCAATGTAAAGGTCACCTTCACACCTGCAACATATACGGGGCAGTTCAACTGATCGTCGCCGGCCGGCGCGATCAGATTCCGCGGAGCATCGGGAGGTATGAAGAGAGCCGACTTCAGTCTTGGACCGTCTACCCGACCAGGGCCTGAGCGGTAAACTGAGCCAGCTCGCTAAAGAGGCTCTCCAGAGTCCGTTCCCGCTCAACTTCGGACAAACCGAGTTGTCGTTCCACTCGCGCTTCCATCTCGCGCAACGTCGTCTCCGGCGCTCTGCCGGTAAGATGCTGGAGCAGCAATCGGTGCGCACCTTTGCGTTGCATGACTTCCAGCCCATCCAGCATCTGGCGATGCGACGTCCCTTCCCAGATGGCAAGGATCATCGCCTCGCGTAGCCAGCGCTCCACGCGATATTCCTGCAGTGTTCCCACGCCGCCATGGACTTCCATTGCCCACTTCGCCGTCTGCACAGCGAATTCCGCTGTCCAGTACTTCGCCAGGTGAGCTACCAGCCGGAACAGATGATAGCGCTCCGAGTATGGCGGCTTCTCCTGCCATACTTGGTCGAGCAGAGTCACGGCTTCCCAAGCCAGCCTGGAAGCCGCGCGCAGCCCGTGCAACCGACCCTCGAACTGCCGCCGAAGTAACGGATGTTCGATGATCGGTTTGCCGAAAGCCATGCGCTGCTGAGCGAACGAATAAGCATCGGCGATGGCTCTCTGCGCGAGCGCTACGCTGCCTACGCTGTTGGCCACGCGCGACAGGTTCAGCACTTCGAGAATCAAATAGATTCCCTGCTCCGCCTGCCCCAGGAGCCATCCCTCGCTGTGACGCAATTCGATCTCACCGGTTGGCACCGAGCGAGTGGCGATCTTGTCCTTGAGGCGGCGTATCTGGTAGTTCAGCTGCCCGTCTTCACTCCGACGCGGTACCAGGTACAGACTCAGCCCGCGCACGTTCGGTGGCGCACCCTCCTGCCGCGCCGCAACCACCGCCAGTTCGGCCCCGGCATTGCTCGCGAAGTATTTATCCCCGGTCAGCCGCCACTTGCTCCCATCTCGTTGCGCGACCGTTTCCACCGCGACTCCCAGGTCTGAGCCACCCTTGATCTCGGTCATCCAGGTGGCTCCTTGCCAGACGCTGTCATCGCGTTGCAATAAGTGCGGCAAGAACCTTGCCTTTACTTCCGCCTCTCCATATTTGGAGAGCGGGCAGACCGTGGACAAAGAGACCGTATAAGGACACGCCAAACCCGGGTCATAGAATCCGGTAGCGTAGAGAAGGAGGTAGGCCGGGATCAGCGAATTCTGCTCAAAGACTCTCCAGAGCATTCCTGCCCGGTATCCATGCTTCAGCATGCGCCAGTATTCAGGCGGGTAAAAGATCTCATCGACCCGCGCACCTAACCGATCAAACATGCGTAACCACGGTGTGCCGGCGCGGTCCACCGCGTCCGAGATGCCCTGCCCCTCCCGCTCGAACCACGCCTCGTACTCTTGCAGCCAATCTTGGTCTGCCCCGATTCCCGCTTGCTGCAGAAACTGTACCGGAGAGTGCAAAGCATCGAAGCTCATAACCAAGTTCTCTCATCCTGTCGCGAATTTTGCCGGACCTGCAGACTCGGGAAGCCGAGCCGGCATAGTGGCGCTCGCGATTACCCCCTTCTTCACCGCACGAAGAAGGAAAGCGGTTCGCGAGGTTCGCTTTCAAGCAGCATTGGCAGCTAGTGTCTGCTTTTGATGCGTGCACCCGAGGCAGAACGCAAAGATCTCGTGCCAGACCTCCTGGAAGATCTTCTCGCTGAATCCCGACTCCGACTTCAGCAGATCGTATGCCCGATACTTGCGCCCACCGCCGCGCTCAGCTTCGATGGCCTTATATTGTCCAACGATGTCCATGTGGTCACCCGGAACCAGTACATTTTCGCCCTTCGGCCAGAGCATCGACAGAGTGTTGACCACACCGTCGTTATCCCATACCTCAAGTGCATGGAGCGGAGCTCCGCTCAATCGCCTGGTCACCTTGGCGCGCGCGACCGGTTGCTCGAACGGGCCACCGGCGCAAGCGCGGTAACAGGTCCGGTAACCAACGTCGGTCCTCGCGCTAAGCGTGGCGTCTTTGATGATTTCAGGATAGGTCCACGGCTTCGCAAGTTCCCACGGCGGAGCGGGGCGGCCCGCATCAAAGCGGAACGGGCGCCTTCCGAGCGTCACGTACGAACGAAATTCAATGTCGCGGCACATCTTCAGTTCTTTCTCGCGTTCACGAGCGCCGAAATGCGCCGGACTCGACGGTTTGCCAGTTCGTTGAGGATCTGAACTCAGGTCGTCGATCGCACTGAAATCGGAAGCCATGTGGCGCAGGTACAATCCGAGTTCGGATGCGGCCTCATGCGCTTCCGCCTTCCGCGCCGGAGTCGCCCGGCCGTTATGTTCGTTGGCCTCGCTCAGGGCATCCTGCACGGCCCGCAGCAGGCTTGCTCCCGTAAGACGAGCGGCACCGGCCGCGATCGAGCTTTCAATCCGATCCAGAAGGAACAGCTGTGAACCCGCAACCGCAGCACGCAACTCTTCGACCACCGCTTTACGCAAAACAGGTTGGTCGCGCACCCAGTCGGCGATGTTCGTGCCCCAATGAGGTACGGAGAGAAATACGACGCGACGCACGCATTTCAGGATTCTCGCCGGGTCCACGTCGACTCCCCCGTCCACCACAATCGGATCCTTGCGGTGATGCAAGTCCCAGAGAAGGCAGCGGATGTCGAGGCCCCCGGTCGAGTGCCCAACCAGAGTCACCTCATCGCGCATCGCAATCTCACCGCGTGCCATGCGTTTCGCAAGGTAGCTCCGCAATCGCGTCGCGCGTGTGACCACCGACGCGGTAGGAAAATTGTCGAAGTAGTGGAGAACTTGATTGCCAGCTAGCCCCGCCTGAAACAAGGTTGTGATGCCGCTGTAGTATTCAAGCTGGCCGAGCGCGTCGAAACCGGCGAAGCCTGGTATGAGCACGACATGAAAACGTTTTATGGAGGGAGCTTTCGTGTTTTGATCGGCCACGGTTCAGACCCTCCTGGAGTCTCAATAGAATTATCCGCTCCTCGGGATCCAGAAGATAGCCGCTGCTAGATCAGGGGGTGCCTCCGAAACGATGGTACGTCCGTAACGAGATTCACGACCACACAAGTGTCGTGATCGAATCCTTCTCGAGTGCAATTTCGCTCTCCATGTTGCCCATCCGCAACGTCACGGGCCGCACGGCCCCCCCATTGGTAACCACCGCAACCCGCTGTCCGTCGGGATTCTCGAACGCCACGTGCTCCACATCCGGAAGCGTGCTCTGGGAATCGAACCGCCGCGCTCCTCGCCGGATCGTGCGCGAGAAATGCGCAAAAGCCCAGTATTGCCCGCTGCGCGTAATCTCTTTCGTTTCGGAATGGATCGTGACCAGTCCGCCGCACGGGAAGGGGCCGATATTCGGCCGCCCCTTTTCGTCGAGCGCGAGATTCCAGGCTGTCACCGAGCGGCACCAGTTGCGCAGTACGGCGCTGAAAGTTTTCCCCCACTTTGCCCAGTCTGTTAAATAGTCGGGGCTCGTATAGTCTGGTCCGCCTTCGGTCCAATACATCTCCGCCTCGGGATGAGCCTCATGCGCCTTTGTCATCATCCCGGGAGTTCCGACGTAACCATGCCAGGCAATCGCATTGCAGTACTTCCTCACCCCGGTGTTATCGAGTTCAGCCACGGCCCGGCCCCAGAGATTGTAGTTATGATCGAGAATCCAGATCTTCGTCGCCAGCCCCTGCTGTTCGAGTAACGGCCCCAGGTGATCCCGCACGAACTCCATTTCGTATTCTTGCGGCCAAATGCAGGCAGGCATTCGTCCATCCTGATCCGTATCCACTTCGTTCTGTACAGTGACGGCCTGCACCGCAACGCCTTCCTCAGCATAGGCCTGCAGAAACTTCACAAAATAGTGTGCATAGGAAGGCAGGTAGCGGCGTCGCATCGAGCCGCCCAGCATCGATCCTCCAGACTTCATCCATCCCGGTGGGCTCCAAGGCGACGAAAACAGAAGGATCTCCGGATTCACTTTTCGAGCCTCTCGCAAGGTCGGCAGAACGTATCGCCGGTCGTGCTCAATCGAAAAGCGTCTGAGATCCGGGTCGGCTTCTCCCTCGTCATAACTGAACACTTCAGTTGAGTAGTCGCTCGATCCGATGCAGGTGCGGCAAACGTTGAACCCCATCTCCGACGGATGAAACAACTCGTGTAACAGTTGCTCGCGCGCCGACGCTGGCAGTTGGTTGAACATAGAACAGGCAGCGTCGGTGAAGGCCGCGCCGAAACCAAGAATCGGTTGGAACTTCTTCTCCGGGTCGAGGACGATCGCCCCCTCGGAGGAGTGGGCGGCCGCCGCTCGCCACTGCAGCCCCTTCACGCGGGAAAAACGATTCTTCTCGCTAGTAATCCAACCGGCAATCCCTCCCAGTGGCGCGGCCGTATCCATCGCGAAAGCCGGCCACGCCCGCTCCGTTGCGGTGGCCGCCAGTCCCACGGCCGAAAATTTCAAAAACTCCCGCCTCGATTTCTCTCTCAACATCGCGTTCTCCTGGTTTGTCTGCAATAATGTGCCAGTTTACAACGCATGATCGCCGCGTTGCGCCGCAACATGTGTACCCGGAGTCTTCCTATGCCATCCGGACAAAACCATATCTTCTTGCTCTATGCGCTCATCACCAGCCTTGCCATAACTGCTGCATCGCAAACCGCTCCCGCGCCCTCAAAAACGGAGGGCTGGACTCTGACCTGGAGTGACGAGTTCAATGGCCCCGACGGATCTGCCGTCGATCGCTCCAAGTGGGTTTTTGAAACCGGAGGAAACGGCTGGGGCAATCAGGAACTCGAATACTATACCGATCGCGTTGAAAATGCCTCGATCCACAATGGCAACCTGGTCATCATGGCGATGTCGGAAAAATTCACTGGGCCCGACGGCGTCACCAGAAACTACACCTCGGCGCGACTGAAGACCCTCGGCAAGTTCTCCCAAGCCTATGGCCGATTCGAAGCCCGCATCAGAATTCCCTTCGGTCAGGGCCTCTGGCCCGCCTTCTGGATGCTCGGCGACGACTTCCCTAAACTTGGCTGGCCTGCCTGCGGCGAAATCGACATCATGGAAAACATCGGCAAGGAACCCGCGATGATTCACGGCTCGATTCACGGCCCCGGATACACCGGCGGCACCGGCCTCGAGGCGCCCTACACACTTCCCGCCAAGCAGCGCTTCGCCGACGACTTCCACATCTTCGCCATCGAGTGGGATCCTGATTCCGTCAGCTTCTACGTCGACCAGGACCTCTACGTGCGCCGCACGCGCGCCGATCTTCAACCCGGATGGAAGTGGGTTTTCGACAAGCCTTACTTCGTAATACTCAACCTAGCGGTCGGCGGCGACTGGCCGGGCGATCCCGATTCCACCACCGTGTTCCCACAAACCATGCTGGTGGATTACGTCCGCGTCTACGAACGTGTAGGGCGGACACTCTTGTCCGCCCCGCATGGAGCAAAGTGAAACCCGCGTACTCGTTCGCACAGCCCCTACATGCCCGCGCGCACCGGCCCAGTCGACTCCCGCACCACCAGTTCCGGTGCCAGCGAAATCACCTGCGGGCACCGCCCGTTGCCGTTCGAGATCCTCTCCAGCAACTGCTTGGCTGCCGTCTCTCCCATTTGACGCAGCGGCTGCCGCACCGTGGTCAGCCGCGGCGTCAGATAGGCCGCCGCCTGGATGTCATCAAAGCCCACCACCGATACATCTTCCGGCACCTTCAGCCCCGCATCGCGAAACGCACGCACCGCGCCGATCGCCGAGATATCGTTGAAGGCGAACAATGCCGTGAAGCGCTGCCCCGTGGCCAGCAATTTCTGCGCGTTGACGTAGCCCTCTTCTGGCACCGATGGTCCGGGATTCGCCGGGTCCCGCTCCAACTGTACCGTCAGCTCCGGCCGCACTTCGACTCCCAGTTTCAGTACCGCTTGCAGAATCCCCTTCCAGCGGTACTCCGTATCCGAACTGCGTCGATGGCCCTTGAAAAACGCGATCCGCGTGTGCCCCAGTTGAACCAGGTGTTCGAGCGCCGCAAAAGTACCCTTCTTGTTGTCGACCCCAATATTAGTCACGCCCCGAACCCGCTGATGCCCCGAGATGGCGACCACCGGCACCGGCAGCGCTTGCACCGCCGGAGTGTTCAGAAGAATTACCCCCTCGACCGCACGGTCAATCAGCATCCGTGGATATTCCAGAATCAGGTCCGCCTGTCCCCGATGGCTCGCAACAAAATAAAAGTACCCTTCCCGCAGCAGGTGGTCTTCAATGCCGCCCATGATCGACGCCGCATACCCCTCACTGATCTCCGGCACCAGCACGCCCACCATGAATCCGCGCTTCAGGCTCAACGACCGTGCAAAAAAATTTGGCCGATACTCCAGTTTGCGAGCCGCCTGCAGCACCCGATCCTTGGTGTGCTTCGGAATCGCCTTGGCCGCCGGCGAATCATTGACCACCACCGATACCGTCGCCGGCGACAACTTCAGGTACTCCGCCAGGGTTCGCAGGCTCACTGGCTTGACTGCGGGAGCCGATTTCGACCACTGGGTGACGCGCGTTCGAGTCATGGTCTTAGTATTAAAGCGGTTTTGTTAGCTACTAAAACGGTTCGCTGGTTAGACATCCTGATTCATGCTGCCGATGAATGTCAAGTATTTTGCCGGAAACCGCTCATAAATCCTCTGGCAACGAACGCCTTTGCGTGCTCGGTTTCGTCTTTTGTTCACCGTCGTCCCGGTTGGACCAGGACACCATTCTATGAGAAGATTTTCAAACACTCGGACCCTCAGTCTGGATTCAATGCCAACGTTTATTTCCCGTCCATGGATACGTGACATCCGCCGAAGGCCAGCGACCCGACCAGTTCTCATTGCCGCGTTGCTGGTCACGCTGGGCAGCGCAGCCGCACAGAATCAGGAACCCGGAAACGCTCGGGGACAGCAAAGTGGCATGAGTACGGGGGTTGCTCACGCGCCGGTAAAGGACGCTCTGTCTCGCCCCATTACTGCGGGTGGCTTCGTTGACGGCGCCCCTGTGATCTTTGCTGACGTCACCCACGCCGCCGGTCTCGACAAGTTCCATCACCGATCTGGAACCCCTGAGAAAAGCACCATCTTGGAAACGCCCGGGTCGGGCGTGGCACTCATCGACTATGACAATGACGGCTGGCTCGACATCTATTTGCTAAATGGGTCAACGTTTCCCGCGTTGAAAGGTAAAGAACCTGCTCCGCGCGCAATGCTTCTGCACAATAATCACGACGGAACCTTCACGGACGTCACCGAAAAAGCAGGCGTGGCCAATGAGCGTTGGGGATTCGGCGTTGCGGTCGGCGATTACGACCGGGATGGCTGGCCCGACATCTACGTTTCGAATTTCGGCAAGAACCGCCTTTACCATAACAACCACGATGGCACGTTCACCGACGTTGCGGAAAGGGCCGGCGTCACATTGGGAGGCTGGTCAACCGGTGCGACCTGGGGGGACTACGACCACGATGGCTTCCTCGATCTGTTCGTTCCCGGCTACGTAAAGTTCGACCCTGACCATCCACCCATCGCCGGCAAAGGGGGTCTTCCCCCAGGCTTCTGCCAATTTCGCGGCATCGATGTGATGTGCGGACCGCGCGGTCTGCCAGGTGAAAGTGACCATCTCTTCCGCAACAACAGAGACGGCACGTTTACCGACGTGAGCGTGAAAGCAGGCGTATCCGATCCCAGAGGCTATTACGGCCTCGCCTCGGTTTTCGTGGATGTCGATGACGACGGCTGGCTGGATCTGCTGGTAGCCAACGATTCCGTCCCAAAGTATCTTTACCGGAACAAGCACGACGGGACATTCGAAGACATCAGCTATCTCTCCGGATTTGCCCTCAACGATGAGGGCCGCGAGCAGGCATCCATGGGCATTGCCGTGGGCGATTACAACCGCGACGGAAGAGTCGACTTTCACATCACCAATTTCTCCGACGACTACAACACGCTGTACCGGAATGACGGAGACGCCAGCTTCTCCGACGTCAGTTTCGCCGCCGGCATCGCTAACGTAACTATTCCATTTCTAGGCTGGGGAACCGGCTTCCTCGACTACGACAATGATGGCTTGCTCGATGTCTTCGTAGCCAATGGCCACGTGTATCCCGGGGTCGATCAACAGGATTGGGGCACCACATTTGCTCAGCGCCCGCTCTTGTTCCGCAACTTGAACGGAACAAAATTTGAGGAGGTTCCCCCGGCAACCGGCAGCGGACTGGCGGTCGTAGTTTCCGCGCGCGGCGCAGCTTTCGGTGATCTGTTCAACGACGGCCACATCGACGTAGTGCTGAACGTCATCGACTCGACGCCGGTGTTACTGCGCAATGTCGTCCACAACTCAAATCACTGGCTGGCGCTCCGACTGGTGGGCGGCCCCAAAAGCCCCCGCGATGCCATCGGCGCAAAAATATTTGTCACCACCGGCACAATTCGCCAGCGCAGCGACGTTTTCAGCGGCGGCAGCTACGCTTCCAGTTCCGACCAGCGCCTGCACTTTGGCCTGGGCGCAGCAACCAAAGTCGACAAACTCGAAATCCAGTGGCCGAGCGGGGTAAAAGAAGAAATTCGAGTTCCATCGGTAGACCGGATCTTTACAGTGGTCGAAGGCAAAGGAATCGTGGAACCGTGACGCCCAACCGGCCACTTGCTCGCGCGCTACCTCGGTCCCGTGTTTTCCTTCTGGCCACCGTGTCGTCGGTGTTTTGTTTCACGGCAAGCTTCGCCGTTCCGCAGGAGCGCCCCGTACAAACGACAGCGGCGCCAGCGCCCCCGGAGGCCTTTGTCGATGTCACCCGTACACTGGGCATCAACTTCCAATATCGCGCGTCGCACACTTCCAGGAAGTACCTGCTCGAAACCATGGGTCCAGGGGTCGCGCTCCTCGACTACGACAATGACGGGCGCCTCGATATTTTTCTCGTCAACGGAGCGCCGTTGAGCGATCCAACTCCCAAGGGAACCATCCCACAGAAAACAGGTCTGGAATACTGGAACCGTCTCTACCATCAAAAATCTGACGGTACTTTCGAAGACGTCACCGAGAAAGCGGGCCTGCAAGGCACAGGATACGGGATGGGAGTTGCGGTCGGCGACTACGACAACGACGGATTCGAGGATCTCTACGTAACCGCATACGGAGGGAACAAGCTGTATCACAACAACGGAAATGGCACTTTCACAGACGTGACGCAAATCGCCGGCGTGGGAGGTGGCGGATGGTCGACCAGCGCAGCCTGGATCGATCTGGACGGAGACGGCTTCCTGGATTTGGTCGTATTACGATACCTCGCCTGGGACTTTGACGACGTCTGGTGCGGCGAACACAAGGAAGGCTACCGCGCCTATTGCCATCCTGATTACTTCAAGCCGATCGCGCCGCTCGTTTATCACAACAACAAGAACGGCACTTTCACTGAAGTTGCCCAAAAGGCCGGGCTTTCCAAGCCCGCCAAAGGTCTCGGCTTGGCGATTGCCGACTATGACCGCGATGGCCACATCGATTTCTTCGTTGCCAATGATTCCATGATGGAGTTCCTCTATCACAATAAAGGGGACGGCACTTTCGAAGACGTCGGCCTGGTGTCGGAGGTGGCCGTAGACATCGATGGGCGCACCTATGCCGGGATGGGTGTCGACTTTGCCGATTACAACAATGACGGCTGGCCTGACCTGGTAGTCACCGATCTTGCCAACCAGCGCTATGCCCTGTACCAGAACAACGGGGATGGTTCCTTCAGCTATGTCAGTCCTAACGCCGGGCTCGCGCAAATGACACTGGCGCACTCGGGCTGGGGAGTACGTTTTTTCGACTACGACAACGATGGCTGGAAAGACCTGCTGATCGCACAGGGCCACGATCTCGACACCATCGAACTCAACTTCCCCCACCTCCGTTATCGCGAACCCATGCTCCTCGCCCGCAACACTGGCCACGGGTTTGTGGACGTGTCAGCCGAATCCGGAACCGTTTTCACTCAGGCATGGGTCGCCCGCGGGATGGCCATTGGCGACCTCGACAACGACGGCCGCCTCGATGCGGTGGTCACCACCAATGACGGCCCGGTTCACGTGCTCCATAACCAAGCGCAAACCACGAACCATTGGCTCCTCTTGAACCTGGTCGGACACAGCAGCAACCGCGACGCAATCGGCGCGGAGGTCGCGCTGGTGACCCAAACCGGTTCGCAGTTCGCCACGGTTTCGACGGCCAGCAGCTATCTTTCCGCCAGCGATAAGCGAGTACACTTCGGACTGGGCAAGGAAAATGTTGCACTGAGAATCGAGATCCGCTGGCCCAGCGGAATCCGGCAAACCCTCAAGGACGTTCGCGCGGATCAGATCCTACGGATCGACGAACCCCCAAGCGCAGGATCAGCGGCGAAGCCATGAACACGCGCTCCGTAAACCGGTTGCTGTTTCTGGGTTTGACCGCTCTCTGCCTCGGTTTCCCGCTTCCAACCCGGGCGCAGACCGAAGGAGATTTCGGTCACGGCATTGCAGAATTTCGCGCGGGCAACTACTCGTCGGCGGTCGAATTCTTTACCCGCGCCGAGGCCGTCTCACCAGGGACAACCGCTGCCCTGCTTTACAAAGGCAAATCCTTAGTTCATCTCTCGGACTTTCCCGCCGCCGAGCAAGCCCTTCAGCGCTACCTGATATCTCATCCCGATTCCACCGACGCACTGTACTTACTCGGTTTTGTCCTCCACCGCCAGAACCGGCCGTCCGAGTCGCTGTCCATCTACACCCGCGCCGCCGCGATCACCCCGCCCACCGGGGACGACCTGAAAATTGTTGGCTTGAACTACGTGCTACTCGATGACTACGCCGATGCCATCCAGTGGCTCCAGAAGGCGGTCGAGATCGAGCCCAGGAACCAGGATGCGTGGTACTACCTGGGCCGGACCTACTACACAAAGGCGCGTCTGGGTGAAGCGCGGAAAGCCTTTCAAACCCTACTCAGCCTCGATCCGCAAGACCCCAGAGCCGAGAATAACCTCGGCCTAATCTACGAGACCGACGGCCAACCGGCAGCCGCGATGGAAGCGTACCGGAAGGCAATTGCCTGGCAGGAACAGAACCTTCATCCCAGCGAACAGCCCTACGTGAACCTCGGGAATCTTCTGATGGAGCAAGGCCAGAGCAACGAAGCCTTGGCGCCGCTCGAGAAAGCAGCAGCGTTGGCCCCGAACAATGCCTTCTGCCACATGATCCTCGGTATCGCTTATCGCCAAAACGGCAAGCTGGACAAGGCCCAACACGAATTGGAAACGGCCACCCAACTCGAGCCCGACAATCCCACGGCTCACTATCAGTTGGGCAGGCTGTATAAGGAGCAGCATGCCCTGGACCGCGCTCAGGCTGAATTTGAGAAGACGGCCGAGTTGAAAACCCGGCTGGCAGGTTCACAGTTAACCCCACCCCCCAAGAGATGAGTTCAGGAAGCACGCCCTACTGTGGATTTTGGGGGGCCGGAGGGGATTGGTCGGAGGCTTCCGGATGCTTTTCCCGATACCTTTCCAACGCGTTCTGCGAACGCTTCGCCCCTTCATCCTTCAACTTCTGGAATGTGGCCATCGCGTCGCGAGCTTCGTCCATGCGATGTAGTCGCCGGTAAACCGTACCCAACTGGTACCAGGCCTGCTCCACAACCTCCGGATCCGTGTCCGTAGTAGCCGCCTTCTGCAGGTGTCCCGCAGCCGCCGCGTCCTCACCCAGTAACATCTCGGCGCGCCCCAGGTTGTAGTCAGCATGAATTAGCCCCGGCTTTTCGAGCAGAGCGCCTTCGATCAACTCTTTCCCCTTGGCGCCATCACCCTGCTCCACTGCGATCGCGCCGAGCTTATACCTGGCCAAGGCGTTATTGGGATCAATTTCGAGCTCGCGCCGAAAAGCCTGCTCGGCTTCCGAGATCTTATTCGCATTGCGGTATTCCGAAGCCAGTTCCTCGTGGATACCGGGTTGGTTGGGAGCAAGTTTGATGGCCGCTTCGTACTCCGCGATAGCCTCCATATGCCGCTCGGCTTCAGCGTTCGCCTGAGCCAGTACCCGGTGTACGCGCCAGGAATCCGGATCGACCTTGAACATTCGCGCATAACTGTTCTTGGAGACCAATAGATGTGCACGCCCGCGGTGGTAAAGAATATCTCCGTCATCTGGCTTGAGCTTGGCAGCTTTGTCGAGCGCATCCGCCGCGTCCTCTGGCTTGTCTTGCGCCAAACACACCACTCCCAGCCACATCCAGGAGGAGGCATCCTTGGGATAGGCCGCAGTCTCCTTAATGACCGCGGTACGGGCTTTCTCCAGATGATTCATCCGGAACTCGGTGATTCCCAGAAACAGGTTTGCACCGTGCAGGTGGGGTTTCAGCGCAATCGCTTTTTGAAAGCTGGCAATCGCTTCGTCGTACTTGCCTTGCTCCTCGCGCACCAATCCAAGATTAAAGTGGGCTTCGGCAAAGCTCGGTGCTTGCTTCGTAACCGCTGCAAAGCCCGCACCCGCTTCCTCCACCTTTCCTTCCCGCATCGCTTCGCTCGCCTGTGCAAACTGGATCGAGACGGCGTCAGATTGCGCCCAGACCGGGACCAATCCACCAAAAGGAAACAAGCAAAGCAGCGCTACGGAAAGCAACCGACAGGAGCATTTGGACGTTCCGCCTTCACCAGACAGACTCTTCATTACGGTCACCGAGAATTCTAAACCCTGCACAGGCATAGATGACAAAGGCTGGACCATGAGTCCAGCCTTTGACCTCTGTGAAACCCGGGGATGATCTCAGAATTCGTACCGCAAGGTTACCTGCGTTGTTCGGGGACTATTCAGGACGGCGTGGCCACTGCCCCCTGGAACTCCAAAGAATTGATCCCCAGGGTAGCCATCAATCGCACCAAAGACGTGGCGATTGAAGGCGTTCGTAAAGTCGACCTTCAACATGATGGACTGGCCCTCCCGGATTGCGGTTCGCTTGATTATCGAGAAATCCTCGTTCTTGTAGCCCGGACTTCTCCACCAGGATACAGCTGTCGGCAGATTACCAAAGACATAACCGCCTCCACTGGCGAACGAGGCTTGGCTCGGATCCATAAAGGCCGAGCAGTTCACCGGAGTTGGAGCGCCGGTTGCGTGCTGCTGCCACACTCCAGTGGCGTTGTCCAATGTGCAACTGCTGTCCCAACTCGCGTTGAGCGCCGGAGACCAGGCAACCGGGTGTGCCGGGAAAGGCGAGTTCCCGGGAATCAAGCTATACCGGTAGTTTCCGCCGCTGTAGGGATTTGATTTGGCGTACTCATTGATAACCGTGGGGGATCCGGACTGGTAACGATGAATGCCGCCTACCTGCCATCCGCCCAGAATCTTGCTGCCGGGCCCGTGGTTCAGGTACTTCTTACCCGGGCCAACCGGAAGTTCATACAGATAGCTGAGCACGAAGGTGTGGGGGATGTCCTGGTAACTGACCGACTTCTCTCCCTTCAGGTTGTATGGATTCTGGGCCCCGAATACGTTTGAATTGAAGCCCGTCAGGGTCGAGAATGACGAATCTGCATCCGTCAGCGTCTTGGAGAACGTATACGACGCCAACAAATTCAGCCCGTTACGGAAGCGACGCTCGAGCTTGGTTTGCAATGCGTTGTACGTAGACTGACCAAGGTTCTCAAGACAGCAGTTGCTCGTGATGTTCCAGTATTGTGGGAAGGGCCGCAATAGCTGTCCCACCGTCGCGTTCCCGTTCGGGGCCGAGCCCCAACCGGGCACGAACCACGAGGGTACGGAAACGCCTAGTCCGGCCAAAATCGATGGTCCGTTTTGTCCGTCGCTGCCATCGACAAAGTAGTTTAGAGCCGGCCCTAAATAATTGTACTTAGGGTTGGGAGTATTGACTTGGGCCAGGTTAGAGCGCAGGCGCGTCGCATGCTGCCCGACATACCCCATGGCAAAGATCAGATCCTGGGCGATTTTCTGCTGGAACTCAAGATTCCAGTTCTGGACCATGCCCGGGCGCCCATATCCTGGCGCCACATAACTGGGTGAGCTGAATGTAAATGTGTTGAGTGTTGGGTCCTTCGTGTTACTCGGCACGGTGTAGGAAGGGAAGCCCGCATCCAAGCCCTGAGGCGGCGTGAAGTTGTCCGGAGTCTGGAAATTTGGGTTGGCGGTCGTTCCGCTGGCGAGATTCCCGCCAAAATCGGAATAGCTTAGCGCAGCGTAGTAGATGCTGTAACCTCCACGAAACACCGAATCACGTAGGCGATCCGGAGCATACGCAAACCCTATGCGAGGGCCAAAGTTCTTGAAGTAAGTATTGGCTCCGGTAGCACTCGAACCATAGATGAGCGCTCCAGGCTGTCCCGGGCTAGCGGTATTCGCAGCGGTTAGCGACAGAACGGACTGCGCACTTGTAGCTTCGTGTCGCGGTGTCTCTATATCCCACCGGAAGCCTAGGTTCAGCGTGAGATCCCGGCGTGCCTTGACGTCATCCTGCACAAACACAGCGTAGTAGTTCTGTTTCCAGCGTGGATAGTGCGAAGACACCGTCAGCTGTTCCGAATCCGGTTGACCGATCAGAAAACTGGCAAACGGGTCACCAGTCTGGAAGGTACTGTTCTGCTGGCTGGGGGGACCAAAAGACGTTTCATTGTTCTTGAAGATGAAGCTCGGTGAAGTATTGGACTGCGAGAGAACGGAATACTGGTAACTCCGCCAATCAAAGCCAAACCGGAAGGAGTGACGTCCCTTCGCCCAGGAAACGTTGTCGCTGACCACCAGCGCATTCGGGACCTGCACGCTGAAGTTCTGGGTACTAAACTGGGCGTAGCCGACATTCTGCGGGCTGCCCTGGAATTGGAACTGCGGGAACACCTGCCCGCTTGCTCCGGAGTATCCGATAGCCTTGTCCCAGTCAGATCCGTTGACGCTGGGAGCTTTACTCGCGGTGTAAACCCGGTTCAAACCCACGGTGAAGTGATTCAACACAGTGGGACTGGCGAGGTATTCCCAGCCATAACGCAGGTAATGGGTGAAATAGTAGTTGTAGTAGTTGCCCGGCGTCAAAGGCGCAGGTAGGTCCAGGTTGAGACCGTTGAGAATGTTCTGTTCGCGGCTGTGGTAAGAGAAGAACATCTTGTTCTTCTCCGTTACATTTTCGTCAATCCGGAAACTTGTTTGTGTAATGACCCTATGATCGGTGCCTGCCGGGTTCAGGTAGTTCCCATTCAAATTGTTAAAGCCGCCGCCGGGTAGATTGGTCGGCGGTAGATATCCGAGCACCTTCTGCGCTACATTGCTGAATGCTGTTGTGGGGATCTTGTTGCCGGCGAAAGGGAGCCGGCAAGTCTTGCCGCCGACACTCTGCTGCGTGGTGGAGGGATCGAAGATCTGACCAAGGCGTACTTGTTGTCCGTCGCACGGGTTAATCACCGGATTCCCCCCGGAAGTGAGACCGGCTCCGAGCAGAGCCGAGAAATCGCCCTTCCGCTCATCGGCGGTAGGTAACGTCTGTGTGCCGTTTATCAGGCCGATTTTGTTCCGATACTGCTCCCATGCAAAGAAGAAGAATGTCCTGTCGTGACCGTTGTAAAGCCCCGGAATCCGCACCGGCCCGCCGAGCGCGCCCCCGAAGTCGTTTTGCCGGTCCCGGGGCCGTTTTACTTTGTTGAAGTTGCTATTCCAGTCATTCGCGTTCAGGGCCTCATTATGTCCCAGCCAGAAGAGCGACCCGTGATATCTATTGGATCCTGACTTCGTCGTATAACTTTCAATGCCGCCCGAAGTCCGGCCGTACTCGGCGGAGGGTGTCGAGGTCGTGACCTTGAATTCTGTGAGCGCCTCAACTGAGGGTGCCGTCTGGTCAAATGCGGAACCGGAATCTGAACGCACTACGCTGGCGCCATCGAGCAGGATCTCTGTGCCGAAGTTCTGACCGCCAGCCAACTTTGATTCAAACACTCCAGCCGAGGCGTGGTCACTGTTGGTGCCAGGGCCCGTAGTTCCCGGAGTCAGGAACACGAAGCTCTCCGGAGACCGCACGCCACCGCTCTGTCCAGTGGAGTTCAACATCAGGGGTAAATCGTGGATCTGCTTTTCGCTCACGACCGTCCCGACGTCTGCGCTCTCGGTCTGAAGGGTTGGGGCATCGGCCACGACCGACACCTCTTCCTTCACGTTGCCCGGATAAAGCGTAATGTTCAGCGCCGCGACGGTGTTGATCTGAATCTGAACTCCCTGTTGTACGGACGTCTTGAAGCCTTGGGCTTCGACCGTCACGTCGTAGCGCCCGATGGCCAGATCGTTCACGCGGTACCCGCCCGTAGAGGACGAAACCGTCTTATATACGCTGCCGGTATCGGCGCCTTTCACGGTAACGGACGCTCCAGTCACCGCAGCGCCGGTGCTATCCACCACCGACCCGGCTATGGTTCCACGATCCGACTGCGCCCCTGCAGTCCCCACCATCATCAACCCGAGCGATCCAACCGCTAGCATTACCCACAAAGTCCGCGCCACGCGCATACCCGCGCCTCCTGAGATCCCGTTCAAAATTCTTGCGTTGGTGAACAACTTGCGACCCGCATCGATCCAAATATGTCCGCTAATACAAAACTACTAGTCCGTGGAAGTCAAGAAAAAAGTGCAAAACCGCTTTTGTAAAGAGCTAAAACGCTTGAGCTAATACAAAATTTGGAAGGTCTCGATCAAGATTTCTGACACGCGACTCCCGGAGTTGCGTTATGCTAAGCCGCTCCAGTCGAACGGCCGGAAGTGCGATTCTCTTCCGCGCATGGTGAACCATTCGAACCCGGAGTTGGAATGCATCGGGCGCAAGCTCCAGAAGAGTTCGCGTCCTTCGCGGTAAAACACAAACACAAACACTTAGACGGTGGAGGCTCATGGTAAAGCGCAAGCTGGCATTCCTGTCGATACTCATTAACGTCGCCCTCCTCGCAGCCTGGGCTCAACCGCCCTCTCTCTCCACTCCAGCCATCGAAGCCCGCGCGGACGCGATGCTCAAGCAACTCTCGCTCGAGGAAAAAATCGATCTCATCGGCGGCGTCAACGATTTCTACATTCGCGAGATCAAGCACATCGGCCTGCCCGCTCTGAAAATGGCCGACGGCCCCTTCGGCGTCCGCAATTACGGGCCCTCGACAACCTTCGGCGGCATGGGCCTGGCAGCCACCTGGGACCCAGCACTCGCCGAGCGCATCGGCGCCGTCATTGGCCAGGACGCGCGCGCCCGCGGCGTCCACTTCATGCTCGGTCCCGGGGTGAACATTTCCCGCTCGCCCTTATGCGGCAGAAATTTTGAATATTTCGGCGAAGATCCCTTCCTCGCCTCCCGCACCGCCGTCGCCTACATCGAGGGCATGCAAAGTCAGGGCGTGAGCGCCACCATCAAGCACTACATGGGCAACAACCAGGAATTCCTGCGCCACGACGCCGACTCCATCATCGACGAGCGCACCATGCGCGAGATCTATCTCCCCACCTTCGAAGCAGCTGTAAAGGAGGCCCATGTCGGTGCCATCATGGATTCCTATAACCTCATCAACGGCCAACACGCCACCCAGAATGGCTACCTGAATAATGATGTCGCGAAAAAAGAGTGGGGCTTTGAGGGCATCATCATGTCCGACTGGGACGCGACCTACGATGGCGTCGCCGCGGCCAATGGCGGGCTCGATCTCGAGATGCCGTCGGGAAGATTCATGAATCGCGCCAACCTCCTGCCTGCCGTGCAGTCGGGCAAGGTGAGCGAAGCCACCATCGATGACAAGGTCCGCCGCATCCTGCGCACCGCCCTTCGTTTCGGCTGGCTCGATCGCGACCAGACGGATTTGTCCCTGCCCCTCTACAACGAGAGCGGCGGACAAGTCGCGCTCGAGGCCGCGCGTTCTGGCATGGTGCTTCTCAAAAACGATGGCAACCTTCTCCCTCTCGACAAAACAAGGATTAAGTCAATCGCCGTCATCGGACCGGATGCCTATCCCGCCCCGGTGGTAGGCGGAGGCAGCGCGGGCGTGCGTCCGTTCGGGTCCATCAGCTATCTGGAAGGTCTCGCCGCCTATCTCGGCAGCAGCGCGACGGTCTACTACGATCGTGGGGTGCCGTCTCTAGGGGAACTGGCCGATGCCACCGCGTTCTCGACCGATGCAGCGGGCAAGCAACCCGGCCTCGACCTGGAAGCCTTCAACAATCCCAGTCTGAGTGGAGAGGCCGCAGTCCATCGCACCGACCAGCACGTCAACGCGGATCACGGGCTAGGCGATGGTACCAATCAAAATAACGTGTCTGCCCGCTGGTCGGGATATTTCACCCCCAGCAGCTCCGGCGAACACCTCTTCTTTGTACAAGGCCCCGGCGAAGGCGGCGGCTACCGTCTCTACGTGGACGACCAACTCGTCATCAACACCTGGGAACTTTCCAGCGCGCAAGTCAGCCAGCTCCGCTTGCCGCTAGCCGCCGGCCCGCACAGGATTCGTTTTGAGTACTCCGTGCATTGGAGCTGGGGCGGTGCGATGATCAGGCTCGGAATCGTCCATCCAGACGCGATCGTGAACGCGGCCGCGAAGGCGCTGGCGTCCAAGGTCGATGCTGTGGTGCTGGCCGTGGGCTTCGATCCGGACAGCGAGAGCGAGGGCGCCGACCGCACCTTCCAGCTTCCTCCCGCGCAGGGCGAACTCATCCATCAAATCGCCGGCGGGAACAAGAATACGATCGTGGTCGTAACCTCCGGCGGTGCAGTCGACATGAACGCCTGGCTCGGCCAAGTTCCCGCCCTCTTCGAATCCTGGTACGCAGGCCAGGCACAAGGATCGGCGCTGGCACAGCTACTGTTCGGCGAGTACAGTCCATCGGGCAAGCTGCCCGTAACGTTCGAAAGCCATTGGGAAGATAACCCCGCACACGACGTTTACTACCCGAAAGCTGGAGACAAAAAGACTCCATACACCGAAGGAGTTTTCATCGGATACCGCCACTTCGACAAGGCCGCGACAAAACCCCAGTTCCCGTTTGGCTACGGGCTTTCGTACACCACGTTTGCCTACAAGAACCTCTCCGTGACCCCGGCCAACGTCTCCGGCGATCAGCCCGTGACCGTTACCTTCGACGTGGTCAACACCGGCAACCGCGAGGGAGCAGAGGTTGCGGAAGTGTATGTGGGCGAACCCCACGCGAACGTCCCCCGCCCCGCAAAGGAGCTCAAGGGATTTACGAAGGTCTCCTTGAAACCGGGAGAAACCAAGCGGGTTTCAGTCGAACTGAATCGCCGAGCGTTCTCCTACTACGACGCCAAGAATCATCGTTGGGCAGCCGATGCTGCCGACTTCGATGTTCTGGTCGGACGCTCGTCCGCCCAAATCGAGCTCACAGGGAAAGTTACTCGGCAGAATCCGTAGGCGACCTCAGACTCCACGAAGTATGCGTTGTGAGGGCTGCATCAGTGGCAACCGGCGCGCCTCTCGGTCTCGCCGAAGGTGTTCTCCGAGACTCCGGCTTCCTTCCGTCCGCCCGTTTGCCACTCCTGGACCCGCCACGGTCTTCCGCTTCTCGACTGGCGGGTCAGAACTTGCTTCACTTTCGTTGCGCCTGCGTGAGACACTTCTCTTCAAAGCTAGGCGCACCCCGGAGGACGCACCACAATGAGTTCACCGGCTCCTGTACTCCGACCGACCCACACCCCTTCCGAGACCCGACAACTGGCAAAGTGGCAGACCAGGTTGTTGCCTTTCATGACGCATTCCCTGGTGCTCCTCGCTCTGATTTTTTTCGGATTGAGCATCTACGACGTCTACGAGATGCGCTCGTTCGTAAGAAGCGACAATACCCAAAGCAACCGGTCGAGAGTGGACGAACTGTTGCGCGCGAATAAGGCCGGAACGCCCTCCACCGGCGTCGATCTCGTTCAACAATCCTTGCTCGTGCTTGAGGCCGACAGCATGGACAAACGCTATCGGCAGGCGAGCGCTCTGTTGATGTCGCGCATCTGGACGCGTCAACTCGCATTCATGACCGGTATGGTGTTGGCCTTCATTGGAGCAGTATTCATTCTGGGCAAACTGAGCGAGTCGCGAACCGATGTCAACCTTGGGAACGAAAGCTGGAAAACGTCGATCTCCAGCAGCTCTCCAGGATTGATTCTGGCATTCTTTGGCACGGTCCTGATCGGAACGGCGTTGATCGTCCAACCCAAAATCGAGGTGCAAGATAGACCCGTCTACTTCATGACCATGGGGGTCGTACGAAATGCGAAGGCAGGCACCCCGCCCGCTGAGAACCCTGAACTGCCAGACCCCGGTGCCATCGACCCCGGTCTGGCCGAACCCGCGGCAACGAAAAAGTAGTCTGGCGAGGGAGGATATTCCTTGAAAATCACCGTGAGGTTGTTGATCGTCGTTGCCCTCGGTTCGTCGCTGGCAGCGCAGGTCCAGTCCTACGAGCAGATCAGGGATCTGTGGGCGGCCAAGAAATACGATGACGCGCTCCCTCTCCTTCTCGCCTATCGCAAGGAGCCGTTCGGTCGCAAATGGCAGGTGGACTACATGATCGGGACCAGCCAGTGCCATGGTTCCCGGCACTCCAACCAGGGCGTGGCGTACTTGAACAATGTCATGGTGTACAAACAGGTGCCCGACTCGGCACGGTCCGCTGCAGAAAAGGAGATTCAATTCTGCCAGAAAACGGCCAGCGCCTCCGAACCAGCGCCATCCTTCGAACTGATCCCCGTCTCAGGCCAGCTGGCAGACCCGGCAACCGTTTCTGGTAAAGGCGGGTACAACTTTGTTTCCCCAAAGTCGGTGATCACGAACGGTAAAGCCGCGCTAACCCCTCTTTCCGTCACGGACCTGAAGAAACGCGTTTTCCAGTACGGCCAGGAAAGCCAGGCTCTGGCTGAGGCCAAGGCTCGCGCAGGCGGAAATCCGAAGGGATACGTCTCCAACGGCTTCGTCGTGGTCTGCACCCGCTTCTGTGAGATTCCGCTCGAGCAGGTTCCGGTCTGCTTGCGTAGATACGAATCACCCATGCAACAGGAATTCGACATCCTTCCTCCTGGCCAGTTGGTCACCGTGTATATCCCGGAAGAAATAAGAGACGTTCCGCTCTTGGCCCAGAAGTTGCACGGGGTCACGCTGCCCCCTGGAACCCTGGCATACTCAGTGCTAGAAGACTTAAGCATCGTGGGAATCTACGGAGAAGGTTGCGGATCGCTGGCGCACGAACTTGTGCACTTGTCCATCAAGAGCAATTTCGGCGACAGCCCGGCCTGGCTGGAAGAAGGGCTCGCGTCCGAAATTGCGGTGAGCGGACCGCAGCCGCAAGGCTTTCGTTTCGGGACTAGCTGGCGCGATTCGACCCTGCGCAAAGAGTGGACCTTAAGGCCGAGCGTGGCTCAGTTACTGGCCATGAACTGGTCAGACTTCGCCGCCCCGGATGCAGCAAGTTTGAACCGCGTAGCGGCGATTCACGCCATGGCGGCGGTATTTGTTCGTTACTTGGACGACAACCAAAGCCTCAGGAAAATCTACGTCGGAATTCGCGACGGACGGTTCCCGTCAGACGGCACGCCCCCCGTCTCCGACGTTGACATCGTGGAGCGCGAGCTAGGAAAAAATATCGCCTCCATCGATGCGGACTTCGCGGCATGGTTTCAAAAACAGAAGCCCTAGCCAAATGGAATGTAGCTGCACGCCTGGTATCCTTGGCGTCCGAAGATGCGATGCTGGCTGCGTCCGTCTTTGAATTCCCCACCGGCGTGCCTTACAGCTGCATCAGGTTCAACTGCACCTTTGCGTACCCGTGGTCCTGAGCCCAAAGATCAAGCGGAATCGCCGCAATCTCGTCGACCACCGGGTCCGCCAACCCGTTCTTCGTGAGATCAACTGTCTTGATATAGCAACGACAGCTGTCGCAACACTCCACTCGCACGTCTTTGGGTTCTTCCGCGGTATAAACCGGAAGCTTCGCGTGATTCTCTTCCCCGCAGGCCGGACAGACAATCCGTCGAAACTCCCATTCATATAGGCACAGCGAACAGATCAACGACCGCTGGCCGCCATCTCCCAGCGGACGAAGAACACCTGAGCCTGGCTTGCGTCCGCAAAACGGGCAAAGGCAAGGCGTTGGCCCCGCCCGCCCCACACTCAGTCGGGATCGAACATAAGCTGCATAGGGCTGCAGGAACGCGCGAGCGAGAAAATCGTCGGGCCCGGGCTGCAAGATTCCACCCGCAGTCCCCTGCCAAAAACTCGCCAGCATCTCGGACTGCGCCGCCGCATCGTCCCGCCGCAGCCGTTCTGCGGCTTCGACCACCGCCCCAGGAGCAGCCCCTTTCACTCCCGACAGAAACGATCCGAATCGTCCGATCAACGCTCGTGGTAAAGGCTGCTCGAAGCCGTTCGCCCCCGGACCGGCGCTCGCCGCCGCGACCAAGCCCGACTCAAGCTCTTGCCCCAGTTCTTCTTGTAGCCCGGAGATCGCCACAAAGAAGCGCAGGACTTCCCCGGCGGCTGGTCGATCGACCATCAATTCCTTTGCCCGTTCCCGGCGTCGCTGCCATGCGTTTTTCGGCACGCCCGATTATCCCTTCGGCGGAGTTTGCAGGCAATGACCGCACTGAAAATTCCGCGATTGACGATTCAGGAAGTTCAGCGTTATATTGGGCGGCATCCCGGATAGCAGAGGCAGGACGTTTTCGCGACGTCCGCAACCATTAACCTCCGTACTTCCCTGGCACGAGCTACGCGGAGGCTGTCGAATGGAGTTCTCTCGCAGAACCTTTATTCAGGGCACCATCCTGGGTGGAGCAGGTCTCTCCACTCTCGGCTTCGACCTGACTCCCCTCCACGCGCAGACCGCAGGCCTCAAGATCTCCCGCGCAAGTGAAACCCGCAGCACTTGTCCTTACTGTTCGGTGAGCTGCGGCGTCATCATCTATACGCTGGGCGACAAAGCCAAGAACGCCATCCCGCAAGTCGTGCACGTTGAGGGCGATCCCGATCATCCCATCAATCGCGGCACGCTCTGCCCCAAGGGATCGTCGCTCGAACAGGACATCCTCAACGATCGTCGCCTCCTGAAGCCGCAAGTCCGGCGCCCCGGAGCCACCGAGTGGGAGGACATCTCGTGGGACCAGGCCTACTCGGAAATTGCGCAGCGTGTGAAGAAGACGCGTGACGAAACGTTTGTCGAGACCGACGCCGCCAGCCACACCGTCAACCGTTGCGAAGGCATCGCCTTCACGGGCGGCTGCACCGACACCAACGAGTTTAACTATCTCGTCGTTAAAAGTATGCGCAGCCTGGGGG
>Ga0209698_10000249_pt1 | contig 58998 bp, 49 predicted proteins | sample LitLauG_LLR_2012_FD_187203 | JGI IMG/M metagenome (GOLD analysis project Ga0209698, IMG submission 187203) | Freshwater sediment microbial communities from Pennsylvania, USA - Little Laurel Run_MetaG_LLR_2012 (SPAdes) (version 2) | ecosystem: Environmental > Aquatic > Freshwater > Creek >... | reverse complement strand
GGACACGCGCGGCGAAGTCTACGAAACCTATCTCACCCATCGCATCAGCGATCACTTCCTGTTCAAGGGAAGCTACATCAACTACAACTACACCTGGTCTGGATCGGGTTGGCAGGTGGGCGCGCCCAAGCGTCTCAACTCCAATCCGATTTTGGGCTTTCCCACTTACGACACAGCCAAGATGTTTACCTTCGGCTTGGTTGCTGAGTTCTAGTGCGCTATGCAGAATCAGTGAATCAGGGGGCTCCGGCCCCCTTTTTAATGCGCCGATCTCTTGCGTATATTCGCGACTACGAAAATGATTGATGACTCGCCCGACGCATGGAGATCGAACTTCTCATCTCCGGTTCGATTCGCGGTGAATGAACAGGCCATCAGACCCAAGAATGCCGTTGATCTAGATGAAGTAGCCGGAGGCGGCGGGAGTCGGACGATTCAGGGTGTTGACAGAACATAAAATATTGAGTCTAGGAAACTTCACAAGGGTCGATTTCTTCGAACTGTACGTCTGGGTATGGCGCGATAACCCCCAGGGTGCATTCGTGGACTGGAACATTGCGGGGGGGCAATAAGAGGGTCGCAGGCGCTTGTTAAGCCGGGTGCCCATCCCTTGCCTTCTCTGCAACGGTGGGGTACCCCGGACTATTACGTTAGTGCCCGGTCCAGATGAACGTAACCTCCGTCCACGAACAGATGTTGGCCGGTTGTATGGCTGGATTTGGCCGAAAGCAGAAACACCACCGCCGCGGCAATTTCTTCTCCCGTCGTCATCCGCTTCTCCAGAGGAATTTTCGAAACGATCGTCCTGAGCTTTTCCTCGGGATTGGGAAACGTGTTGAGCCAACTGCGGTAAAGGGGCGTCATCACTTCGGCCGGAATCACAGTATTCACACGGATTCCGTGAGGCAACAATTCCACCGCCCACTCGCGCGTCAACGCCATGATCGCGCCTTTTGCCGACGCATAGCCCGATGTGCAGCCTTGGCCCGTTACCGCCGTCTTCGAGCCAACATTGACGATTGACCCGCGAGAACGCTTGAGGTGGGGAAGCGAGTAGTGAGCCATCGAGTAGTAGTGCACCAGATTGCGATGGAGCGACGCCACATACTCGCCTGGGTTGCCGGATTCGAGCCCCACCTTGTCATTTCGCCCGGCATTGTTCACAAGACCATCAAGCCGGCCAAACTTCTCCAGCGTTTGTGCGATGGATTGCTGACAGTTTTCTGGCGGTGCCAAATCAACCGTGATCAGCCCGCAAGTTGCGCCGGACCGCTGCAATTCACATTGCACCTGCTTGCCGGCCGCGGCGTCCCGGCCCACAATTACCGGAATGGCGCCTTCGCTGGCACAAGCGCGCACGATCGCTTCTCCAATCCCTTTCGCACCTCCCGTAACGATTACGACTTTGTCTTGCAACTGAAGATCCATGGGTTAGCCTCGTAGATTGAAAGAGCAGCCATCGAGGGGCAAAACCAATAATTTTCGGCACCAACCTGGCCACGTCGTTGGGGCGGAGCCCCGAAGCATCGATGCGCGTGCCGTCATCGAGCAGGAGTCCCAGCCGTTCTCTTCCCGGCTTCCCAAAATGAATGAGCTTCATGCAAACAGGCCCTTCACATTATTCTCTGCAACTTCACTCGGTTTGGACACCATCGAACCCAAAAGGTAGCCGGCCGCCGGACCTCTGTGGACACATGTACACAAGAATGGACCAAGATCTGGCGGTCGTATTGATCTCGTTCCCTTAAGTTGCGAACAGTGCTTGAAACCGACCGTATTCGGCGATGGCATGCCCCGCCGACCCCTGGACTCTAGTGTAAAGTAATCGATAAAGTAAACGGAGTCAACCAGATCTACACTTTGGACAGATTTGTCCTAACTCCTAATTTATTGTCCAATTAACGAACCGCAGGTCAGTGCTCTGAGCGCGTCAGATCACGTTAAAGTTAACCACCAGGTCAGTGATTGCGGCCCAACCTATGTATACTGAATCGGGATGCCTATGCCCGTTCGAATGAAGGACATAGCCAGAGATCTTGGCGTGTCAACGGTAACGATCTCGAAGGTCTTGCGGAATCACCCAGATGTGGGAGAGGAGACGCGCGAGCGCGTACTCGCCCGCGTAAGAGAGCTCGATTATCGACCCAACCTCGCTGCGCGCAGTCTGGTCACGGGGCGCACCTATTTGGTGGGCCTGGTTGTGCCGACCCTCCTTCATCCCTTCTTTGCTGAAATCGCGAAGTCTCTTTCCGATGCCCTGAAAGAGAAAGGGTACTCGCTCATCGTTTCGTCCTCGGACGAAGATCCGGACCTTGAGGAGCAGGAAATCGATCAACTCCTCGCGCGTCGGCTCGATACGTTGATCATTGCTTCCTGTCGTTCGACCGTCGAACTCTTCTTTCGCATTGAAAAGCAGAAAACGCCGTATGTGTTGGTCGATCGCAATTTACCGGGACTGGCGGCGAACTTCGTTGGCGTAGACGATGAAGCGGCGGGCATGCTTGCCACCAAGCATCTGATCGATATTGGATGCAAGAGGATTGCTCATATTCGTGGGCCGGAAATCAGCCCTGGCAGGAGTCGGCTGGAAGGGTACAAGCGAGCTCTGGTGGACAGTGGCCTCAAGGTAATGGAAGACTACATCATCACAGAACACAAGGGGGATGTGGAAACCAGACAGTGCGGCGGAGATGCAATGGGCCAGCTCTTGAGTCTTAACCCGAGGCCGGATGGAGTGTTCTGTTTTAACGATCCGCTCGCGATAGGAGCAATGCACCGAGTGTTGGACGAAGGGTTGAGAATTCCCGAGGACGTGGCCATTATTGGCTGCGGCAACCTGCACTACGACGATTCGCTGCGCGTCCCACTCTCCAGCATAAGCCAGCATAGTCGGCGCATTGGAGAGGAAGCGGGACGAATTGCGCTCGCCATTCTGAACTCGAAAGTGCCACCCAAACCCGAAACCGTCGTGTTGCAGCCAGAACTAGTCGTGCGCGCGTCTACGCTACGCGATTCGGGCTGAGTGCCCTGTCGCATCCAGCGACAGCAGTAGCCAGTCGGGTTGGGCGGGTTCTTTAATCGGACAGGATCTTCTGCCAGACGAACTTCGCCGACGACACCATCGGCTCGGGCCTGGCGGTGAACACAAAATTCCTGGGGTGGGGAACCGCATTCCTCGAGTTCGACAATGATGGATGGAAGGACCTGGTTGTCGCAAACGGACATGTCTATCCCGAAGTTGACACGGCACACACGAAGGAAACCTACAAACAGCCGAGACTCCTTTACTGGAATCGAGCTGACGGCCAGTATTTTGACCTGTCATCGCACGCCGGACCGGGCATATCAGACACTCATTCTTCGCGCGGTCTCACTGTAGGAGACCTGGATAACGACGGCAGCGAAGAGATCGTGATCGTCAATATGAGTGAGCAACCGTCATTGCTCAAAACTTTCGCGAGCAGGGGTGCCTCGCTCACTGTACGCGCAATCACCGCTGGCCGAGATGCCATCGGGGCGCGCGTTACCGTTACTGCCAGCGGACACAAACAAATTGACGAAGTGCACAGCGGTGGTCCTACATCTCACAAAACGATTTTCGCCTGCACTTCGGGCTGGGCCGCGCCGCTACGGCCGAAGTCTCGATCCGATGGCTGGACGGAAAAGTTGAACCCATCGGGTCGGCAGCAGCAGGTGAGATCGTAACAATTGAAGAGGGCAAGGGCATTGTGCGCAGACAGCCCTATCCATCCACAAAGAAGTAGGTTTCGCCTTTCTATATGCATTCTTGGATTCGCGACTTGAGAAGAAAAGATCCCGAACGAGAATTGTCAAAAACGAAGCGGCAAGGCTAGAGTTTAGTTCAGCGGTTTCCCTTGCCGCAATAACTACGAACCAGGAGACGGTCTTGATGAAACGGTACGGCTCGGTAATCGGCGTGAGGCCTGAGGCAGTTGAGGAGTACAAGAAACAACATGCGAACGTCTGGCCTGAAGTTCTTGCCATGATCCGTCGCTGCAATATCAGGAACTATTCCATTTATCTGAGAGACGATTTGCTGTTCGGGTATTTTGAATATCATGGCTCCGATTTCGAGGCCGACATGGCCAGAATGGCTGCCGATCCAAAAACTCAAGAGTGGTGGAAGTTGGTGGGGCCCATGCAGCTTCCACTCGAGTCTCGGGCCAAAGGCGAGTGGTGGGCCAGCATGGAAGAGGTTTTTCACCTCGACTGAACTGACGAAAAAACGCGCAGTCACAAAGTCACGAGCGCGATCGTAGTGACGTTGGGATCAGGGGCGTGTTGCGGCAATTCGACCTTCAGTTTGTCCTCCGGCCTGAGTCACGTTCAACCGTTGCCCGGTAGCGAGCAGTCGCGCCGACAGCACTTTTACTTTCACCTCGCCAACCTCCAGCGCCGAACTGGGCCAGTCGAAAACGTGGATGAGGATCCGGTTTGACTTGGCAGTGGTACGTATCGCGGCCAGGCCTTGGATGGGGCCATATGCCGTGCCGTAGATCGAGTCGCCGTTCACGGAGAGCCATTCGCCAATCGCACGCAGGCGCTCCGGAAATTCCGGTTGGATTTGCCCGTCGGGCTGAGGGCCCACATTGAGCAGAAAGTTTCCGCCGCGGCTTGCCACTTCCACGAGAGAACGAATCAGGAACTGTGCCGATTTGAACTCGTGGTCATTCGCGTTATAGGCCCAGGTGCTGTTGATGGTCATGCACGTCTCCCACAACTGGAAGTTCCTCTTCTTTGGCCTCCTGTGCGGCGGCGGCGAGTTGGGCGACGATATCTTCTCCGTACGGCGTTTTTGTGATTTTGTAGTCCGTGTAGTTGCTGTCGAACATGCAAAACCCGTCGTGATGTTTCGTCGTCAACACCATGTAGCGCTGGCCGGCCGAGCGTGCGAGGTCCACGAGCGCCCGCGCATCAAATGTCGCCGGATTGAAACGCTTCGGAAGTTCCACATATTCCGCCTGTGTGATGCCCCCGGGTTTTCGGCACCATGATCGGCCATGAGGCTTCCACGCTCGCCTGCGAGTATGTCCCCAATGGATGAACATTCCATATTTGGCATCGCGATACCAGGCCGTATGCTCGTCAGAAAGAATCGAGGACCATGCGAACTGCCCAAGCAGAGGCAACGTAGCGGCTGCGGCGCCAAGTTTCAGAAACTCGCGCCGATGACAACGGGCAGCGGGTTTCGATGAGGAAAGGGCTAGTGGTGTAGGACGTGGTTCCATGAGTCTCCCCGGGATTCGCTCTTCGAAAATGATCAAGACTAGCGGTAAGCCTCTCGGACAACCCTGCAAGCGCTCTGTGGTCGATTGACTGCGCCAAAGCGGGAGCTATACTATCACTCCTCGCCCGAGTGGATAATGCACGTGCGTACCCCATCGCGGAGCGAACACAGCTTGTTTGTGTCGGGATTCTGACGGAGAACAACTCGGTGGCAGACGCTCTCGAAGGCAAGGTCGTGGTGCTCACCGGAGGCGGTGATGGCATAGGACGCGAGTGCGCACTGGCTTATGCCCACGCCAAGGCGACGGTTGCGATACTCGATGTGAACCTCACCGCAGCCCGGCGTACTGCGGAAGAACTCGGCAGTTCGGGCATCGCATTGCACACCGACGTTTCCAGCGGCCCCTCGGTTGAGTCCGCGATTAGTTCGGTGCTCAAGACTCTTGGGCGCATTGACGCTGTACACAACAACGCCGGTATCGCAAGCCCGTCCAAGCCGCTCCACGAAACGGATGAGGAAGACTGGGACAAACTGCAGCGTGTTAATTTGAAATCAGTCTACTGGACCACGCGCTATGCCTTCGAAGCCCTTCGAGATAGCAAGGGAGCGATTCTCAACACGGCCAGCATGGTTGGACTGATGGGGCAGCAGGATCATGCTGCCTACGTTGCCACCAAGGGCGGCATGATTTCGCTCACCAAGGCGATGGCAGCCGACTATGCGCGATATTCCATCCGGGTGAATGCAATCTGTCCAGCGGGCGTCTGGACTCCAATGCTGGAACAGTGGTGCAGCGAGCAGAAAGACCCCGGCGGGATCCGCAAGTACCTCGACGAGATCCACATGCTAGGCTATTGTCCCCAAGGCGACGTCATCGCAGATGCCGCAGTGTTTCTGCTTTCCGACAAGGCGCGATTCATTACCGGTTGTATTCTGCCTGTGAGCGGAGGAGCAGAACTAGGTTATCGCCGTTAACGCCGCCTCAAACGGCGAAGGATCGAAAAGGCCCAAAGATCGCTTTACAGGTGCTCTTGATTCCTGCGACAGATGCGAGTGTAGATACCGACTCCTATCACGAATTTGGAACCAGTCGATTCCTCGCGCGTGCCTTCATGAAGTACGGGTGGGACCTCTACGCGCCTGATGAAAAGACACGCAACATCCCCTATGTGTCGCCGCTTCGAGCCAGCAGCGAGGAACTGCAGGGGCTCCCACCAGCGCTCGTCATCACCGCCGAGAATGATCCACTTCGCGATGAAGGTGAAGCCTATGCACGCAAACTCATGAACGCAGGTGTAGCTGTGACCGCGACTCGCTACAACGGAATGGTCCACGACTTCGTGCTCCTAAATGCGATTCACGAAGTGCCGGAGTGCAGGCCGCTCTCCGGCAGGCGAGTGACGCAATTCGCGATGCATTGAAGCCGTGATTGGGTTCGGGGCGGCGGCACTCTGGACGCCGCCGTCCCGACGAGATGCAGGATTTCCCAAAGGGCCGGCGAATTGTTCTCATCTTTCTTTCCCTATTTTTGCGTTCTCTTGTGAGTACATCCCTGCTATGCCCTTACGGGAACTCTGAGCGCTAGACCAAAGAACGGGTCTCACCCAATGGGAATCCTCCTGATGTAATCATTTCGGAAAGCCGTCTGGAAGTTACTTCGCCGGTTGCAGGAGGAGCCTTCCCTGCGGTTTTCTGATCACACGGCTGGTTGTCATGCGAACCGGCGCGCTCACGCGCTTATCGCTCAACGAGCGCGCGACACTAAAGTCGTGGATGCTAACGCCGATGAGACTTGGGTGGGTCTTGAATCTCAAGTGCGTGCAGCTGTGTGCAAAACCAAGACAGCCCCAGACTCCGCTCAGGAGAAGGAACTATGTCCAAGCGGTCGCGATATTTGTATTTTATAATCCTAAGCAGTGTTTGTTCGATGGTCGGATGCGGGGCTACCGTCGGTTCTCGCGTCAGCCCTGATCCTGTAGAGGTCTATCAGATCGTAACGGTTTCGGACCTGCACTTTAATCCGCTCTACGATCAGAGTCTGTATTCGCAGCTTTCGGCTGCCAATCCGGCCACCCGATGGGCCGGCATCTATCAGGGGTCTGTGGTGAAAGCTCCCACAGGCGCGGGGACCGACACAAACTATCCCTTGCTGGTGCTCACACTGACGAGCATGCAACAGAACGTGAAATCCAGTCCGGTTGTTCTTTTTACCGGCGACCTGCTCGGGCACAACATACCAGCGAACTTCTGCAAAGCGTACTACGCCTCATTAAACCAGGCTATGCCCCCGGCCTGCGCCAGCAACCCTGGCCAAACGGTGGGCCCGTTAATGGAGCAGTTCATCAACAACACGTTTACGTTTGTGGCCACGCAGATCCGCCAGTTCATGGGCCCGGTGCCGGTCATCTACGTGCCTGGAAATATCGATGCCTATCTAGGGAGCGCCGGACCCGACACCACTTTTCTTACGAACAACGCTCCGACGGTGTACTCGCAGTTTCTGAATAGCAGCCCCGACCGGCAGACATTTCTGAATACTTTCACGCTGGACGGGTATTATTCTGTGGCGCCGCTGGGCTCAAAGTTGCTGGTCATTGGGTTGAATACCAATTCGTTTATGGTGGGAGCGCCCAGCAGTGGGGACGCTTCTGCGGAGCTTTCCTGGCTGGATTCGCAACTTGCCACGGCGCAAGCTGCCGGTCAGAAGGTATGGATTTTGATGCATGTGCCACCCGGGGCAAACTCCCAGCTCATCGCCCCGGTGGCGGTTATTCCAGAGAATGTTCCGGGGGATGTCGAGGCCAACCCCGCCTTGATGATGTGGCAGTCAAGCCTGCAAATCACATTTATGCAAACCCTGGGCAAGTATCCGGGCCTGGTTACGCTGATGCTGGCGGGACATACGCACATGGACGAATTCCGCATCCTTCCCACCGGCGATGTTCTGGAGCAACTTCCGGGGATCAGCCCGTGCTTTGGCAACAACCCAGCCTTCAAAGTCCTCACCATTACGCAGAATACATTTACGCCCACCGACTACCAATCGTTTTACTACAATTTGGCAGCCATGCCGGCGCCATTCAGTGCTCTTTACCAGTTCTCCACCACCTATGGCGCGCAAGCTACTCTGTCGAATTCGCTAGGGCAACTGTATCCGCAGTTTGCCACCGACCAGAGCAAACAGGGTACGTACACTCTGTTATACAGTTCCGGTAACACGAGCATGAACCCGCTTACCCTGACGCCATGGAATCCCATTAACGACGTGAACTGGCCGATCTTCGGTTGCACGATCGGTGAAGCGGACCAGTCGGGCTATATCACCTGCGTGAGCTCCTCTCAGACGAGCTCAACGGATTCGGCCACTTCCCACCGCTAGATCGATGAACAAAAAAACTCGGGAAGCTGCTGCATTCGTCCCGAGCGTTTGCTTATTGAACACTGCCTTGCTTTCGGATTGATTCTGTCGAGACCCTGACTTTCGTGCGGCTTTCTTTTCTGGCTATTGACGAGTATTTCTAAATTCGAACTCTACTATGACCGGGGTCCTGAAGCTTGGTAGATATTTGCGCATGCGCAATGCGGCAATCATCCTTTATTTCCCGGGGTCGCGATCGTGAACCGGACGGCTCTTGGCGTTTCCGCGACGCTCGTCCTCGTCATCATCCGAATGCGTTTTCATCAATGACGCAGGATACGGCCGGTTGTGCATCATGCCCTTCCAGAGAATTCGGTTGTATAAGAGCGGATCGACGCGGTCCGCATCAGAAAAATCCAGCCCTTTGGTGACGCGCGCCCAATAGACGGCGTCGTGGGTGGACCTAGGAATTTTCATTCCGGTTGGAGCTGCGGGCAGCGGCAGCGCCGTCGCGTAGAGATACGCCGAAGGTGTGGCCGTGAAACTCCATGCTTTCGGTGTAGTGGTGAAAACGTCGGCCATCGGATGGCCGAGAGCGTCGTTCAGGTTCAGGAACTGCTTCACCCCCAGAACCTCTTCCATGGTGCGGATGAAGTCGACGGTGTTATATGCCGTGGAGACGACCGCGCCTTGCTTCACGTAAGGGCCGGCCATAATTGCGATCGTACGGTGAGAATCGACGTGATCTGCGCCGTCCTGCGCGTCATCTTCTATCACGAAGATCAGCGTGTTCTGCGCATAGATGCTGTTCGCGATTTTCTGAACCAGCAGCCCGACCGCGTAGTCGTTATCCGCTTGCATCAACTCCGGCGTGTTCACCATGTCGATGGCAGTGTCGAAGCTTCCGGTGTGATCGTGCATCAGACGCACCAGGCTCAGCGCCGGAAGTCCGCCCTTCGCATAGTTCGCGTCAAAGTCCCTCTCCCACTCCTTGAAGCGGTAGTAATCGGGAAGGTTGTTGTCGAAGCCGCGATAGTACGGATCGGTATACGGCGCCAGCGCGGCATTCGTAGGGTGCGCTACCACCGTGTTCGATGCCGCCGGGTCATGGATCACCGGAATCGCACAGGCCGGCTCGCTGTAGCAAGTCGTATCGATGAAGAAGCCGTAATTGCGCACGGTAAGACCGGCACGCAACGCGGCATTCCACAAATAACCGGTATCGATCTCGTCGTTGGGGCCGTCAGGGGCGCCCACGGCGGTCTGACCCGGCAAGATATCCGGATCGTTGGGCGTGAGCGGATCCGCAGCCATGCGCTCTGCCAGCGTGGGAAGCCCGACGTTCACGCTCCGATTCAGTCCTTCGGCATCGATACTAAGCGCACGGAACCCATAGGTGACCGGAAATTGATGTTCGGTGACATCGGTGCATTGCGCCGACGTGCTCCACACCCATCCGTCGTAACTGACTTCCGATGTCGCATAGAAGTGGTCGAGGGTCACAAATGTGCGCGCCAGACTGTGCTGGTTCGGTGTAATCGCTTGTCCCCACTGCACCAGACTGGGGTCCTGATCGCCGATCGGCATGCCATTCGCATTGACCAGATCACCCAGCACTTGGTCGTACGTCCGGTTCTCTTTAATGATGTAGATCACGTGCTTGATGCCCTTACGAACCGCGGCCATCACTTGCGCTGCGCTGCTCGATTCTGTGCTGGAAAAACGGTCATTGCTGGCGACCTGCGCGGTCAAAGTCTGCAGTTGGCTCGCAGTCGGAACCGGGAAGCTCTGCAGACCGGCCTTCGTCCGCTGCGGATTGTATTGATTTGCCGGAAAACAGTTCGGTTCGAACAACGGTGGCCCGTAGCCATAGCACCAATCGGGATTCGGTCCCGTGGGCGACTTGGCATTGGCGACATACATCCACGTACCAGTCGCGTTGACGCTGACGGAATTCGGATACCAGCCTGTAGGAATCAGGCCGGTCACTTGGTCGCCTGAGTTCGTACCGCTCAGCGGGACCACCGCAACAGCGTTCAAGTTGCCGTTGGTCACATAGAGATATTTCCCGTCCGGAGAGAGCGTGAGGCTGTTCGTATTCGAGCCGAGATAGATGGGATTGGTGATGACGTTGTTCGATCCCGAATAGTAAAAGGATGAAGGCAGCAATCCCGCTGGCGCGAGCACCGGAATGGTTTCGATGACCGTGTTGACGGTCATGAAATGTGTCGGATCCGGGTTGACATCGATGACGTCCACGGTGTCGCTCTGATCTTCGGCCACATATAACAGGGTCTGCGTCTGATTCAGAACCATTTTATTGGGCTGGCCCTTGACCGCAATTCGCGACGTCACTTGCAGTTGCCCATTTGGCCCAGTTGAGATCAGCGGCACCACATCAATCTCGCGGTCGCGAATGCTTGAGATATACGCCACGGCGTGCGCGTCGTTCGTATCGTTCGGGACGGTGTCTTGGATTACCACCCAGAACGGATACTCACCCCCAGGCGTTCCCGAGGCCGCCGACACCAGGCTCTTTCCGGGGCGCAGGTCAAGGTTCGACAAGGCGGGGCTGGCGCCAGACGCGATAGGCTGACCGGTCTCGACATTCTCGGGCGTCCAGTTTCCATATCCTCCGGTGAGGACCGAGATCGAGTCGTTGTAATAGTTCGCCACGGCCATGGTCTTCCCGCTCGGCGAAAGGGCGATGCCGGCGGCGCAGGGGTAAACACCCACGCCCACTCCGGAGGTTTGTCCCAACTGGAGCGCAGGTAGCTTACTCTGAGTCAGATTCTCTTCCGCCCACTGACTGCCCGTATAGGAGAAGACATGAACGTCGTCCCAACTGCAACCACTGACGTAAAAATGCGCCACCGTGTTGCTGCCGACCGGATTCGTGTTGGTGCTAGTGGGGTCCCACACAATTCCGAAATAGGTGACGGGAACCGGCAAGACCTGTTTCTTGATGGGAGCGCCGCTCGAAATATCGTAGACAAACACGTATTCGTTCGAGTCATTTTTGTAGAACGTAGTCAGTGAGTCGCTTCCCTGATCGAACACGCGGTTGTAGCCGCTGGTTAGAACCAGCATGGTGCCGCCGTCGGGGCTTACCGTTGTCGTAGCGGCATGCGTGGCCAGCCATGCCGGATCGTCCGGAAGGTCAGGGTTGAGTTGCTGGAATTGCGATCCGGCCGGCGCAAGCGGCGTAATCGTCTGGTCCATGTTGGGGAGGGTCTGCGCCCAGGGCGCCACAGCATCCACCGTGATGCTCACTCTTCCCACGGCATTGCCCGCGGAAGTCGTTGCTGTAACTGCGTAGGTCTCGGTCGACGTCACGGCGTGCGGCGTTCCACTGATCGTTCCCGAACTACTGTTGAGACTGAGTCCGGCTGGAAGCGGCGGGTTCACGGCATAGGTTCCGGTTACTCCATTGCTCACCCCGAGCGGCGTGATGGCTTGTCCCACCGTGTACACGACGGTGCTGGGCAAATAGGCCAAAGATGCGTCCTCATTATCGACCGTGATCGTCAGCGCCACCGCGGTGCTTCCGAACGCGTTGCTCGCCGTGACCGCGTAGGAAGAAGCAGGCGATGCTGCCGACGGAGTGCCGCTAATCATTCCGCTCGTTGTGTTCAACGTCAGGCCTGCGGGCAGCGTCGGGCTCACTGCGTACCGCGTGGGGTCTCCCCCGGTGGTGCTCGGGACATTCACCATGATTTGTGCGTTCACGGTGTACACCGCCGGGTTGCTGCTGTACGCAAGGGTCGCTGGCGCCCCGTTCGTCACCGCAATGCTCAACATGACACTCGTGCTGCCGCCCGCGTTGTACGCGGTCACCAAGTAATTCGTTTGGGCCATGGCAACCGTCGGAGTGCCACTGACCACGCCTGAGGCGCTGTTCAGGCTCAAACCCCACGGAAGTGTCGGAATCACGCTGTACGAGGCCACCGCTCCGCCGCTGCTCGTGGGTGTGTTGGCCGAAATCGCCTCCCCCACCGGGTACGTGGCTGATGCCGCGGCATAGCTCAGACGCGATGGCGCAGGAGTGGTCCCCGATCCTCGGGTGCTGACAGCGCCACATCCGCAAAGTGAGAATACTAGGCCGATGAGGACACACGTTCGTTGCATCGATCGCATCAGGGAACTCCCGTGGAATAGTTATTCGCGTAGCGTCAGTGCAAGACCGTTGGTTTCGTCATGGCGCGGAGGGAGGCCGCGACTTTAGGGGCTGCTCCACGGATAACGGCTCGAGTAGCGGCGCGCACTGAAACCGTGAACCGAGCGATGCACTTTATTGACCGAAATCAAATGAGAAAACGCTAACGAGTGCGAATGACCGCAATGCCCGGTCCTTGCCGGAATTTCTTGCGCCACCGACGAGGAGAGGCTATATCCCCTGGACATTGCCCCGTCCCGAAAACGGCTTGAACGATCAATCCCAGGGCCACAGCCTGAGAACGTTCAATTTGTGCGCGCCAATTCAGTGGCGACTAACCCGCGGTGCCTGAAGTCAAGCACGTTCGCGGCAAGCTGAATGGCCTGTTAAGCACGTCTTTGTCCTTAGGGGCGGAACGGGGATAAAAGGGCGGCACAGTATCGCTGAGGCTCTTGGATCGCTCCCAGAACACGAGGCGGGGAGTGATCCTTGCTGCAGCGTTCCTTTCCACGAGCCGGGCAGTGGAGCCCAAGCAGAATTCTCGGCACAGTAGAGTCTTCGATCCAGTTTTCATTGCGGAGCGACGTCTTCTTGGCTGGTGTTCCTGAGCGTTTACCAGGCTTTATTTTCGTAATTCCCGATAATCGAAAATGGGGAAGTCGGCTATTTTCGACCAGTGTACTGTGCCAAGACAGATAGTCAGCGCTGTCGGGAGGATCGATGGATTGTCCTCTACTGCCCCTAACGCCGCTTCTGGAGAGCTTCCGGTGCCGACCATACGCCAGACCAATCGTAGGTCGCGCAGAAATCGCCATCAGCTGTGTCCATGCGCTCCTTTTACTGGACAAGAAGGTTCGCCAGTTTCACTTGGGCCGAACGAGAAGCCGGAAGATAAGCGAGTGCGCACCATGGATTCGTTAAAGCTAAGAAATTGACTATTCTGGCAGCATGATCTGGCCATCGATCTCGAAGGTCCCGCTGACCGACGGAGCGTCGGTGCCGGGCTGGCCGCCGCCAACTGATAGCGTGTACTCTCCCTCCGGTACGATAGTGTCTCCGTCAACGGTGACCATACTGAGATCTCGGGATTTCAACTGAAATTCGACCTTCTGATTGGTGCCCGGCTCCAAGTGGATGCGTTGGAATCCGCGGAGTGCGCGGAGAGACGCGCCTGGGACACCCGGAAACTTCAGATAGACCTGCACCACCTCGTCGCCCGCGACCTTGCCAGTGTTTGTGACCGTGACTGAGGTGTTGAGCGAATCACCGGCATTGAGCGGGGTAGCCGGCAGAGTCAGGTTACTGTAGCTGAAGGTCGTGTAGCTAAGGCCGCTTCCAAAAGGCCAAAGCGGTTCACCTTCAAAGTAGCGGTAGGTGCGGCCCTTCATCGAGTAGTCTTCGAAGTGCGGAAGCTGGTGAACATCTTTATAGAAAGTGACTGGGAGACGTCCGCCAGGATTGCTTTTGCCGCTCAGGGTTTCAGCAATAGCTGTTCCACCTTCTTCGCCCGAGTACCAGGCTTCCAGGATGGCGTTGGCGTGCGCCTTCTCCCAATTCACGCTCATCGCACTCCCGTTCATCAGGACAACCACAAGAGGCTTGCCAGTGGCGGCGACGGCCTGCACAAGATCCTCCTCGGGTTTGGGCAAGTCGAGTGTTGTGCGGTCTCCGCCGGAAAAGCCTGGCTGATCGACGGGCATCTCCTCGCCTTCAAGATGGCTGGTGATGCCGACCACGGCAACCACTACATCCGCATTTTTTGCGGCGGCGATTGCCGCGGGATCAGGCGCATTGTTCACGGGTGCCCACAGAAGCTGAACTTGGGGCTTGCCGGCTCCGATGCGGCCATAGCTCACATCAAGTTTGACCGGCTGGCCTTTCTCCAAGTGAACCTGGCCGAAATTTGTATTCTTACCCCAAAGCATGGTGATCAGCTTGCCGTCCACCGAAAGGCGTCCAAAGCCGTCAACCTTAATGCCAATCAAGTAGTCGCCAGTTGCTTTCGGATTGAGGAATCCGCTCCACTCTACCGCCAGGTCGTGAATTCCTTTCGCCTGGTCGGGGAGGTTGGTCTCATTCAGGTTCACATTGGATTCGACTCTCGATGTAACTGGAGTCGGCTTTGCGTCGAAACTCGGGCGCGAACTGTACTCAGCTTTCAGCCCGGGCTTGCCATCCGGAGTGGTCAGAACCGATACGGGTACGGATTCAGCCTGATCGGAGAGGAACTGCGTGCCGGGGAGATAGGTGATTTTTGCTTCGGGGAACTCCGTCTTCATTCCCTCCAGGACGCTTACGGTGTGGGTGGGATTTCCGTTGTAGTTGCCAAGCAGAACCGCAGTCTGATCGGCGAGCGGGCCAATAATGGCGATGCGTTTGACGGACTTCAGGGGAAGGACACCGTCGTTCTTCAGCAACACCATGGACTCATTTGCGATCCTATGAGCAAGCTCGCGGTGAGCGGAGCTATCAAGCTGCTTCTCATCAATGTTCGCATACGGCACCATCGATGCCGGATCGAACATGCCGAGACGGATACGAGCCGTGAACAGACGAACGAGCGCGGTGTCGATCGAGTTCTCCGGAAGATAGCCCTGCTGCACAGCCTCGACGTACGGTTTGTAGTCGTGATCGTCCTTCACTTTGGCGAAGTCGATGCATTCGTTGTCCATGCCGCGCTCCAGAGAGATAGCTGAGGCCTGCGGCTGGGTCGGGCGGTAGTGATGTCCGCCAAAGATATTGCGAACCGCGTCGCAGTCAGACACCACATAACCTTGGAACTGCCAGGCGCCACGAAGCGTGTGCTGCAAGAGGAACTGATTGGCGCACGCCGGTTCGCCGTTGACAGAGTTGTAAGCGCACATCACCGAGCCGGCGTGGCCCTCCACCACAGCGGCGCGAAAAGCCGGCAGGTAAGTGTCTTCCTCGTCATGTTTGCTGACGTCCACATCGGTAAAGTGGCGTGTGGGCTCAGGCCCGCTGTGCACGGCATAGTGTTTGGGAGTGGAGATGACGCGATAGTAATGAGGATCATCGCCCTGCATGCCGGTTACGAAAGCGACGGCCATGCGGGCGCTCAAGAAGGGATCTTCGCCATAGGTCTCCTGGCCGCGGCCCCAGCGAGGGTCGCGAAAGATGTTGACGTTCGGAGCCCAGAAGTCGAGCCCCTCAAAGATATCCGAGTGCCCGGCTCGTGCATGCTGCGCGTGTTTGATTCGCCCTTCCATACCGATGGCCGTCGCCATCTCGTGAATCCGCGGTGCGTCGAAAGTCGCTGCAAGACCGATGGGTTCGGGGAACTCCGTTACGCCGTCGGCAATAACACCATGTAAGGCCTCGCTCCACCAATCGTACGCAGGAACATTGAGGCGTGGAACCGCGCGGGCCTGATTCACAAGCTGCGAGGCCTTCTCCTCCAGAGTCATGCGGTGGACAAGGTCCGCGGCACGCTCTTCGGGCGGAAGTTTGGGATTCATGTAAGGGAAGCTGGAAGTTTCCTGCGCAATGGCGGGACAGATCATGATCAGAACGCAGGCGATGAGGACCGCGAGGATGGGTCTTCTTGAGTAGTTCATCTTCTCTCCTATAGCTGCCGGACAATGAGGAACTGCCAATGGATACATGCAGGCGCTGGTGAGCGCAACGGTGCGGCCGGCCTGCTATCGGCAGCTTGCCTCGAAGCAAAGATTCTTGCTGAAAAACGGCAAGACATGATTCTGGAAACGATCAGCCACCTTGCTGGTATGAGTACCCAGATACAGTTCAAAGCTGTTCGCGATCCCATACTTATCGAGAGCAGCGTGGAGCTTGGCGGTGTCGATTCGGAGACCATCCTGATCGCCTACATCAATTGAGATCGCGCGGTACTGACGAAGATTTCCGACATACTGATCTATGAATGCCAGAGGCGCATTTGCGGCCCATTTCGCGAGGACATCTGGTTGAGGCTGGCCATCCTTGGTCGGCAGATCTAGATAAAGCGGGGGACTTTTCGGATCGGGCGACCATGCCGCCGCGGTCGCGAGTTGAGCCCGGGGGAAGAACGGGAGTTTGGCCGAATCTTCGGGAGTTTTTACTGCCTCTAGAGCCTTGTCCATTTCCGGGGTGCCCGCTCCCGCTGGCCGGGGAGACAAACAGCATGGGCTCATGATGTACAGGCTGCCGAACACGTCGGCATGTTTCATGCCGATGCGGGTTGCACCGTAGCCTCCCATGGAGTGGCCCACCAAGCCACGGCTCAATCGGTTTGGAAGCGTCCGGTAATGAGCGTCGACGTATGCCACCAGGTCGTGCGCGATGAACTGCTCGAAGTCTCCGGTGGTAACCGAACTCGAATACATTGAGCCATTGTGTAGCGTCTTCGAATCGGGCAATACGACGATCATTTCATGAGCACCTTGGGCGAAAGCACCTTCGATGGTCTGCGGTATATGGATTTCGTGGCTCCATTGCTCGGCGCCAATCGAATATCCGTGCAACGCGTATACGACTGGATAGTGACGCTTTTTCTCCCTGGCATAGCTGGGCGGCAGGAACACAAGAACGTCGCGGTCCACGGCATCGCCTTCCAGATTGCCTTTCAGCGCCGCCCCGTGGATCTTGATGTGTTCTGCGGTCACGGGCTTTGCACCCGCAACCACCGGCGGCACTTCAGTTTGCACTTGCCCTTCAAGCTGAGGGCCTAGCGCAACAACCAAGGTTACCGTCAGCAAGTGAATGAGGTTCATCGTCATTTTTTGACGTCCTTTCCGAAATCACTACCCGTATCAGTTCCTCGATAATTCAAGTGAGAATGCGGGCGTGCGAAGGACAGCCCCGGGTCCGATAGCAGCGGCAGTTGCGACGAACTTGCGCTGGCTGATTGCCTTCATTGGGTTCCTCCGTGGCTACACTGCGTTCTCTTTCCTCCAGCAACTACAGTACTGGGAATACGTAAATGTTGACGCTGAACGGCGGGACCGAAGCGGTTGTGGGCAGGGCATTCAGCGCCTGATCTTCCACTTCTACTCCCGGTTTTTGCCCTAGTGTAATGGTGGCATCAACGCTCGCCGGCGCCATGCGGTACAGATGTCCTGTGTTTGAGACTTTTGCGCCGTCAATCGAGAACTTCACGGTTTGTTCCGAGTCTGATGGATTCAGCACAGCGATGGTCAGAGTTTTGTGATCGTCGCTGAGCGCCGCGCTCACATCCAGAGGATACGTATCGCTGCCCGGGTTAACCGCCGGTTGGTCACCACCGGCCGGATAGATCGGCTTGGGCTGAGGCGAATCTCCGGAGACTTCGACCGGTATCGTCCCGAAATGCTCGCGATACATCTTGAACATCAGACCGGTTGGATTCAGAACCGCGTTGGTGCGGTCTTCGCTCATCATCGCAGTCGCGAAAGTGAATGCGCCGAGTTGGTAGAGGTCCGAATGGCGGAACATTTCGTGGAAAGCCCAGGCATAGGCAGGAACAACTTTGTAGGAGTTCGGCCCGCCCGGGGACATGTACGCCCATTCGTCGATGGCAATTGGAACCGGCTTCGACCTTAGCGCGGGAATGCGTTTCAGGTACTCCTGATAGTGCTCGTACTTGACGCGAACCTGAGTGGCAGGCGCGCGCTCCCATTCGATCAAGGACTGCGGCCCGGTGTCGACTTTCTCGCCCGTCTGGAGATCGGTTCGCTTACCGCTGGTCGAATAGTAGTGTTCGCTGAGCAGGTCAATGTTGTCGAGGCAGTGGGCGAGCAGGTTGCCGCTCCAATCGCCCGCAGAGAGATAATCCGCCACGATCTGTCCGTTGAGGCGCTTGGCCTGCTTAGAGCCGGTCATGGCGTCCGGCATGGCTCCTCCCGCGATCAGTTTGATCGAGGGATCGACCTTACGCATCGCCTTTGCCATCATGTTGTGTTTCAGTTCCCATTGCGCGACGGGCATGAACCCCAACTGCCACTCGCCCCAGGGTTCGTTCCCCACACCCCAGAACTTGATGTGGTATGGCGCTGGGTGACCGTTCGCCGCGCGCAACTTTCCCATCGGCGTTGTGGCCGCGCCGTTGGCATACTCGACCAGTTGGGCCGCGGACCATTCGTCGCCGAAACCGCCGTTGACCGTAACGTAAGGCTCAACATCCAGCAGGCGGCAGAGAGTCATGAATTCGTCAGTGCCGACGTCATTCGGTTGAACCGCATGCCAGACCGGATCCATGATGGGGGGACGCTTGTCGGGATCGCCGACGGCATCGCGCCACTCGTGGCCGGAAACAAAGTTTCCACCCGGCCAACGGTAAACGCCGGAATGCAGTGACTTCAGCACAGCGATGACCTCAGCGCGGAAGCCCTGGAAGTTATCGGCTGGCATCAGTGAGACTGCTCCGACGTGGAACGACCCGGCGCCAGTGCTCACGATTTCGAGGCGCGCATCATCTGTGTCAGCCTTGGGCTGAAAGGTGAGTGGAACCTTCCGATAGTTGAAACCGACTTTGGTGACGATTGCGGTCTGTCGATCCGCCGTTGTATTTCCCCAGACCAGACTCACTCTGATGGTTGTGCCGGGAGTACCCGCCAGAACGAGGCGGCCTACGTAGCTTTTCCCTTTGCGCACGGCCAGACCTGCCTGTTGGATTCCGTGCGGTTCGGTGGAGCTCAGTTTCACCAAAGGTGTGTGCTCGCCGACATAAGGATGGTCGGCGTCCATCTTCACGAACTCCTCAGCGCCTATGGGCATCCAGTGCCGGCGGGCAGTGCGCCTCCACGGGGGGCCGACTGGCTCGGCGGGAGGATGAGACGTGATCGGATAGAAGAACTTCCGATCGTCGAGCATCTCAGACCAAATGTTGTCGTTGACGATTCCCGCGATATGTTCCAGGAATTGGCCGTAAATGTACTTCGAAATCGGAGCCCCAGTCTTCGTGGCATCGATGGTGACGTTGACGGGCTTGGTTTGAGCAAAAGAAAAGGGCGAGACGAGAAGGGCCGCCAGCAGGACGATCTGCTTTACGGAAATGAGATTCTGTTTTGAATGCACGGTATGATTCCTTCCTTTCCTTTACTCCTGCAGAGTCTTAGTCAGGCTCTGCGCATCGGTGATGCCGGGCCATGTGTCTGATCTGAAGGGAGCCGCAGGCAGCCTAGCGCCGTTGAACAAAGTCGCCGCCGGATTGGATTGCCACGCATAGCGGACCTCTTTCGGGTTCGGAACTGAAGGCGATGAGACAACCACGGTATTGCCGTCGATGTGGGCCTCGGCCCAATACCACTTGCGGTCCTCGCCCGCGATCGTAAACTCTTCCAACCTGGATCCCTTTACAGTCAGCCCGCCCTCGGTGTGGGCGAAGTGAAGCCGAATCGAGCCGGGCAGGCGTTCGAACGAGGAAAGCGTTGGGCCGGAATAAACGATCTTCTTGCCGTAGTGTTTCGCTAACGCGCAGAAGGCCAGACGCTCCCCAACTGGAAGTTTGTCTGCGGGATGGATGTTGTCGGGATCGCCCGTGTCGATCGTGACGGCCAGGCAAGCATTGGGCACGCTCGCTGCCGTAAGCGCCTGCGACTCCCGCGTTTCGGCCCAGGCGTCGTCCGTGGGCATCTCGCTGCGATGCTTAAACGCCGGCAAACTGACGATGTAGAAGGGGAAGTCGCCCTGTCCGAAGAGCCTTCGCCAATCCGCAATCATCGCGGGCAGGATCTTGCGGTATTGGAATCCGCGTTCTGAGTTCTGCTCGCCCTGGTACCACAACGCACCCGTGATCGAAAGTGGGGCAATGGGCGCTAGCATTCCCTCATAAAGCACCGACGGCATCACGGGCCAGTTCTCGTAGGCCAGAGGCAACGGTTGGGGCGGACGAAGATCTGCGCTGAGTTGCCCCTTCCATTTACCTGCCAGTGAGATGCTCGTCTTGTCTCCGAGATTGAGGTGCAGATCTTCGGGTTTGGCGAGGAATCCGCCTTGCGGCTTGGTCTTCAAAACGCGGATCGCGACAACGTTCCTGGCCGGCTTCAACACGCTATCGGGGACGAAGTAGACGCGTGGATTCTCAACCCACGCACTCGCGCCGACCTGGGTCCCATTGATGTACACAGTGTCCATGCGTTCGATGGAGCCGAGGAAAATGAAGGCACGGCCCGCCGGAAGAGATTCGGGCAGAGTAATCTCTCTTCGGAACCAGGCCAGTGCGGGCGTGTCGGGCAATCCGAGTTCGGCGAACCCGCCGGGGATGGCGACCGACTTCCAGGCGGAATCGTCGAGGTCAGGGGATGCCCATTTTTGTCTGAGTCCGACGTCATACTGGTCGTACCAATGCATGACGTAGTTCCCGTATTCGGGCGCCTCTGCCGCTGAAAGTTTTTCCAGTTCAGCTAGCGGAACGTCGAAGTCTTTGAGGGGTCGAAGCGCGGCCGCGCTGGTCCACGCCTCAGCGGGAGTTCCGCCAAGAGCATCCACGACTAAACCAATGGGGACATGGATCTCCTGCTGAACCTTGCGGGCAAAGTAGTATGCAACTGCCGACACATGTTCTGCCGTTTCGGGCGACACCGCTTGCCAGGTTCCTTCCGGAGCGTCCGTGTGATGATAGGCAATATGAGGCGCGACCGAGAAGAAGCGAATCTGGGGATAGTTCGCAGCCCTCACTTCTTCCTCTCCGTCGCGTGCCCGCGGGAGCGCCATCTGCATATTGGACTGCCCGCCGCAGAGCCAGACGTCGCCGACCAGCACGTTGTGCAGTTCGACCGTTTGCTTACCGCTGATCCGCACCTTGTAAGGGCCGCCCACATGCGGCGGCTTAATCTTCACTTGCCAGCGGCGGTCAGCTCCCGCGACGCCCGATGCGTGCTTGCCTGCAATGTCGACTCGAACCTTGTCGCCGGGATCGGACCAGCCCCAGATGCTGTTTGACTTGCCGCGCTGCAGTACCATGTTGTCGGCGAAGATCGGGCTGACGAACGGAAGTGCTTTAGCTGCTGTGTTGTGCGCACTCTGGGCCAAAGCAAAGCAAGACAGCCACAGAAGCGAGGCAGCAACAGTGACGGCGTTGAGAGCGCGTCTATGAATCACGAGTTGAGAAACCTCTTTCAGCAAAGTAATGGATGAAAGCCGGTTTGTCCCATAAGGCCGCACGCCTTATTTGAAGAGCCTCGGCGCAAAATCTTTCAAATCGCGGCGCCAGGTTTGCCATTCATGATCGGTGCCGGGCGATTCGTAGAAGACGTGCTGAATATTCGCTTCGAGCAGCGAATTGTGGAGTCTCTGAAGTCCCGCCCGCATTCTCTCCGGCTCATTGGTCCCGACGCCCATCCAGAGCAGATGAACTTTCTTGGCGAACGCCGCTGGATCGGCAAACACTCCGTTGTAATCGGTCTTGGGATCCAGTTTCCGATCCCCAAGCACGAGCATCCCGCCCGCTCCACTGAATCCGCCAATGTAGGAGAAAAGATCCAGATGATTCAGCGTGATCTGGAACGTCTGCATTCCTCCCATGGAAAGGCCGGCCATCGCGCGATGATCGCGATCCGAGAGCGTGCGGAAGGTCGAGTCAATGAAGGGGATCAGGGCCTGCGTCACGTCATCTTCAAAGGCTGCAGTCATGTCCTGCATGGCTTTCAGCATTTCGGGAGAACCGAAGGGCTTCCCAGTCAGATCGGGCGGAGCCTGCCCGGCGCGACGGGCGTAGCCGTACGCCATCGCGACGATCATGGGCTTGCAGCTCTTCGCCGCGATGAGATTGTCGAGGATGAAATTCGCGTTGGCCTGCCGAATCCACCCCGTCTCATCTTCGCCGCCGCCATGCTGGAGATAGAGCACAGGGTAGCGCACCTTGGTCTGCGTATCGTAATCCGGTGGCAGGTAGACCAGCGCGTGCCGCCAAGTTCCCGTCACCTTCGAGTCGTACCAGACCTCGCGGACCTGGCCGTGCGCCACATCCTGAGGCAGATAGTAGGTGGAACCCGGCTCCGGAACTTCAACCGCACTCGCGGGCTTACCACCGCCGAAGAAGGCGTGACTGTTGGTGTCGCTGACCTCTGCCCCGTCAATGATCAACGTGTAATAGTGAAAACCGGGAACGAGCGGAGCCGTAGTGACGGTCCAAAATCCGTCGGGCTGTTTCTCCATGTCCACCTTCGGCCCGCTCCAGAAATTCAACTTGACCATCGTGGCGTCCGGTGCTTTCACGCGGATCTGCACTCTCCCGGCGTTGTCCACCCGGGGATACTCCGCGCCCCAGACGTTGGTGGATGCTGGGTGAAAATCGCCCGCCACTTGGGTCCAACCAAGACTCGCCAACAACACCATCCCGATCGCGATCAGCTTCATTGTTTGCTCTCCTCGTAAACGTTTACGGTGAATGGTCATGAAAGCTCTGCCTCTACGTACTGTCTGTAGATCGCCCTGCCGGGCTGCTTGTTATGGCTCGACCGAGACCACGGTGACAGACTTGGGATCGAGTTTCAGGGTGAGCTTGCCGCCCTCGGTCTTCGCCGAAAAGGGCTTGGGCAGCACGGTGTTTGGGGCGTCGAAGGTGTTGATGCTGTCAACCTTGGGCGCAGTTAAAGTTTCTCCGGTCGCAGACTTCGCCGCAATCCCTGTCAAGTTCAGTTCGACCTCGACGGGTTCGTTGGGATCGACATTTGTTACTTCCAGCCACAGCTTGCCGTCCTTGCCTTTCGCAGCAAGGGCGTCCACGCGCGGCAAGGTGACGTCCCCGTGTTTGTAGGTTCCGGCATCGAAGCTGACGGGCACAAATGTTGCATCCTGGAACGGTAGATACATCTTGAATACATAGTAGGTGGGCGTCAGGACCATCTTCTCTTTGTCGGTCAGGATCATGGCCTGCAGCACGTTGATCATCTGGGCGATGTTGGCCATGCGGACGCGATCTGCGTGCCGGGCAAAGATGTTCAGGTTCAGCGCCGCCAGGACGGCATCGCGCATACTGTTCTGCTGTACCAGGAAACCCGGGTTGCTGCCGGGTAGTGGGGCATACCACGAACCCCATTCATCGACCACGAGTGTGACTTTCTTGTCCGGATCGTACTTGTCCATGATGGCCGAGTGCTTGGCGATCAGACCATCCATGTCCAGCGTGGACTTAAGCACCTGCGCGTACTCGGCCTCTCCAAAGCCAACCGATGCATATGAAGGCGGCCAACCGTGCACGACCGTGTAGGAATGCATGGACAGGCCGTTGATGTCCCAACTCCAGGTGTGTTGCTGGTAGGCCTTCATGATCGCTTCCGTCCATTCGGTCCAGCGGGGTTCACCGCCGCCGGGGCCGACGGCTATTTTCAGCATCTGTTGCTTCTCTTGCTGTGCCGGATTGTAGTTGCGGACAAAACGGCTGTAGACCTTCATCTGGTCCACGTAGTACTCAGGCGTCATGTTGCCGCCGCAGTCCCAGCTTTCGTTGCCGAGCCCCAGGTAGGCGACTTTGTAGGGAGCGGAATGACCGTTGGCCGCGCGTTCCTTTTCGAGCGTTGTCGGCTGGGCGGTGGTCATGTATTCCAGCCAGTCCGCCGCTTCCTTCGGTGTACCGGAACCGATATTGACTGAGACGTACGCCTCGCTGCGGATCTGGTCGATGAAGTCCATGAATTCGTGGGTTCCGAAGGTGTTTGGGTCGATCACGCCACCCCAGTTGGGATTGAGCGTGACCACTCGCGGAGAGCCGATGCCGTTGCGCCAGTGGTATTCGTCGGCGAAGCAGCCGCCGGGCCAGCGGACGTTGGGGACCTTGATCGCCTTTAAGGCCGTGACCACATCGGTGCGAATTCCGCGAGTGTTCGGGATCTTGGACTCCGGGCCGACCCAGATGCCCTCATAGACGCCGTGGCCCAGATGTTCGGCGAACTGGCCGAAAATATTGCGGTCGATCTTGGCACCGGCTTTGGACGCGTCCACGGACAATACGACGCTTTGTGCGACGCTGTAAGGCGCGCTTAGGGTAAATGCCATCAGCGCAACCACCAGGAGCAGCGGACTGTTGACGCCCGATAATGTCCGGCGCGCCGCCCGAAGTGTGCGCTTGAAGTAATCGCTTACCGAAGAGCTGCGAAGTGAGCCGCTATAGAAAGCAGTCATAATGAGAAGCATCATAGTCTACTTGGTAATTTCGTGACCCGCTTCTAGTGCCAAATATGGGGTAGTGTCCTAATTTTAGAATTCGGACACTACCGACAACTGCAGTTGCTGGAATCTCCGTGGCGGGTTGCGGTCGAAGGGCGCGCGATTGAGTTGACATTCTCCGAGCCCACCCAGGGGGCGTTGCTGCTGGATTTGAGTTGACGATTGAAGCGATGGGCGTACAGAGGCCAAGGAACGTTCCTCGAATTCCGCTATTATGCGAACTGTTCGCTTTCGTGGCACGGTGTTTCTCTGGCGGCACAACGGCCCCGGAACTTAAAAGGGAGGCAAATGTGATCGGTAATCTTGCAGGCTATCGTTTATTCCATACTTGCATTCTCTCCATGTGCGTACGCTCAACAGAAGGACTCATGCACCAGTCTGATCGACGTCAAGATCTTGGGAGTCGAAATCACCGAGGCGGCTCACGTTGACGCTGGAGGGCGGCTCGTGCAGGCTCTCACTGTCACTGCGCAGCAACGATGTCGTACTGGTCTCACTCGAGAGGATCAGCAAGTAAGCCGATTTTCGTGCCGGATCGCGGTTAGTACATAGCTGACATGTTTCCAGCAAGGGATTTGACCTTGAGAAGAATCTTGATTGGCGTTGCCTTATGCCTGAGCAGCTCACTTCTTTTTGCACAAAGTGCTGTCCAACATCCCGAATGGCCCGGAAACGGACAACTGTTTGTCGGGACCTGCTATCAACCGGTGGATCGTTCCCCCGAACAGATTCGTCAAGACATCGCCCTCATGAAACAGGCGGGCTTCACGATGGTCCGCATGGGTGACCTTTCCTGGGACGCCTTCGAACCATCCGAGGGACAGTTTGAATTCGCGTGGTTCGACCAGATATTGGAGCAGATGAAGCAGGCCGGCATAAAGGTTATTCTCGACATTGGAGGATCGCCGGCGCCAATCTGGCTTCATCACAAGTACCCATCGGTGAACCTTGTCAACGAGCAGGGCGCGACGGTACAGCCAGCCGAACGCTATATGGATGATACGAGCGATCCGGTTTACCGCGAGCACCTGGTTCGCTTTGCGGACGAGTTAACCCGACACTATGCCCACAATCCCGCACTCGCAGCAATCGGCTACAACAACGAAATCGGCAATGGTGTCATGTCGTACTCCGAGGGGGACCGCCAGAGATTCATTGAATGGTTGAAGGCAAGGTACGGGTCCGTTGCAAACTTGAACAAAGCCTGGGCAACCCAGCGCTGGTCGCGGCATTTGAACTCCTTCGACGAGGTGCAGTTGCCTTATGCGAACGGCCCTGGTCCGCCGGAGCGTTATCTTGATCTTCGACGATTCTGGTCCGATGTAACCATTTCTGTCCTTGAAGATCTCGAAAAGGTGAGGCAGCGGAACGTTCCCAATTTGCCAGCCGTTTCCAACCTCTGGGACACAGCCGGACGCAGGGGCTTTGACTATCTGAGCTCATACAAAAAATATGTGAGCTACGGCGCAGAAGGATTCTACCCAGCGAACCCGCTTGATGTCTCACTCGGGGCGCTGCTGGTGAAAGGCGATCTTCCTACTTCAGCGTGGTTCAACGAATTCACCACTGGCGGTGGGGGCCAATATGGTGGCCCCAAGGGCATGATTCGCATGTGGGCTTATCTGGCCCTGATCGATTACGGGCAGACATTTCTCGCATGGACCTTTAACACGCACAGAGGCGGCGAGGAACAGGCGCTCTTCGGCTTGCTGGATCACGATGGCACGCCCTCCTGGAAATACGCAGAGTTTAAGCAGATCGCGAGTGAGTTTTCGAAGCTGCAGCATTTAGGCTTCCCGCGTTATCACAAGCCGGATGTTGCAATCGCGTACTCGTTTGAAAGCAACATCGCATCTCATCCGCCCGGTCCAAGCAATACAGTCCGACAGTATTTCTCTGTCGGTTATACCGACCAAGTGAAAAGCGCCTTGCAGCCTTTTTTTGAAGACAACATCGATGCTGCAATCATTAACGTCGGTCACAGCACTCTCGACTACAAACTCCTGGTTGTTCCAGCCGACTATCTGATGGACGCCTCGAGCGCCGAGGCGATTCGTAATTACGTCCGCGAAGGAGGCACCGCAATTATGACCGCTCTCTCGGCGAAGGTGAATGAGACCAATCAATGGTTCGATACGCCTCTTCCCGGACGATTGAACGATGTTTTTGGAATTCGCACTTCAGAGTTCTATCGTCCCGGCACGCCTCCGCAGATTAGCCTGAGCGGCGAGATCGAGAAGACGACCGTAGGCTTTTACGAAGTGCTTGAGCCACGAACTGCGAAGACCATGGCGACGTTCACAAACACCCCTGAGAAATCACCGGCCATCACGGTTAACAACTACGGGAAAGGGCGCGCCATCTATGTTGCCGTCCCGGCGCAGATGGAGGTTCTTGCTCCGCTCGTGCGCAGCCTGTATTCGGGGCTTGCCATCGAGAAGGGGCCAGAGACTCCCCCAGGGGTTTATGCTCGCGTGGTCGAAGGAAGGACGCTGTATGTGAATACGACCGGCGAACAGAAAACCATGCCCATTCGCGGGAGTAAGCGCGGGATCATTAGCGGTGCGTCGTATGAGGGCGTCATTCGACTGAAACCCTACTGCGTAGATCTGGTGGAATGAAACTGCCACTCCAATCGCAGCACTGGCGCATGACGCGAGCTTCACGAAAAAAGACTAGGCGGGAGGGCACGATGGGAGCGAGTAACTGTCGGAAGTCAAGTATCTGGACTGTTCTTTTTCCGGCGCTGTGTCTTTTGCTCGGGAGCGCAACCCAGGCAAAAGCGCAGCTTTGGGATGTGCCTCCGCTGCCTGCCGTTCCGCCTAATAAAACATGAGGGGTATCTGCTTGACTCAGGTAACCGCAAGATGTAGTGTTTCGGCGCATGGTGGTGGAAGAGTATCCGCGCAATTTGACGGAATTGGAAGCGAACTTCAGCACTGAGGATGCGTGCCGTGCTTATTTGGCGCGAATCCGGTGGCCGGATGGTTTCCGCTGTCCGCGTTGCGGAGCGGGAAAGGCGTGGCTGGTCCGGGACTTGTGGGAATGTGCGGGATGCGGTTGCCAGACCTCGGTGACCGCCGGGACGATTTTCCAAGACACACGGACGCCGTTGTCCGTGTGGTTTCGCGCCATGTGGTGGGTGACCACTCAGAAGAATGGCGCCAGCGCGCTGGGGTTGCAGCGAGTGCTGGGACTGAAGAGCTATGAGACGGCTTGGACCTGGCTGCACAAATTGCGCCGGGCGATGGTGAGGCCGGGTCGCGAGCTGCTCACGGGGCGAGTGGAAGTGGACGAATGCTATCTGGGCGGCTTGGAAGAGGGCCTGCCCGGTCGGCTCAACTTGGAAAAAGCGCTGGTTGTGGTTGCCGCTCAAGAACATGGACCGGGGATCGGACGGATTCGCATGCGCCAGCTTGAAGACGCTTCGGCCGCCAGCTTGGTGCCCTTTGTGCAGGATTCGGTGGCTCCGGGCAGTGTCATCCATACCGACGGCTGGTTGGGATATCTGCCGTTGGAACGGAAAGGCTACGAGCACGAGGTCACGTTTCTGCGAGGCAAGAAGAAGCCTCCATCGGAACTGATGCCGCGTGTGCATCGCGTGATCTCTCTGCTTAAACGGTGGCTCATGGGAACTCACCAGGGGGCGGTCAGCCACAAGCATCTCGACTACTACCTGGATGAGTTCACATTCCGATTCAACCGGCGGCGCTCGAAGAGCCGTGGCAAGTTATTCTTTCGCCTGGTGCAGCAGGCTGTAGCCGCGGAGCCGGTTCCATTGAACCGGATTCTTCACCCTGCCAAACCACAACCTATTGGGGTCACCTGAGTCAAGCAGATACCCCTCTATCACATCGGATGACAAGTCCTAGCCCTTCACTCCTGCCCGGCTCGTCTCGAACAAAAACCAAACCCGGACTACGTGGAAGCTTTGGATATGCTTGGTGAGCTGCGAGAAGACAATCAAGCGCTAATCGCACGCATGATTGAAATCCATGACCTTTGCGATGAAGCAAACGATGTTGCAACCGCAAGCTTCTTAGAAAACTGGATCGACCAGGCGCAGCGGCAAACCAAGAAGTCGATTGCAGTGAGGGATGCTTCAATGACACTAGCAACCGCAATCACAGGGATTGTCGATAAACCGAGCAATCATTCTGTGGACGAGACTGTGGATCGACTCAAAAATATTCTTCAATCTAAGGGAATAACATTGTTTGCTCTCGTGGACCACAGCGGCGAGGCGGAAAAGGCTGGCATGAAAATGCCTCCTACAAAGTTATTGATCTTTGGCAGTCCAAAGGCCGGCACCCCGCTGATGCTCGCCGCACCTAGCATCGCCATTGATCTCCCGCTGAAGATATTGGTCTGGGAGGATGATCAGAAGAAGACCTGGGTGAGTCATAACAGCTCGGCCTATCTCCAAGAGAGGCACAATCTGCCAACAGAGCTACTTCAAAACATTGCTGTGGTTGAAACTCTGGTAGCGAAAGCTGCGGAATCGCCCGACCGCGATGGAAGTTGACGATATCGAGAAAGTCGTGGCGAATAGTGAGTTGTAGCCGCAGGATGAACTGGCCGTCAGTCATCAGTTGCGGTTTGGCCGCGTGAAGCAGTACGTCTAAGGCCCCGGAAACGTTCTCTAGGAACTCGTGAACTTCATTTCGTTCTGCGGCGTTATTGTTGTGGTCGCAAGATGGAAAAGGCCAATTAGAAGGCAGACAGCGCCACGAAAAACATTGACGGGAGCCACCGTCGCTGCGGTGCGCTACGTCCGCAATTCCCCTGCGATTCTTACTCTGTTAATTCGGACGGGCATTGTGCTGTTCTTTTCCAGCTCGGTATTTGCGTTGTTGCCTTCGGTGGCGAAAAGCGTGGACGAGAGAGCGATCGGATATGGGCTGTTACTTGGATGCTTTGGGGCAGGTGCGATTGGCGGTGCCCTTCTGATGCAAAGGCTACGTGCCCGGTTCTCCACGGAAGTGATTGTCTCGGCAGGCGTCGTGATCCTGGGCGCCGCAATCTTGGCGATCACACGGTTGCACCAGTTGAGTACCCTAGCAGTGGTTATTCTCGTCAATGGCGCGGCATGGGTCCTATTTATCTCTCTTATAAATGCCTTGGTGCAAAACCTCGCTCCAGAATGGGTAAGAGCGCGAGTCTTGGCGATTTTTACGCTCGTCTATATGGGGAGTTTCGCTTTGGGAAGTGCTGCCTGGGGCGGGGTCGCCCAGCATCAGAGTGTTCGGCTGGCGCTCACATATTCCGGGTTGGGGACGGTCGGAAGCGTGATAATTGGCCTATTTGCCAAGCTGCCAGATTCCACGGCAGACCTCAGTCCCTGGAATCACTGGCGCACGCCAGTCATCGTCAAAGAACTGAGCAATGAGCTTCTTGGTGGCCCCGTACTGGTCACCATCGAATATTCCGTCCCTGCGGAGCTGGAATCGAAGTTCGCGGAGGCGATGCGTCATTACTCCCGCGTCCGGCGTCGAGATGGGGCTTATCAGTGGGGGATCTATCGCGATATCGAGCTGGCAAATCGATATGTCGAGATATTTCTAGTCCATTCGTGGGCAGAACATTTACGTCAACACGAGCGGCAGACAAAGGCAGATCGAGAGCTGGAGGCTCGAGTCTACAGTTCTATCGTCGGCGAGCCGAAGGTCCGACATCTTCTCTACGCCGACGCCGAAAGAGTATAGCCCTGGGCGAACTTCTTCGTCGGCTCCCGGCTATTAATACCAGGATCTCCAGTAAAGTTCAGGCTCTCGCCGACGAGGGGATTCCTAATCGCGCCGCCATTTTCACCAGCGAGGTAACCGAGTCTGCTTTCATCTTGTGCATCACCTGACCGCGGTGCGCTTTAACAGTGATCTCACTGATTCCAAGTTCGCCGCCAATCTGTTTGTTCAAGAGACCCGAAATTACCAACCCCATAACCTCTCGTTCGCGAGGTGTGAGCGAGGCATAACAGTGTCGCAGTTGGCGCGTCTCCGCTTCGTACGCGAGAGCGATCCGGCTGCGTTCGAGTGCGTGGCGAACGGCATCGAGTAGTACATCATCACTGAACGGTTTTGTTAGGAATTCAACCGCGCCGGCTTTCATCGCTCGGACTGTCATCGGGATGTCGGCATGGCCTGTGATGAAGATAATCGGCATCTCGGTCCGCTCGGGACGTATCCGTTGCTGCAGCTCTAGGCCATTGAGACCAGCAAGGGAGATATCGAGAATGAGGCAGCTCGGTGCCAGAATTCGAGGCCGGTCTAGAAAATCCTGCGCGGATGGGAAAGTCTCGACGTGCCAGCCTTCGTTTTCGATCAATAACTCGAGTGACTCCCGCACTGACACATCGTCATCAATGACGAATACGATTTCTGGTGCGGGCGACATGGGTGCTGACCCTAATTCGGAGCTGAGTGCTTGCGCGAGGCTCATAGTATATCCCCAGAATTGGAGCTAGCTTGCCGATCACTTCATAGGCACTGCCAGATTCAATGCTTCAAGCAAGACCGTGTCACTAAACGGCTTGGACAGAAACTTGACGGCCCCTTGTCTAAACGCTTGTTCCCGGATGGCGGCGTCCTTCTGAGCAGAGATGAATATCACGGGAATCTCATGCCCGTCACGCCTCAATTCTTGTTGAAGCTCAAGCCCTGTCATGCCTGGCATCACAACATCCAGGATCAAGCATTTGGTTTGGCCAAGGCTGTCGGACGAAAGGAATTCTTGTGCAGACGAGAAAGTTTGCACGGTAAAACCGAACTCCTTGAGCAAATCAGGCAGCGACTCTCGCACCGACTCATCATCATCAACTACGGATACAAGGGAACGTTCCATCACGCTGTTTCCCTGATGGGACTCCATGGAGGAACAATGCGCCAGTCCATGAAGGGTGTCCATTGTACCTTGGTACTACCTCGGCCCACTTGTGCAACATCGTGATTAGACCAGCCCTTGCCCGATACCTTCGTCTAATTGTTCTCAACTCGCAACTCTGCTTCCATAAGGACGGTCGGTATGCGATCCATCGGCTTCGATCAGGAAGGACGAAGGTATGCAGAACTTCGACTACGACGTCGTGATCATCGGCTCTGGGTTTGGTGGAAGCGTTGCCGCCCTTCGTGCCGCAGAAAAGGGCTATCGGGTCGGTGTGATGGAGTCCGGCAGGCGGTGGAAGGACGAAGCCATTCCCAAGACTCAGTGGGATCTGCCGCACTTCTTATGGTTCCCCGCAGCAGAGTTGTATGGAATCCAAAGAATGGAGTATCTCGACAATGTGCTCGTACTCTCGGGGGCAGGCGTGGGAGGCGGCTCGCACGTCTATGGCAACACCTTGTATGTCCCTCCGAAGAAGTTCTTCGATGCTCCGGGGTGGGCCGGGATCACCGACTGGGCTGACGAACTGGCCCCTTGTATTGATCAGGCAACCCGAATGCTCGGCGTCGTGCGCTACCCGTACATGCCAACCGATGTCGATCGGGCGCTTCAACAGGTCGCGATCGAGATAGGAAGAGGGGAAACGTTCAACAAAGCTCCAGTGGGCGTCTACTTCGGAAACCCCGGTGTCGAGGCCGACGATCCATACTTTGGCGGGGTCGGACCACGGCGCACCGGCTGTATCTCCTGCGGCAACTGCTGTATCGGATGCGGCCACAATGCCAAGAACAAGCTGACCACGAACTACCTCTACCTGGCGGAGAAGCGCGGCGCCAGGATTCATGAGCTGCACGAAGTCCACGATCTCGTTCCGCTCGATGGAGGCGGTTTTGAAGTGCACGCCCGTCATCCCGGCTGGGTGCAGCGAGCGGCGCATGTCCAACATCATATTTACACCGCTGAGCAGGTGATCGTGGCTGCGCACGCGTATGGCTCGTCGAAGCTGCTCCTTCACATGCAGCACAAGGGCAGTCTCCCAGGCCTTTCCAGCCAACTCGGGCAAAGGGCGCGGACGAACTCCGAGCAGCTTCTATATGTCACGCGAACCCACGGACAATGGAAGAGCGATCCGGAGAAGATCCACATCCAGCCAGGGTCGGTAGCAATTACGTCCGGCGTCTGGCCGGACCCTGTAACGAGCATCGAGCCTACCTATTGGGGGGTTGGAAGCAACGTATTTGCTTTGCTCGGAACCTACCATCAACATGGCGAGCAGAAGCATCCTTTCGAGTCCTGGCTGAAGCAACTGGCCCAACATCCCAACGAGGTGCTCAGCTTCGATGACCCACGCCACTGGTCCGAGCGGTCCTTCGTCGCGCTGTGTATGCAGACGACCGACACTTCGATCGATCTGTATTGGAAGGATGGCCTGCTGCGGAGCCGGCCCGGCCAGGGCACACCACCCTCGGTACACATACCGGTCATCGAAAACTTCGTCGATCGCGTGGCCAAAAAGCTGGACAGCAGTGAAGGGGCGCTGCTCACGGAAGTCATCAATCGCAACGCGTCCGCTCACTTCGTCGGGGGCATCCCGATCGGTGACAGCACCGAAACGGGAGCCATCGACCCATATCAGCGCGTGTTTGGTCAGCCAGGCCTTCACGTCATGGATGGGAGCGTCATGCCGGCCAATCCTGGAGTGAACCCGTCACTCATGATCACAGCCTTGGCCGAGCGCGCAATGTCACTTTGGCCAAACAAAGGAGATGCGGACAACCGGCCGCCTTTGGGTTCCGGCTACGATCGTATTGATCCCGTCATGCCATACCGTCCAATCGTGCCTGCCGGCGCTCTGGGTGAACTCCGACTCGACGCGAAGAAGGCGGACACTATTCCCAACTACCCCTACTGAAGCAATGAGAAAAAGCCAATGACTCAAATCATGTCTAAAACTGCTGCTGACGCGTTCCGCACTCTCGGGTCGGGGAACGCGATCCCGAATGATTTCGTTGTTCCGTACTACTTGAGCGACCGCAAGAGCCGGATCGCGATCGCCCGCGTGAACGATCGCCTGTACGCATTTGACGATCTCTGCACGTGCTCCGACGCGTCATGCCCACTTTCGGGAGGCTTGCTCAACGGTACGACAATCATGTGCCAATGCCACGGTTCGCGGTTCGACATCACATCCGGAGCGGTGATCAACGGCCCTGCAACGAAGGCGCTCACTCTGTACGAGGTGCAGGAGGACGAGGGTAGCGTTCGAATCCAAGCGTGATTTCGTTGGACGAAATCGCAATTCACAACCTGACGAATCAGATTCCTGAGCTGACCATGATCTGAAACGCCCCTTCGTGGTCACACTACGGCGTCGGGTAGTCCCAGACATCGGGCGGAAGCTTATCCTTGAGCGCTGCGTACATGGCGTCGCGGAACAGTTTCAGCGCCGGATACGGCCGGAGAGCGATCGTGCGTTCAGCAATCAGTCCCTGCTCGTTATCCACGATGATTTCCATGCTCTCGAACTTGTGACCATCCATGGTCCCCACCCAGCGCAAGAAGGTGGTGCGCTCATCGAGCTTGAACTCGGCTGTATAAGTACCGGAACCACGCGTATTGCTCGACTGAGTGAAAATCGGCGCAATGAGCTCGCGCCCCTGGATCGGCCACGCCAGGATCGGGCTGTTGAATACGATGTTTTCAGCAAGCAGTTCGCTAATCTGGGCGAGTGTCGGCTTACCGGATTCCCGCAGCTTGCGTAAAGGATGCATTGAGATTCCTCTCCTATGCTGGGCTGTTTCCGAATCGGTCGGATGGGACTATCAGAACAGAGGCCTTGGATTGGAACAATTGGACGATAGTATTGCTCACACATCGCTATGAACTTGGCAGCGCCCCATGCGTTCTAGTGTGTTTGGCTAGGTGTGCGGAAAGCCCGATCAGGCCGCGTCGCTTGTCGGATCGTTCCGACCACCATTGGCATCGGCGCCTGGCGAACCTTTAGATTGACAAGGGATCGAAAACGAAAACGTGGCTCCAGGTCCACTGTTCGCAGTTGCCCACAAGCGTCCCTTATGAGCATCAATAATGGAGCGGCTGATCGATAGCCCTATTCCCATTCCATCACTCTTCGTCGTAAAGAAAGCATCAAAAAGTTTGTCCAACACTTGGGGTTCGAAACCGACTCCGACATCTTTGACGCTAAGGCGAACTCGGTCTCCCTCTTCCAGTTCAGTTCTCATCACCAACTCTCTTGGGCGATCGTCAACTGTGCTCATCGCCTCTGAAGCATTCCGAAGAAGGTTCATGATCACCTGTTGAAGCTGGATGCGATCACCTATAACGGCTGGGAGATCTTCGGCAAGTTCCTGGCGAAGCATTACGCGGTTTTGTTGTAGTTCACTCACTGACAACGACGTGACCTCTCGGGTAGTTTCATTCAGGTCCATTAATTCCAGTTGAGGTTCCTTCTTACTGTAAAGAGTTCGCAATCGGCTGATTACGTCGGACGCCCGACTGCCGTCGCGAATCGTGCGTCGGGCGGTTTCGCGAGCGCCATCAACATTGGGGGGTTCGGCCGAGAGCATCCGCAGGCACGTGCTGGCATTGGTAATGATGCCCGAGAGAGGCTGGTTTACTTCGTGTGCAATCGACGCGGTTAACACCCCGAGGCTGGTAACTCTAGCAACTTTCGCAAGTTCTGACCTGGCCCCAGCTAGCGCCTTTTCCGAGAGATAACGTGCTGTCACATCCTGAACCGCGGCGATGTACTCTAGCTGACCATCCCGGTCCCGAGTAGCATGAGCAACCGCGTGCAGATACTTGATCGAATCGTCCGGCATCTTCAAGCGCCAGTGCCATTCAAAATCCTTGGCGCCTTCAGACTCCGCGACCATCTTCATCTTCTCGATCAAGCCGATGTCTTCCGGATGGAGTCGAGCGCGGATGAGCTCGAGTGTCACGGGAATACCTACATCAAAGTCGTATATGCGATAGAGTTGTTCGGACCACGTGATTTCACCGGTTGCCACCTTCCAAGAGTAGCTGCCAGTTAAGGTTAGGCGTTGACCTTCTGCGAGGAAGTCCTCACTCCGTCGAAGTTTTTCTTCTGCGCGTTTGCGATCCTCAATGTCTAGACAGGTTCCGTACCATTTGAGGATGTTGCCCGATTCATCCTTCAGCGGATTGGCGCGAATAAGGAACCATCGATATGCAGCGTCGAAACCGCGAATACGAGCTTCCGTGTCGATCGGTGTGCCCGCAACGAGCGACGATTGCCACTCCTCGACAAGTTTCTTGCGATCGTCTGGGTGAATCGCTTCCGACCACCCCCAGCCCTGCGCTTGTTCTGCAGTCATGCCCGCGTAATCGAGCCATACTTGGTTGAGGAAGTCGCAGTAGCCGTCCGGACGGGTAGTCCATGCCGCCGTGGGAATGGTATTGATGATTGCAGCTAGACTGCGCTCGCTTGACTGAAGGGCCTCTTCAGTTTTTTTCAGTTCCCTTGCGGCTTGACGCACCTTCTCTTCCGCATGTTTGCGGCCAGTTACCTGGGCCAGGATCTGTATCTCCTGAAACGCTCTCTCCATGTGGTTATCAGTTGCAACCGCCTGCGCGCCGTGGTTGGGAACCACGGCTTTCAGATTCTCCTGCAAGCGGCGCAGCGATACGTGGGTTTCGATTCGCCATAAGACCTCTTGAGGATCGAAGGGATCGGTTACATAATCAACCGCCCCGCTGACCAATGCTTTCGCCTGATTGATCGGATGGTCTATCCAACCGATAAAGATCACCGGAATCGCTCGCGTTGCCGGGTCGTTCTTCAAACTCGCGCATACCCGGTAGCCGTCAAGGCCCGGTTTCCTGACATCTATTAACACCAGGTCAGGCATCGTGTTTATGATGAACGGCAACTGTGACCTAAGATCCAGTTGCCATTCGTGTACGGCGTAGCCATCTTCAGTCAGAATAGCGAAGAGCGGCTTGAGACTTGTACACTCGTCCGCTATGACGAGAACGCTGCCCCTGTGCTTACGTTCTTGGGAAACACCCGGGCCAACCTTCGAGATCACTGAATCCGTGACGTCGGCCTGCGATAATGCATGAAGTGGCAACGGTGCTACTTGGCCGCCAGCAGGCGCTCCTATGATTTTGAAGGGTTCTGCGCCGGAGATAACTCCGTCGGGGAGGGGCGAATCTGGCGATTCACGAGACAAGTCTGTCTCGCAGGCCAAGAAACGCAGGAACGGACGCCGCTGTTGCGAAACGGGATCTCGCATCGTGCCGACTAGCATTGGGTAGCAAGCCTCCAGCCGGTCGAGCACCGAACGCTGGGTGGCCTCAGTCTCAACCTCGATCGTTACCTCACCGTTGACATGTGCCAACGTTCGCAGATGGGTTGGAAGTTGGACTCGAATCATGGCAAAGTTTGGACCTCGACGGAAAGGACCGCCGGAAGATTTTGGACAAGGAGCGTCCAGTTGTCTCCGCCATTCGCGGACGCGTACACGTGGCCGCCGGTCGTGCCGAAGTACACGCCACACGAATCTAGCGAATCGATGGCCATGGCGTCGCGTAACACATTGACGTAGCAGTTACTTTGCGGCAAGCCTTCCGTAAGCGCCTCCCACTCGTATCCGCCAGTACGACTTCGGTACACGCGCAGCTTTCCATCGGGTGGAAAGTGTTCGGAGTCACTCGTGATCGGGACGACGTACACGGTGTCCGGCTCGTGTGCATGAACGTCGATCGCGAATCCGAAGTCGCTCGGCAGATTGCCGCTGATTTCGTGCCACGATTCACGAGGGCCATCGCTGCGCATGACGTCCCAGTGCTTCTGCATAAACAGCACGCCCTTACCCGAGCGATGCGTCGCGATTCGATGAACGCAGTGGCCGACTTCGGCAGTCGGATCGGGAATGTATTGCGACCTCAGTCCGCGGTTGATCGGTCGCCACGTCCGGCCCGCATCATCCGTACGGAAGACCCCCGCGGAGGAGATGGCGATGAATATCCGGTTAGGGTCGCTCGGATCCAAAAGAACAGTGTGAAGACACAGTCCACCGGCGCCAGGCGTCCAACGCGGCCCCGAGGCGTGACCGCGCAATGCAGAAAGCTCCTGCCAAGTCAGCCCCCCATCACTCGAGCGGAATAAAGCGGCATCTTCAACGCCGGCGTACACCGTATCGGGATCGCTCAGTGATGGCTCGAGATGCCAGACTCGCTTGAACTCCCAGGGATGCAGCGTTCCGTCGTACCACTCGTGCGTGCTTGAGAGACCGTCGTGCACGAATTTGTTACCGACTGGCGCCCAAGTTTTCCCGCCGTCATTGGAACGCTGTATCAGTTGCCCAAACCAAGCGCTGTACTGGGAGGCATAAAGCCGCTCTGGGTCAACAGGAGATGCCTTCAGATGGAATATCTCCCAGCCAGGAAACTGCGGACCATGGATTTCCCACTGCTTGCGCATTGCATCCGAAGTCAAAACGAATGCGCCTTTGCGCGTCCCCACCAGCACTCGTACATTGCCCATCCCCCACCTCTGGCTGGGAACTGCCCCCAGAAAAGCGCCCTTCTCTGCATTTACCCTGGTCCCCAAGAACTGTGTAGGAATTATCCTCCATCGCGAGGCCTTGAGCCACTTTCAAGCCAGCCGATGCTGACTGGGCGCAGGCCGAGACACAGCTGTTGGGATGCCAGAATGCGCGGCTTTCCGCGCAATTGCCAGTTGATACCTTGGTATCGGTCGATACCTTCGTCTGATGGACTCATCTCTGCTCATCTGGCTTAATCAACACCAAACTCGGACGAACGTAAACCGCAATTTGGGCATTTCGACGTAATCAAAGGGGACAAACACAATGCCAAAGCTCAGTTGGAAGCTTCTGACGAAGAAACGCGGCAGCTCTACCCAAGGTCTTCCTCCCGGTAAGGAAGCTCTCGCATTTGTTACCAATACGGTCACCCTCATTTCTGGCGAACGCGATGCCGTTCTCGTTGACACCTTTCTGTCCATCCAGCATTCGAAGGAATTGGTAGATTGGGTCGCCAGCAGCGGCAAAAATCTCACGAACATTTACGTCACCCACGCCCATGGCGACCATTTCTTCGGTCTGAAGCTTCTGCTCGACAGGTTCCCTAACGCAAGAGCGTTTGCCACAGCTTCCTCTGTTGCTGCTATGAGAAATCAAATAGATCCCGAGTTCGTAAAATCCTTCTGGGAACCACGCTTCCCAGGCCAGGTTCCATCACAGCTGGCGGTCCCAGAGATCCTTAAAGGCGAGGCCCTCTTCCTTGAGGGAGAAGAGCTAAGGGTAGTAGAACTCGGCCATACCGACACCGTGCATACCACCGCACTACATGTGCCTTCTATCGGCCTGGTCATATCGGGCGATGCTGTTTACAACAACACGCACCTATATCTCGCCGAATGCGACGACAACGCCAGGCGCGAATGGCTGAGGGCACTCGACAAAATCGAGGCCTTGCATCCACAAGCCGTAGTTGCCGGTCATGGCGTGCTTGATCCCGATAGCTCTCCTGGTCACATCGAAGAAACCCGTCGATACATTTGTGACTTTAATGCCGCTGAGGCGAGTACAACAACGGTCATGGAGCTTTACGAGAAGATGCTGGCCCTGCACCCAAATCGCGTCAATCCAGGCTCACTCTGGGCAACTGCAAAATCTGTGAAGACCGCAATCAAGGTTGCGGTTTAGGACGAGAGCAAATCGGAGGATCATGAGCATCGCATCCATTACCTCCTCGGTCCAGCGCGGATCGGAACTCCTCGGGCAGACGGTCGTGGTTATCGGCGGGAGCGCAGGGATCGGGCTTGAGACTGCGCGCCTCGCTCGCGCAGAGGGCGCAAAGGTGATTCTAGCTGCTCGTAATCCCGAGCGTCTTAAGCATGCTGCAAGCGAGATTGATGCATTGAGCACCGCTGCTTTCGATGCCAGGGATCCAGTTGCTCTCGAGCGTTTCTTCCGGGACTTGCCCGCGATTGATCACGTGATGGTCACTGCCGGACGCCCTTACTACGGTCGCCTTGTAGACATGGACCTGACGAAGGTAAGCGACCTCATCGGCGAGCACCTTTCCCAGGCACTCTTCGTTGCCCGCAATGCGATTAACAGGGTGAGACCGGAAGGAACGCTGATCTTTATGGGTGGCACCGGTGGCCGCCGTCCGGCGATTGGCCTCAGCATCGCCTCCGCCGTCACAGCAGCTCTTCCGGCTCTGACCGCCAGCTTGGCAATTGAGATCGCGCCTATCCGAGTGAATCTAATTGCCGCGGGCTTTGTGGACACGCCATTATCGGCGGAGTTGCTCGGCGATCAACTCGATAAGCGTCGTCACAAGCTTCGCACCACGCTTCCCATCGGACGCGTCGTCGGTCCGGCCGATGTCGCGGCGCTTGCTGTTCACCTAATGACGAACAGTGCCCTCACGGGCGCAACCTATGACATTGACGGCGGGCAGCAGTTCGTCGCCGCCTAGCTGGAGAAGCCAGTAGAGCAGTATCGACCGCAGTAATAAAAGCGAGGCTCAGAATCCTGGCCCCTTGGGAACGCGAAAGCGGCATTGAACTGAAGGCTTAGGGGAAAAAACATGGCGGATGCCATTCTGGTTACGGGCGCGGCGGGCCGCGTCGGGTCGGTGGGACGCACGGTCACCGAACTGCTGTTGAAGCAAGGTAAGGCGGTGCGGGCGATGGTGCGAATTGAGGACGAGCGCGCGCAAGCATTGCGCGGTCTTGGCGCGGAGGTAGTGGTCGGCGATCTGCTCGATCTCCATTCGATGCATCGGGTGATCACCGGCTGCCAGACGATGTACTTCGGCATGTCGATTTCGGATGCCTACCTGGCCGCGACGGTAAATGCGGCGGCGGTAGCTAAGCATCACGGCGTGAAGGCGTTCATCAATATGTCGCAGATGACGGTCGCTCAGATGAGCATTACCGAGACTACTCCGAGCCCACAGCATAAGCTACACTGGCTCGCCGAGCAGGCGCTGAACTGGTCCGGTCTGCCGGTTGTGCACGTGCGGCCGACAGTGTTTCTCGAAGGCTTCTTCCTGACTTTGACTCCGGATTCCGTGAGGGAATCCGATCAGATCCGGCTACCGTTCGGGGAGGGCAAGACCTCACCGGTGGCAGCCGAAGACGTTGCACGTGCGATTGCTGCAGTGCTCGTCAATCCCCAGCCGCACATCGGCAAGATCTATCACTTGACCGGTCCGCAGTCCGAGAACATGCATTTCTTTGCACAGGAGTATTCGAAGGCGCTCGGCCGCAGAATCACTTTTCAAGACATTCCAGTCGAGCCTTGGCAAGACGAGCTGCTCAAGAGGGGTTGGCCGGCTCACCTGGTGAACCATCTGGCGGCGTTGAGCGATCTGCACCGTGCGGGACGCTTCGACCGGACGTCGGACGACGTGCGCACACTGACGGGGCAGGGGCCGCTGAGTGTGCAGGAGTTCGTCCGAAAGAATGCGGCGGCATTTACCGCTGGGGCAAAAGCAAAAGAGGCTTTAGTGTTTGCCGATGCCGGCATACAACAAATTTGATACTCAAATCGCGAGCTCAAGAATTTAGTGGCACCGCCCAAGAAAAAGGAGCACCAATGTCCACGATCCATATGCACCAGACAACTACTTTAACGCCTGAGCAGTACATCGCCGGGCTCACCGACTTTGGTCCAGGCCGCGCGAAGCTATTTGGCAACAGCACCGACGAGTACATGAAGGTGCACAGCCGTGGGACCGCACAGGCCGACGTCACGGAGGGCTCGAGCGGCATTTGGGAACGGCTGCACTACGACTGGTCCGATCCCAAGCACGTCGTCCTGACGACGACCGACTCCAACACGTGGGGTGGGGCATCCGGCCACACCTACACGTTTGTGCGCCGCCCCGACGGCTTGACCGACATCGACCTAGTCACTGTGCGCGATGGCAAGAATCTCAAGGGATGGCTGGTCGGCCTTGTGGTTGGGACGATCGGAAAGGGAGTTTTGGAGAAGGCGTTCAAGAACTCGGTCAAGGCCATCGAAGCTCGGAACGGCACGGCGAGAGAGGTAGGCGCAGCGTAGGCCCGGTCCGCGTACCCGACGGATCTTCTCTCAAACAAATCGCCGACGTCATCGCTAGAGGCACATCACAAGCGTCCGACGTAGTTGAACCATTAGGAGAAGAAAATGGCTACTTTGACAATCGATAGTAGTGACACGAATGCTGCAAACCTCGCAAGAATCGATCAGAAGATCGAAGTCACCATCTTCCCGGTCGCGGATGTTGATCGCGCAAAAGAGTTTTATCTGAAGCTCGGATGGCGGCTTGACGCTGACTTCAACTTCCCCAGTTTCCGCGTTGTCCAGGTCACGCCGCATGGCTCGACGTGCTCGCTACAATTCGGCAGGAACCTGACCTCAGCCGCACCTGGTTCGGGCAAGGGATACATCGTCGTGTCCGATATCGTAGCCGCCCGGGATGCGCTGAATGCCGCCGGTGTTCAAATAGGCGATATCTTTCACCTTGCTGAGAACGGCCCAGCGCCTGGACTCGATCCGGAGCGGCGCACTTATCGCTCGCGTGCCGAATTTAAGGATCCCGATGGCAACAGCTGGGTGCTGCAAGAGATCACCAGCCGACTGCCGGGGCGCGTCGAGCCTGGCCCGACTTCGTACGCTTCGGCAAGCGATCTTGAGAGCGCACTGATCCGCGCCGCACTGGCGCATGGTCAGCACGAGACACGCATCGGGCAACGCGACGAGAAGTGGCCCGTCTGGTACGCCGAGTACATGGTGAGCGAGCAAGCAGGGACAGAGCTACCCAAATAACGCGACACGCCGCGCGGACCCCAAGCGAAAGAGTTTCAGCATGCGCTCTGATATCGTGCCCGGAGGCATATTTCCGGACTACGAGCTGCCCGATCATACGAGCACACCGCGCAGGCTCAGTGACTTGCAGGGTGATGATCCGTTGATCCTCACGCTTGCACGCGGCCATTACTGCCCCAAGGAACACCAGCAACATTTGGAGCTAGCCGCGTTCTATCCAAAGATCGCGGTGGCATACACACAGATCGTCACAATCTCCACCGACGATCACCACACTCTTCAGGAGTTCCGTGCCTCGGTCGGTGCGCAGTGGACGTTCCTCTCAGACCGTGACCGGAAGGTTCAGAAAGACCTCGACATCCGCGAGTACACCGACCCTGACCACAACCCAATGATTCCGCATACGCTCGTGCTCAAGCCAGGGCTGGCGATCTACAGCATCTATAACGGCTACTGGTTCTGGGGACGACCGTCGGTCGTCGACCTCTGGCACGACCTGCGCGCCGTAACGAGCGAGACTCGCCCCGACTGGGATCTAAGCTCGCCCGGACTCCTCGAGGCATGGAACGCCGGCGACTTCTCACGTTTCCACGGCTGGAACAAGAAAGCCGATGCGAAAGGACCCGCTGCTAGCACGGGCGGAGGAGCGTGACAGTCACGCCGACGAGAAAAGCACATGCCAATTTTGAGTTACGACGAGCAGATCGCCGCGCTGGTTGTTCTGGACTCCCGCAGAGATCTTTTTCTGAAGGGAAGGCGAGATCTGGGATCGAATAGAGGTGTGGCACGAGCAAAGGATAGTGGTTCCTCCATGCTCGGTACACTGTGGTCCGATACGAAGGTACTGGTCATACCATCGTCCAATTGCCCCCCTTCAATGTGTTTGCTCTGATACTCGTATTGCTTCAGATCCCGATAAACGATCAAAGACATGCGAAAGGAAGAGACCATGACTCAACCCCTTGCTACAAGAAAGGTAGGAACTCGCATGAGACGAATCATTTTCCTGGTGGTTTCCGTTGTCGCAGTTGGCGGCGCCATCGCTTCCATCGTCCCTCCATTGGGACATGCTGCTGGAGAGGCCGACCCGGTCTGGGTTACAAAAATTCCACCTGGGTACCGCGACTGGAAGTTGATCTCCGTAGCCCACGAAGAGGGCAACCTCAACAGCTTCGCCGCCGTCTTGGGCAACGATACAACGATCAAAGCCTACCGAGACGGCACCCTTCCGTTCCCGGACGGCTCAATCATCGCCGCTTTGCATTTCCGTCACGTGCCGTCGGAGGAAAACAACAAAGTCTTTGGCCAAGCTCAATCCTTTGTTCCCGGGGAGCCCACAAATGTCCAGTTTATGGTCAAGGACTCAACCAAATACTCCGCGACAGGCGGATGGGGGTACGGCCACTTCAACGCAAGCGATGGGAAACCTGGCAACGAGGCGTTGATGACAACATGTTTCCCCTGCCATGCAGAGGCCAAAGGCAGCGATCAGGTCTTCACTCACTATGCACGTTAGAACTGTGGCGGCGAATGTAATCCCGGAGAGCGTTTTTCTTCAAACTCTCGCGTCGAACCAAGAATCGCAATCGTCGTCTGAATTCAAGCGAAGCTTGACAACGGAGAACGAACCATGGCCGAAAACATCGATCTTGGCAGACGCCGTTTCCTGGGCACGACTGCCATGACAATTGCGGCTACCCGGTTCTGCACGTTCGCCTGGGCGAGCGAAGGGATGGCCCTATCGCCCCTCGCTCGCGCAACGACATGGCTCAATTCGTCGCCACTCACCGCTGCAGAGTTGCAAGGAAAGGTTGTCCTCGTCGAATTCTGGACCTATTCATGCATCAACTGGAGGCGTCAACTTCCTTACGTTCGCGCCTGGTCTGAGAAGTATAAGGACAAAGGTCTCGTTGTGATTGGAGTGCATTCGCCTGAGTTTTCGTTCGAGAGGAACGTCGACAACATTCGTTGGGCCGTAAAGGACATGCGTATCGACTATCCAATTGCGGTTGATAGCGATCACGCGATATGGCAGGGATTTCACAACGAATATTGGCCGGCTCTCTACTTTGTCGATGCAAAAGGGAAGATCCGGCATCAACAGTTTGGAGAGGGCGAATATGAGCAGTCAGAAAAGGTAATTCAGAAATTGCTCGTGGACGCCGGGGTAGCTGGCGGCCGCATTGATCTAGTTTCGATAAACCCTGGCGGCGCCGAGGCTCAAGCGGACTGGAAATACTTGCAGTCTGGTGAGAATTACGTCGGCTATGAGCGCACACAGAATTTTGCCTCGAACGCAACTCCAGACAAACCTCGCGTCTATTCTGCCCCCAAGCATCTGGGCCTTAACGATTGGGCCCTTTCGGGCGACTGGACTATGGGGAGAGAGGCTCTTCGGTTGAATCAATCCGGTGGTCGCATCATTTATCACTTTCACGCCCGTGACCTTCATCTCGTGATGGGGCCGACAGCACCAGGCACCTCTCCGCGGTTCCGGGTATACATCGATGGAAGGCCGCCCGGAGACGCTCAGGGAGTCGATGTGAATGGCGACGGAAACGGCACAGTTGGAGAACCACGGATGTATCAATTGATCCGGCAACGCTCCCCCATCTCCGATCGGCACTTCGAAATCGAGTTTCTCGATTCTGGTGTTGAGGCCTTCTCGTTCACATTCGGCTGATCAATGTAGGAAGAGGAGCCGATTAATGAACGAACACGAGCCATCTTCCAATTCGATTTATATGGACAGCCCGCCTCGATCTGAAGTTCGAGATTGGGGCGCCGTTGCCATCGCGGCTTCGGCTCGACTGGCGAGTTGCGTCCGTTTTCACCCTTATCTTCCAGTCGTCTTACAAAGTCTTTGGAGGATCTATGGCAACGTTAAGAGTCGCACCGAAACCAGAAGTGGCAACCATGAAAGTCGCTCAGATTTCCAAACCTAGAGCAGCCTTCGAGATCGTCGACCTTGAAATTCCTGCACCGGAAGCAGGCCAGGTCCGAATTAAAGTGCAGGCTCAGAGGCAATAGAATGGCTTCATTGCGAATGCCCAACCTACCTCCGAACATCGATGAATACCTGCGTGAGCGCCTCATGCCGGTGGAAGGCGCAGTTCCACACATTCCTGGCATCGAGATGTACGGTAATTCGATTCCTGCCGGTACTGTCGGTGGCGATCTCTTCGAGTACATCAATTTTCAACAACGTTACGATATCGATGCAAGGATTGAGCAAGCTCAGCGCCTGTCAAAGACGTTTCTTGAACCACTTCCCGCCGGCGAACCGGTGCGTAATTCCGTCGATGATCACGTGCGTTGGCTACAGCAGAGTCCCGGATACAGTTCCGCGATGGAAGTCGAATACAGATTCGCGAAGAGCTCCGAGGAGACGCGAGTAGCGGGAGAACTCCGGGAGCTTTATTCAACGGCAGGAGTTCTGGTAGTCGACGCTCAGGGACACGGAATCATCTCTGCAAAGATTGCTTCGACGGTGCATGATACGTTCCACGCTTTAATGCTCACCGAACTGGATCGCTACGGCCGAACGACACCCATGCTGCTTGGGAACGTCAACCTAAGGCTGGCACAATCGGTGACTGCACGGAACGCACTGGGAATCATACAAAAAGAGGATGCACGCGAGATTGCAACTATGATCTATGGCGAAATCCGCCCCGGCGGTCATTTTCGATTTGCCAATTTTGGGCATCCTCCACCGCTGGTGTTTTCGGCAGAGTATTGTAAGCTCATGAATATCAACGAAACCCGGATGGTGCAATTCCTTGCGCTCGGTTTGGAGATTCCCGCAGATCACCCAGATCGGAGGAAGTACTACTCCTTGAACTCGCGGCAAGCAGAGTTCGACTCTTCAGATCTCGGTGACATTACGTTGATGAGTCCGGGAGATATTCTGGTTCTCTATACCGACGGGGTCTATGACGGAAGTGACGCACCGGGCCGCGAGTTACTGGAAGCGGTAATGCGGGAGCACTACCGCGAGCCGGCTAAGGAGATCTGTAACGCATTGCTGGATCATGCGGTAAGGGAAGATGCGCGGCTGCGCCAAAACGGCGAGGCGGACTTGATTGACGACAAGACCGTGTTTATCGTCAAACGAACTGAATGAAACCCTCGGGTGGAATGTCCCTGGTCGGCAAATGTCGTGTGTAGCTTTCACCAACACAGACGGTCAAATGTGAAGGGACGATAACAGTGCGCTGAGTCCGTTCCACATGATCTGGACACCGATGCAAACCAGCAGAAACGACGAGAGCCTTACGATTACGATCATTCCGGTCTTTCCGATCACACGGGCGAGTTGGTCCGCTAATCCGTAACAGAGCACGATGCTAATTGCAACTGCTGCCATTGCGAGGAACGCCGCAAGAATTATCGCGATATGGAAACCGTAGCGACGGGTCGAGTTTGCTCCCAGAGTCACCGCGACCGAAATCGATCCTGGTCCAACCGTTAATGGCAGGGTCAATGGATAGAATGCGCTGTGAAGAGCATCGGAACACGTAACGCCACGACGGGCCGTTTCGTGAGCCTCATCCTTTTCAAGTAGAATGCCCCAGCCCATCGAGACAACGATCAGGCCTCCGCCAACCTGCACTACGGGAAGCGAGACCCCGAAGAAATTGAGCACATGCGCCCTACAAAATAGGAGCCGACCATCAGAATCAAGCTATTCAGGGCAACGCGCCAAGCAAGCGCTCTCCGTGTCTCTGCTGGATAGTCCTTGGTCATTGCCAGAAAGATTGGACTTCCGGCAAGGGGATCGACGATGGGAAAGAGGGCACTTAGAGTTAGAAGAAAAACCGTAAGGGCATCGCTCACGAGTTCTCCTATTGTTGCCAGCCTCCGCCAAGGGCTTTGTAGAGTTGCACAAGACCCCTGAATTCGTCACCACGGGCAGATGCGAGCGTTAATTGAGCGCCGTAGAGTGATCGTTGTCCATCCAACACTTCAAGGTAGGCAGTGGTTCCACCCTTGTAGCGAAGAGTAGAGATTCGGACAGTTTCCTCCAAATCCGAAACGGTATCCTGCTGGCGCAGTCGCACTTCGTGGAGCTTTTCATAGCCGATCAACGCGTCGGATACCTCCCCGAAAGCACGCAGGATTGTTTGGCGGTAAGCGATCAGGGCTTGTTGGTTTTCAGATTTTGCCAGTCTCAAATTCCCGCGAAGTGCCCCTCCCGTGAAAACCGGCTGGCTGACCTGCGCACCATACGACCAGATGCCAACCTGCGATGCCATTAGGCTGGAGAACGCGCTGCTTCGGCCGAAAGAACCGCCGCCTGATCCGGTCAGAGCAAGTTGCGGGAAAAACTGCGCCTTAGCAACTCCAATCTGTGCATTCGACGCGACGAGGATTTGCTCGGCCTCGCGAATATCAGGACGGCGCTCAATGATCGAAGATGGAAGGCCGGAGGGAACCTCGGGGGGCAGAGTCTGTTCGACCAAAGCGAGACCGCGGGCGAGGTCATGCGGGTAATCACCCGTCAGAATGCTGATGGCGTTTTCTTCCTGGGCAATCGCCCTCTCAAGGTCAGGTATCTGCGTATTTGCCGTATCGAGAACCTGCTGCGCTTGGAGGACATCCAGCTTCGTAGCAACGCCGCGATCCAGTCGGAGCTTGGTCAACTTGACCGAATCGGTCTGCGTACCGACGGTTTGCCGCGTGATCTGAAGTTGAAGATCCAACTGCAGCAGAGTGAAGTAGTCATTCGCAATGTCGCTAACAAGGGTCAGGATTACGGTCTGCCGCGCATCCTCTGTTGCGAAGAGCTCGGCCCGTGCCGCTTCAGTAGCGCGACGCAAGCGTCCGAAAAGATCTAATTGAAAGGCGGCATCTCCGGCAAGAGTTAAAAAGTTGTACTTGAATTGAGTAGCACCATCCTTCCCGCCGTTGAAATTGGCATTGGCCGCCACCTGGGGAAACAGGCTGGATCGGGTTATGGCAACCTGTGCGCGAGCAGCGTTGATTCTTTCTGTAGCCAGCTGCAGTTCGTAATTCTGTTTGAGGGCCGTGCGAATGAGTTCCTGCAGCTTGGGGTCCTGAAATACCTGCCACCATGGAAGATCCGCATACGAAGCCGCTTGCGCCTGCCGTTGAGAATCGGGCGCGACGTCGCGGAAGGTTGGGGTCTGTACCGCGGGCCGATGATACTTGGGACCGACTGCACAATTGACGAGCAGCCCACAACACAAAATCAGGCTCAGCAATTTCGATGCTTTCACCATCTTCATTTCCAACTCCGATTGCGATCTCCGCTCGTCTGGCGAGCAAGATCCTCAGTCTCCAGGCACTGGCGACGGTGATGCGGGTAAGATTCCAGCCTCGGGCTCCTTGCCCGCGCCAGACCATTTTTCGACCATATAAAAGACCCCCGGCACGAAGAAGATTCCGATAGCACTGGCGGCGACCATTCCTCCAATTACCGTGGTTCCCATGATCTGGCGCGCGACGGCTCCGGCCCCGGTCGCAGTCCATAACGGCACGCAGCCAAGAATGAAGGCAAAACTCGTCATTAGGATCGGACGCAAGCGTAACCGGGCGCCTTCGAGGGCAGCCTTCACCAAGGGTTCGCCTTTCTCGTATGCATCTTTGGCAAACTCTACGATCAGAATTGCGTTCTTGGCAGCTAGCCCGATGAGCATCACGAGCCCAATTTGTGAAAAGACGTCGTTTTCGATCTGGACCAGATAAGGCGGCAGAAAATATCCGAGCACGACACGACGTAGCCAAAGTACGGCGAACGCTCCGAATACGGCGACGGGCGTGCTAAGCAAAACGCTGAAAGGCAGAGACCAGCTCTCGTAGAGCGCTGCAAGAATTAAGAAGACAAACAGGAGCGAAAGGCCAAAGACGACCGATGGTGGGACGCCTTGCCGGGCTTTTTGCTCCTGGAACGATATCCCGGAGTAATCAAACCCCATTTCCCGCGGCATGGTTTGTTTGAAGACTTCCTCAAGAGCATTGGTCGCCTGGTCTGAGCTGTAACCCGGTGCCGCGCTGCCATTGACTTGGGCAGAGCGGTACTCGTTGAAGCGTTGCGTGAATTCTGGACCGACTCGCGAGTTGATCGTCGTGAGAGTCGAAAGCGGAACACTCTCTCCCTTGTTGTTCAGCACGTAAAATCTACCGATGTTATTCACGTCGGCGCGGTCCTGCGCTTCGGCTTCGATATAGACCTGCCACTGACGGCCAAACCGATTGAAGTAGTTGATGAAATAACCGCCCATGAAGGCTTGAATGGTGCGATACACGTCCGTCAGATTCACGCCTTGTTTCAGAACTTTGTCGCGATCAACAGTGATGAATTTCTGCGGGACAGCGGGCAGGAACGTGGTATTGATGCTGCCAATCTCAGGTCGCTTCCGAGCAGCTTCAAGAAAAGCATTGAGGTTCTTAGCAAGGAACTGCACATCCGATCCAGAACGGTCTTCGAGCAGGAATGTAAATCCTCCGGCTGTACCTACACCGGGAATGGCCGGGGGGGCAAAGCCGAATACAACCGCTTGGGGAACCTTGCTGAATTGTCGATTCAGGTTGGCTTTCAGCGACTCAAATTGCTGGGCCCGCTCGGTCCGTGTGTCCCAGGGCTTGAAGTTTACAAAGAACGTTGCGTTATAGGTCGTGCGAACGAAACTCAACAGACTGAATCCCACAAAACACGTCGAATATTCGACTCCCGGCGTGTTCATAATCGTTTTTTCCACGTCAGCGACAACTGCCTTTGTACGCTCCAACGAGGCTCCGTTCGGGAGTTGAACGGACACATAGGCGTAACCCTGATCCTCTTCGGGCAGAAAGCTCGTCGGCACGCGCTGCGCGAAAAATCCAGCGGCAATGCCAAAGACCAGAAGGAGCGCCACGACAACAGCCGTCTTCTGCACCAGCACTCCACTCCAATGCACATAACCGTCTGTGGCGCGCTGGAACACGCGATTGAACCAATCGAAGAACCTGCGCAACAGCCCCTGACTTGGTTGTCGAGGACGCAGCAGGAGCGCCGCCAACGCCGGACTGAGCGTGAGAGCGTTGAAGGCGGAGAGAAGAACTGAAATGGCAATCGTGACCGCGAACTGTTGATATAGCCGCCCGGTAATACCCGGGATGAACGCGGTCGGCACAAACACCGCTGACAGGACGAGAGCGATGCCCACTACAGGCCCAGAGAGCTCCTCCATCGCCTTCAATGCGGCATTCTTTGGCGTCAATCCCTCCTCAATGTGGCGTTCGACTCCTTCCACCACAACGATCGCGTCATCGACGACCAGACCAATGGCGAGCACCAGGCCGAATAGAGAGAGTGTGTTGACGGAAAAACCGAATAGCGGAAAGAGAGTGAACGTGCCCACCAGCGATACAGGAACTGCAAGAAGGGGAATCAACGTGGAGCGCCAGCCCTGCAGAAACAGATAGACGACGAAGATAACGAGAACGAGGGCGATCAGCAGCGTTTTGACAATTTCCTTGATTCCCTCGGTAACCGAACGTGTGGTGTCCAGCGCAACAACGAAATCCAAGTCCTGCGGGAAGCGCTGCTTCAATTGCTCCATCAGCTTCCTGACTCCGGCCGCTGCCTCGACCGCATTGGAACCGGGCAACTGATAGGCCGCAATCACCGCACTTGGCTTTCCGTTCAAGCGCCCGGCAATGCTGTAGTCCTGCGCACCCAATTCGATGCGAGCCACATCTCTGACCCGGACGATGCCTCCATCGGGTGTTTCGCGCAGCACGATCTGGCCGAATTGTTCCGGCGAAATCAGCCGCCCCTGTGCCAAAACCGTGTACGTGAATTCCTGGCCTTTCGGCGCGGGCTCGCCCCCGGCCTTGCCCGCCGGGTTCACGGTATTTTGCGCTTGAATGGCGGTAACGATTTGCGGAACGGTGATGCCGAGCTTTGCTAACGCGTCCGGCTTCACCCACAACCGCATCGCATATTGACCAGCACCAAAGACCTGCACGTTACCAATGCCGGGCGACCGCAAGACCGGATCTGCGAGATTGATGTAGGCGTAATTCGCTAGAAACGTTGCGTCATAGGTGCCATGGGGCGAATACACCGCAATCAGGAGGAGGGGAGCAGTCACAGACTTTCGAACGGTGATCCCATAGTTGGTTACTTCGGCGGGAAGCTGAGAGGCGGCCTGCGTTTCTCGCGATTGCGCCAAGATGAAATCAGTATTGGGATCGGTCTTCTGATCGAAGTTGACGATCAAGCTCGTGCTGGAGCTTCCCGTGGCATTCAGGGAGTACATGTAGTTCATGTTGTCCACGCCGTTCATCTGCTGCTCGAGCGGGGTAGCAACAGCCTGTTCCAGCGTTTGCGCATCAGCTCCGACGTACGTAGCGACGATTTGGATTTCCGGCGGGGCGATATTGGGAAATTGTGCGACGGGCAGATTGAGAACTGTGAGGGAACCGACTAACACCAGGATGATCGAGATGACGATCGCGACGATAGGCCGATTGATGAAAAACTTTGACATTACGTCACCTGCTTATCGCTTCCGTAGTGAATGGTTTCGGATTGACGCGAACGCCGGTGCGCACCTTCTGAACTCCTTCCGCAACAACCCGATCACCCGCATTGAGTCCACTTGCGATCACCCATCGCCGATCCACCTGGGGTCCTACTGTTACTGACCGAATGTTTACCTTGTTGTCGCCATCCACGACGGCAACCTGGTAGCCGCCTTGCAGCTCTGAAACAGCTCGTTGTGGTACAAGCAGTGCGTTGTGCTGGACGTCGACGAATACCCGCACTTTGGCATACCCGCCCGGCCGCAAGATGTTGTTGGGATTCGGGAATAGTGCGGCGATGCGTATCGTTCCAGTGTTCACATCCACCTGGCGATCGGCAAAATTAAAGGATCCCAGATGCGGATACGTCGAGCCGTCCGCCAGCACAAGCTCGAGCCGCAAACGTTTCTCGTCCGCTCGTGTACTTTCTTCTGTAGGGAATCGTTTTCTGAAAGCGAGATACTGAGGCTCTCCTACCGTGAAATAAACCTTGATCGGGTCGAGAGTAGACACAGAAGTCACCGGTCCGGTAGCCGGGCTGACGAGAGCGCCCACTTGGAGTTGAGCCTGCCCGGCAATGCCGTCGATCGGCGTAACGAGCCTGGTGAAGTCGAGGTTAATCTTCGCGGTCTCGACGGCAGCCTGAGAAGTCTTGATCTGAGCTTTGGCGGTTTCCACGCTCGCGATGGCGGCGAGATTGTTTTGCACCGCGTTGTCGAGATCTTGTTGGCTGGCGGCCTGCTCTTTCGCAAGCGGCGTGTAACGCTCTACATCGAGTTCGGTGCGGCGTTGCACTGCCTGCGCGTTAGCGAGCATTGCGTTCGCCTGAGCCAACTGGCCTTGTGCCTGGTCGAGAGCGGCCTGGAAAGGACGCGGATCAATCTGAAACAAGAGCTGGCCTTGTTTGACGACCGCACCTTCTTGATAGCCCTGTTTCAGCAGGTAGCCTGTGACCTGTGCCCGGACGTCAGCATTAACCAAGCCATCGAGCGTGCCGATCCATTCATGAATAATCGGTACATCTGCCTGCTGAACCTGCAGCACCTCGACATCCGGCAAAACGACTGGTTGCGACCCCAAAGCATGTTTATACGGATGAACGGCTCCAATGATCAGTCCCAGTACGAGCAGAAGGAACAATCCGCCGCCTAGCAGATAACGCTTTGGCACCGTGCTCAAATTGATCTGCATCGCGTCGCTCCTAAAAACGTCGAGACGAATGTTGGTGACTGGTAGCGCTGATTAGGCCAGAAAGATCGGAAGAGAGTCTATTAGACGAAGGTATTGATTCAAACAATACTTCTCTTTTCGCGGCAGCTCTGATCGGAGGACTGCCTTCAGCTCGGAACATTCACGCCACTCAAGAATCCTCCCAGGTGCCCCGTCGCCATCACCACAAGTACTGCGATGGCTTCTATCACGAAACGGTAAGTCGGCGGCTCCTCCATCTTTCTCCGTGGGTGGAAGTGCAACCACCACGCTAGACAAATTAAGACGGCAGACAAGCTGCCGAGGAGCAAATGCAGAAGCAAGTTGCCTTTGAGTCTCTGGCCTTCGAGTTGCAGCTGCCAAGCAAGGATTCCGGTGACAACGACCGGAACTGTCGCCAGCGCAGCAACCAGCAGGTTATAGTACGCCGCATCCGCGAAGGTGCGGCGCCTGGTCCAGTACGCGATGAGGTCAAAAGCAACGGCCGTAATGAACAACGCAATCGGAAAATGGATCAGGACCACGTGTTGCGCGTGTTTGGCAAATATCACCGTCCTGATATCAAAAGGGTTTGGGCGCACCCACGTAAGTAATGTCATGTGGACCTCGAACGTATCAAAGTTGCGCCCGTCGTGATCAGTGCCGCTGTTGGTGTGGGCTCGACCGTAGTTCTGACAGCGGCGAATAGGCTGCTTCTCCAAGTTGTTAGGGCTGCACGATAATTTTCCCGGTCATCTTTGGATGGAACCGGCAATTGAACGGATATTCGCCCGCTTCGGTAAAGTGAAATTCGAACTTGCTGCCGGTATCCAGCGCTTTCGATTTAAATTTCCCGTCAGTGCTATCGACAGAATGAGGATCGTCATCACGGTTGATCCAGGTGACGGTTGTCCCGACTTTCACGGTGAGGGGAATGGGGCTGAACGCATAGTTACTGATTGTCACTTGAGGCGCCGCATCTGGTCCCGCGGTGGTCTGCACAACCTTGCCAGCGCCATTTTCGTGCTGTGCTTGCACGGCGGTGCCTGCCAGAATCATTGCCGACGCGATCGCGATCAGAGCTGCGATGCTCCACTTAACAGGAACGACTCGCTTCATTTCCAACTGCCGCATAATTTGCTCCTCTTGGGCTCAGTTCACACCGTGCTCTGTTCACCTTGTCCCATAGCTTGTGAAAACGTAATCCCGCTTCTGCGCGTCTGTGTGGCACGCGTACCCGCACTTGGCGTCATGCGCCTGCGGTGGCCTGTCATTCTCATTGCCGGGTCTGAAGGTATTGGTCGCCGCGTCAAATTCAAACTCGGCGTAGCCCCATCCTCCACTGTCCGCGAACCTCTTGCTGTCCTTCACCATGAAATCCATGTCATGCTGGGGGCCTCCCACCGTCGGCTTACCGGGAGCGTCCTCATTCTTGATTGCGCTCCAATGGACCTTCGCCATCATGGCGCCATCGGGGAAGGGCTTGCCGTTATCGGGTATGCCCGCCTTGTAAGCGTCGATCATCGCCTGGTTTCCGAGAATCGCAGCGACCGAGCCCCCGTTATGACTAACATTAATTACCTGCCAGCTTTCGTATCCCCGGAACTCTGAGAATCCGAGCCCGCCGGGCACTTGTACGGAGTACTTGTCTTGGCCAGCGGTAACCGCTATCGCGGAAACGACGGCTACCAACACCGCAACACTCAAACTGATCAGTATGGTTTTGCGCTTCATGTTTGCAACTCCTCGTGTGATTTGATAGAGACAGACGCGGCCGACACACATGCCACGCCATCTACGCCCTGGACTCGTTCCGTCAATTCAGCATCGCGCACCATCTGAGGACTTCGGCGGCCAAACGCTTTTGCCCTCGACTCGACGCCATATACGACCGATTGCATTGCATGACATCACATACATAATTGAGCTGCAATTAGACGATGGTATGGACGATACCTTCGTCTTGGTTCGGGCACGTCAACCGTAAGCAACGATTCACGAAGATTCTTTACCGCGTCTGCGTCATTCAACTCGCTAAAGCCCGCGTCGATTACGGTGGGTTTGAACAACACTTCGACTTCCCCCTCGTCTGGAGGGCTGACTAGCAGTCGACTGGTAAGGAGCTCGGAGGCCGCTTAAGCGGCGGCCTCTTTGCTTTCCTTGAAGAACGCGAGCAATTCTTCGTTGATCTGATTCTTAAGTGTTGAGACCATCCCGTGTGGGGCGCCGGGGATGACCTTTAAGGTTGATCCCTTGATGAGTTTTGACGACAAAAGAGCCGAGTCTTTGATCGGCACGATCTGATCGTCGTCGCCATGAAGAATCAACGTAGGCACATCGAACTTCTTCAAGTCTTCAGTCTGGTCTGTCTCCGAAAAGGCCTTTATGCAGTCATAAACCGCCTTGTGCCCCGCCATCATGCCCTGCAGCCAGAACGAGTCTCGCAAACCTTGCGAAACGATGGCTCCTGGGCGATTTGCGCCGTAAAAAGGAGAACTGAGATCCTTCCAGAATTGTGAGCGATCGCTGAGAACCGACTGGCGGATCTGATCAAATACCTCGATCGGCGTGCCCAAAGGATTCGAAGCAGTCTTAACCATCAGCGGCGGCACAGCGCTGATCAGAACAGCCTTGGCCACGCGCTTTGTGCCGTGACGTCCGATGTAGCGCGCAACCTCGCCGCCACCCGTCGAATGGCCAACATGAATCGCATTCTTTAGGTCTAGTTCCTCCACCAGAGTTGCAAGATCATCAGCGTAGGTGTTCATGTCGTTTCCTTCCCAGGGCTGACCCGATCTCCCATGGCCACGGCGGTCATGAGCGATGCAGCGATATCCCCGATCAGCAAGGAAGATCATCTGGTCTTCCCATGCGTCGGCGCTGAGTGGCCAGCCATGACTGAAGACAACGGCTTGTCCTATACCCCAGTCCTTGTAATAAATCTGTGTTCCGTCTTTCGTAGTAATCGTCGGCATACTATTTTCTCCTTTGAGAGCTCAATTGCCCAGAATCTCTAATTTTCGTTTGTGACACAAAGTGGGAGCGGTTCAGTGTCTAAATCCTCTTTTCGATGGTGCTAGGTTCTATGGGGCCACCCAGACCTTTCCCGGCCCCACCAGATCTGCATTTGGGACCTCCGTCATCAGGCGGATTCGGTGCCAACTAGCCTTCTTCGACGGCTTAGCTAGAAAATTAAGCAGATATTGCTTCGCTAACCGTTTTTCCACGTCCTCGAGAAATGGAGTGAACGACACCGGTGGCCCCGTGAATCCTATGGAATAGGCTTCTCCTCCTGTTTCTTCCGCTAGTTGCGACAGATAGATCTGGCCCCAGTACGTCTGCCAATAGCTGTGACCAAGATGTCCGGCGCCGGGAGTATATATCGCCGAAACAGTGATGCCGGCGCGCAAAGCATTGTCGATCGCTTCATCCAGGTACGGGTCCTGCGAGTCGCCCGTACCGTACAAGCGGTCAATTCCGTCTGTCACGACAATGACCGCTCGCCTCGCAGCGGTCGCGGGCCAGCGCTTAACCAGATCGGTCAGCGAAAGATACGGGCTACCGTTAACCCCTCTTATTCCCAGCGGAAGGCGCAAGGCTTTCGCCGCCAGCGAGTGATCGCTGGTGAAGTTCTGGACAACTTGAGCAACACCATCGCGCATATAGGCCACGCCAACGGTCGTCGTGTCCGGCTGAGTGTTGATGAAGTTGCGCAGATCGTCGAGCTGTGAACCCAGTGTGGCACTCGATCCATCGTCCAATAAGATCATCAGCTCGAGCGCAGTGTTTTCGCCTTGAGCCGGGACCCAGTCGACCACTGGGTCCCGGTCGCGCCCTTCGTGCACCATCACATCTTCGCGGTTGATCACTGGCGTCTCTGCTCCTTTGCGAGCTTCCACCGTGACCACGACATGCACGGGCACTCCCGAAGATTGCTGGGCTCGTACCGCTGCATCGGCGGCCCGAACGGTCTGCGCATGGCTGGCGGCGGCCAGCAGGAGAAATACGAAAGTACCCCCAACCGCGGACGCGGCAAGAATGCTGCGACGGGTGCGACTGGAGACGTCTTCATGCATTGCGAAGAGTTTGGCGGTGTACCGCATTCTTTCGGGACTCATAGTTGATTCCTCTTCTTTCGGTGCGCGTTTCCGATTGCACCAGATGTGATGAGAGCGTCACACCTGACGAGCGGAACGCGAAACCATTGGACGATCGTATTGGCGACACCTCGATATCAGCCGTGCGGCAAGCGTATTTCTGAGCGAAGATCCCACATCGCTCGCCACCCAACTAACGCAGCGATCGGAACGATGCCCGGATCTCTTCACTGAACAGTTCCGGCTGTTCCCAAGCCGCAAAGTGCCCGCCTTTCGGGAGTCGGTTGTAGTAAATCAGTTTGGGATACGCGCTCTCCGCCCAACTCCGCGGTGCCGAGTAGAGTTCGTCTGGAAAGACGCTCACCGCAACCGGGATCTTGATGCCACGTGGGTCGAAGAAGCCCCCGGTCGGATGGTGTGCGTTGTCCCAGTAGAGTTGAGCCGAGGAGATCGCGGTGTTCGTCAGCCAGTAGAGTGTGATGTTGTCCAGCACGTCGTCCCGTGTCAGTCCTTCCATCTTGCCGTCGAAAACGCGAGCGATCATTTCCTCGCTGCGCGCGTCGTGGTCGATCATCCAGGCCGCCAACCCGATGGGAAGAATCCACGATGCCATACAGCGTCTGCGGACGGTTGTTCATCTCGATGGCGTACCCGAGGCCATTTTTGTAAAAGAAATCGAGCTGGTCCCACGCGCGCCGTTCCTCAGGCGTCAGGTCTGCAGGCGGAGCCTGTTGGAACGCGAGCGCCTGTGAGACGTTGGCCGGAACCGTTGCCGGCATGTTGGTGTGGATCCCGAGTAACCCAGGCGGCTCCTGCACGGCCATGAACTCAGTAACAGCATTGCCCCAATCGCCGCCCTGCGCCACGTAGCGTGTGTACCCGAGGCGTTGCATCAGCGTCGCCCACGCGCGTGCGATGCGAGGCGGATTCCAACCGGGCGCCATAGGCTTACCCGAGAAGCCGTAACCGGGCAGCGAAGGGATGACGACATCGAATGAGTCCTTCACCTCTCCACCGTACGCAACAGGATCGGTGAGCGGGCCGATGACCTTCAGTTGCTCGATGATCGAGCCAGGCCACCCATGCGTGATGATAATCGGCAGCGCGTTCTTATTTTTTGAACGGACGTGAATGAAGTGGATGTCGAGCCCATCGATCCTGGTGACGAATTGCGGCAGGGCGTTCAGGCTCGCCTCGCACTTGCGCCAGTCGTAATCGGTAGCCCAATACTGTGCGAGCTTCTGCATCGTCACGAGCTGGACGCCCTGCGTCGCATCGTTGACAGTTTCGCGCTCAGGCCATTGGGTCGCGGCGATCCGCCGACGGAGGTCCGCGAGTTGCTCCTCTGGAAAGTTAACCTGGAAAGGACGGATTTCTGCTGTGGCTGCTTGCGGCACAGCGTAAAGGTGCAAAGTGTCGGGCTGAGCCATGGTCGTCTCCTTATTGATCGCGGTTTGGGCGTAGCTGGACGCAGCCACGAAAACCGGGCTAAATGCAATGGCGACTAGTGGACTGTCGCAAAGTAACCATTACTGGTTGTTATGCTTCTAAGTTGGTATGGCGACAGACAGCGAAGTCTCCCTCACCAGCAACCAACGGTC
>Ga0209698_10000248_pt1 | contig 59098 bp, 60 predicted proteins | sample LitLauG_LLR_2012_FD_187203 | JGI IMG/M metagenome (GOLD analysis project Ga0209698, IMG submission 187203) | Freshwater sediment microbial communities from Pennsylvania, USA - Little Laurel Run_MetaG_LLR_2012 (SPAdes) (version 2) | ecosystem: Environmental > Aquatic > Freshwater > Creek >... | reverse complement strand
AACCTCGAAGGCAAAGAGGCCGACATCAACAAAGAAGAAAGCAACATGCGCAAGCTGGATAACGGCAAGCTGACCGCGGCCGATAAAGCTACGCTGACCCAGCAACAGAACCAGCTTTCGAAGCAGATTTACCAGGACAAGCACAACGCTGCCGTGCAGAACACGGATCCCAAGAGCGAAGTGGGCAAGCGGCAGGAGAACCAGCAGGACCGCATCGCGCAAGGCATCAAGAGCGGACAACTGACCGCCGGTGAGGCGTCCCACCTCGAAGCCAACCAGGCGCGCATCAACCAGCAGGTTCGTGCCGATCGCAAGGCCAACGGCGGCAAGCTGACCGGCCAGGAGCGGGCGCAGGTCAACCGCGAGCAGAACCGCCAGTCGCGCCAGATCTATCGCGACAAGCACAACGGACGTCATCAATAAGCGGAGTAGCTAGCAACAACCTCGACGGCAAAAAAGAAGAGTCAACGCCCCCCGGCTCATCCCGGGGGCTTTTTCTTTCGCGATGAGCAATGAGCCCACCCAATTGCGCTCATTGCTCACCCATTCATATCTGCTTGATTTTGCGAAACATACATTTCTTGACATAAATCGCAAATTGCAATATAAATATCTCGATCTGAAATATAGATCGGGGCGGCCTTGAAGCTTGGCGAAAAAATTCGGTACCTCCGGGAAGTCGAGGGGTCTCTTCGCGGGCTCGGCCGCCCCATGACGCAGTTGGAGTTGGTGCACGCCATCCGTGAGGAATTGGGCAAGGGGAAAAGCATCAGCCAGTCGTACCTCTCGCAGATCGAAAACGGCTCGCGGCCGCACATGACGCAGTCATCGCGCGCGTTGCTAGCGAAGTTCTTTAAGGTGCATCCGGGATTCTTGGTGGACGATCCCGAGGGGTATCACACCGAGTTGACTTCGGATCTGCGGACGGTCGAGGGGCAAATTGATGTCTGGTTGCTGCAAGGTTCGGAGCGGTTCGCGAGCGATCCGGAGATCAGCCATGTGCTGATCAAGGCCGCGCGCGAAAAAGATACGCGGCGCTGCCTGCTGCTGCTGGGCGCGATTCTCGACACGCCTGGCTTAGCGGAACGTCTGCTTGAGGCGTTGCGTCCGGAGTTGGCCGCGGCGGGAAATCACCATCGCGGATCGAGTGCGGAAGGGAGGCGAATCCGATGACGTCCACAGCTTTTACCTGGGCAGATTTTTATCTGATCTGTTTTGCGGTCGGCTTCTGCTTCAGCTTCTTTTCGTTTGTGTTCGGAAGTTCGCGGCTGGGCAAACTGCATCTGCCGCACTTTCACGGTCACGCAGGCCACCTGCCGATAGCGCATGGGCCTGTTGCACACGGACCGACGGGCACGGCGCATGGCCCCACCTCGGGGCATGGAGGCGGACATGCAAGGGGAACCGCTAGTGTGTCGCCGTTCAATCCGCCGTCGGTTGCGGCGTTCCTCGCCTGGTTTGGCGGAACGGGTTACCTGCTGACGAGATTCTCGGCCATTTGGGTTGGCTCGATTTTGTTTGTGGCTGTTCTGTCAGGGCTCGCGGGAGGAGCCATCATTTTCTTCTTCCTGACCAAAGTCCTGATGTCAGACCAGGAGTACCTCGATCCCGCGGATTTCGAGATGGTCGGCGTGCTCGGAAAGCTTTCGGTCTCGATTCGCGAGGGCGGCACTGGTGAACTGATTTACTCGCAGATGGGAACGCGACGGGTCTGTGGAGCGCGCAGCGAAGATGGCGCCGCTGTCGCCAAGGGCGCCGAAGTCGTGGTCACGCGCTACGAGAAGGGAATCGCCTATGTCCGGCTGTTCAGTGAATTGTCGGGCGAAGAAGACGAACCCGCTACTGAGCAACAGTCAGGCCGCTAGCAGAAGCGAGGGGACAGATGAATCGCGAATGGTACAAACCACCGGTGTTCCTGATCCTGTTGATGTGGCTGGCGCTGCCGCTTTCGTGGATGGAGTACCGCCAGAACTGGGCTCAACTTCCGGCGCGCATGGCGGTTCACTTCGATGCGAACTGGCAGCCGAACGGCTTCACTTCGCGTGAAGGAGCGCTTGAGTTGGGGCTCGGCATCATGGCCGTCATGCTGGTGATCTTCACGGTTTCGTCGTTTGCGGTCAGGGCACTGAAGCCGCAGGCGGGATGGCCGGCTCTGTTGATCGCCTACGTCGCCATGGGCTTTGTGTGGTACGGAAATCATTCCATCGTGAAGTTCAATCTGAGCGCGCAGTCGATGCATTCAGAGCGGATGAGTTCTCAGTTGTCAGCTTTCAGTTTCCAATCCTCGCGACAGAGGTTGCATTCTGCGATTGGTTAACTGAGAACTGAGAACCGAGAACTGGTTCTGAGGAGGCGTTATGTTCGAAGGACTTTCCCATTGGGCGGTGATCTGGATTTTCGTCTCGCTCGCAGTCATGGTGATTCTCTTTCTGATCAGCGGCATGGCGAGGATCTACCGCAAAGCTGGACCGCACGAAGCCGTGATTGTCTATGGCCTGGGCGGAACTCGCATCGTGAAAGGACACGGAACGATGGTCCTTCCGATGGTGCAGGTCTGTCGTGGCCTATCCCTGGAGTTGATGTCGTTTGACGTTGCTCCGCAACAGGATCTTTATACCAAGCAAGGCGTCGCCGTCACGGTCGAAGCGGTCGCGCAGATCAAGGTGAAGTCGGACGACGAATCCATCCGCACGGCCGCCGAGCAATTCCTGACCAAGACTGATCAGGAGCGCGAAGGGCTGATCCGCCTGGTGATGGAAGGTCACTTGCGCGGCATTATCGGGCAGCTCACGGTGGAAGAGATCGTGAAGCAGCCGGAGATGGTTTCCGACCGCATGCGTTCGACCTGCGCTGACGACATGAACAAGATGGGCCTGGAAGTCATCTCGTTCACCATCAAGGAAGTGCGCGACAAGAACGAGTACATCACGAACATGGGACGCCCCGATGTGGCGCGTATCAAGCGCGATGCCGACGTGGCTGCCGCCGAAGCCGATCGCGACACGGCGATTAAGCGCGCCCTCGCCCAGCGGGAAGCCGCCGTGGCAAAGGCGCAGGCGGATCAAGAGCGCGTCGCGGCTGAGACCGCGTCTCTGGCAAAGCAGGCCGAGGCGCAGCGCGACCTCGAAGTGAAGAAGGCGCAGTACCAGGAAGTCACGAAGCGCCAGCAGGCGCAGGCTGACAAAGCGTACGACATTCAGACCAACATCATGCAGCAGCAGGTTGTCGCTGAGCAGGTGAAGGTGCAGCAGATCGAGAAAGAACAGCAGGTCAAAGTGCAGGAGGCGGAAATCAATCGCCGCGAGAAAGAACTGATCGCTACTGTGCTGAAGGGAGCAGAGATCGATCGCCAACGGATTGAGACTCTGGCCGCCGCTGAAAAGCAGCGGCTGATCGCAGAGGCGGAAGGCCATGCGTCGTCGATTCGCGCGCAGGGCGAGGCCGAAGCCGAGATCATCTTCAAGAAAGGCGAGGCCGAAGCCAAGGCGATGAACGTGAAGGCCGAGGCTTTCCAGGAGTACAACCAGGCAGCCGTAATCGACAGGCTGTTTGCGAGTATGCCGGAAGTCGTGAAAGCTCTGGCGGCCCCGCTGGCGAATGTCGACAAGATCACGATCGTGTCGACTGGAAACGGTGATGCTTCGGGAATGAACAAGATCACCGGTGACATCGCCAAGATGGCGGCGCAGGTGCCGGCGTTGTTCGAGACCCTCTCGGGCATGCCGCTCTCTGAACTGATCGGTAAGGTAAGGGCGATCGGCGACAAGTCGCCGAAGCCGCCGGAGTTGCCGAAAGCGTAGCTCAAGAACATGGGGGGATAGCCGCATAGCCTGCCCTGAGCGCAGTCGAAGGGGCTGTCCCCGCAGAGCCAAGCGAGGGGGAGTGGAGTGAAGTATGAACCGCAAGCCGAAGTACGCAGGATTGGGAATCGCGTTGGGAGCCGCCCTGGGCGCGGTGGCCGGAGCGATGGCTGGCAATATGGGCATATGGCTCGCCATCGGAGTGGCGATAGGTCTCGTGATCGGGCTGTCGTCGCGACGCAAGACGCTTGATTGTCCAGAGTGTGAGGCGCTTCATCGCGCGCACGCAACGGTACTAGAGGCGAGGAGACAGTGACCTCGAACCGAAAGAATTGGGACCGGTAGTTATTTGTGAAAGGAGTTCACTATGGCATTACTAGAGCGCGTTTCAACATTAGTTCGGGCCAACCTCAACGACCTGATCGACAGGGCTGAGGAACCGGAAAAGATGATCAAGCAGGTAATTCTCGATATGCAGAACCAGCTTCTGCAGGTCAAGACGCAGGTCGCGATTGCCATCGCCGACCAGCACCTGCTCGAGAAGAAGCAGAAAGAGAACGCCGAAAAGGTCGCTGAGTGGATGCGCAAGGCCGAATTGGCCGTCGACAAGAAGGAAGACGACCTCGCCCGCGCGTCACTGCAGCGCGTGGAGAGCTATCGCGAGATGAGCGAGAATTTCACTCAGCAGCTCACCGATCAGAAAGCGCAAGTCGAGAATCTGAAACAGGCTCTGCGACAGCTGGAGCAGAAACTCGCTGAAGCGGAAGCAAAGGCTGAACTGCTGATCGCGCAGCAGCGTCGCGCCCGCGCCGTCAGCAAGGCGAGCGACGCCCGGCTGGCGTCCGGCGACGGATCGAAAGCCGCGGCCTTCGATCGCATGAAGCGCAAGGTGGCGCATTCGGAAGCCGTCAGCCAGGCGAAGTCTGAGATTGCCGGCGAGAATATTGACGACCGTCTTGCAGCGCTCGAGAAGCAAGATCGGATCGAACAGTTGCTGGCAGAGTTGAAAACAAAGCGCGGAGCATAGGCCGAGTGGCGCGGGCACTCATGCCCGCGTTGTGCGGCACATCGCAGATGCCGATTCGCTGTCCAACCGGCAGGGTTTTCCCGGAGGTAGTGTCACTCGACGCAGAAGGACCATCCTCGTTCCCGTGGGCCTGTGTCTGCTCTCGGGTGCCCTGATCTTTCACAATTTCTTTTGGAGCAACTTTCGGATTTTGCTGCTGCCCTGCTGATGGGTATCTCGATCGCGATGATGATTGGAGGAATCGTGAAACCGCGGTGCTACCCCGCCCGATTCCGCAGGTAATCGAGGTCGGGCCAGTCAAATCCGTATCTATGATGAAAAACAACAAAGAAAAGAAACCAGTCAACACCCCGAAGCCGCGCTCGTGGCAGGATTTCTTTAACCTCACGAGACAACTTGAAATACCCCGCGACTTCTTGTCACACCGGGGAGATGCACTTCCCCAATCAAGAAATTTATTCCAAAAGGCGCACCGGAAGCGGCATTAGACGCCCTGTTCCTCGATGCCTCCGGTTATCAACAACTTACGCCGCGCGCAACAAGTCGCCCGATTCTGTGTTTCTACTCTCAAGGAAATTCCGTACTTCCCGCCGAAGCCACCGGCTTGTGTGAGGAAAGCATCTTAGTTGACGCGCTCTTCGGACACTAAAAACCGAGGAATATCTTATGAAGTATTTCGCAGTGGCACTCTTGCTGGTCGTCGGCATTACGCTGGCGGGTTGCGGTTCCAATTCGAATCTTGCCAATATCAACGGCAACTGGAACGCCACCCTGATTGACTCTACCAACGCGACCATCTTTGCGTTTGGCACTTCACTCGTGGTGAACGGTGACGGTTCGCTCGCGATCAGCAATTTCAAGTTCACTTCCAATTCGCCCTGCTTCGCAACGGCCAGTTCGGAGAGCGGATCGTTTACGCTCAGCGGCAACTTCAACGGCAATGTGAAGGGAAGCTTCGGCTTCACCGCACAGTCGGCCTCTCCGGCGGGTTCCATGCTCACCTTGAACGGCACGGCAAACGGGAACACCATTACGGGCACCTGGTCTCTCACGGGAACGGGTTGCAGCGGCAACGGTACCTTCACGATGACCAAGATGTAGCCAGTCGGCGGACAGTCAGCCGCGCCTCCTTGTCAATTTGAAAGTGATTTGTGACGGGCCTTGGACAAGAGCTTCCAAGGCCAGTCGAGGCCGCTCGCCCGGTCCGTGTGAGACCGCGGGCTGCCAGGCAAACTATCGAGGAACCACAGAAATCATGAATGTCGAAGAAAAAGCCGAATTGGACGCCCTCTGCCAGCAGATCGTGGTGGAAAAGGACCACCACAAATTTATTGCCCTGGTGATGCAACTGAACCAACTGCTGGAGCAGAAAGAACAGAGCCTGCAAGCCCGGCGCGACCCGACCTCGGCGCAACCTTGAGTCGCAGGATTCTGCCCATACATCCATTGACGGGCAGGCCTGCATCTCTCTATTCTCTGTACTGATCCCATTTCAAGGACGGCGAATGAAGAAGTTTGCACTCCTGGCGCTGGTCGCATTGGAAATCCTGGTTTGCGCCTGTGGTACCAGTACGAATAGCACCACCACGACAACTACCACCTCGGCCAGCGGTAACTGGCAGGCGAGTCTTGTGGGCGGCAGAGGCCAGAGCGGCGCCTTGGATTTCGTCACGACTTTCAGCGTTGGCGCCGGCGGTGGCACGTTGAGCTTTACTGCGTTCACTTTCCTGACTACGAATTTGTGCTTTGCCACTGGTCCGTCTGGAACCGGGAACGCTACACTGACCACCGATTCGTCGAATAACGTAACCGGCACGATGAACTTGACCTTTGTCTCCAAAACTCCCGCCGGAAACACCCTGACCCTGACTGGCACGACCGTGACCGGAACATCGAACAATGGCATTCTGACTCACGGGAAAGTGATTGGAACGTGGACTCTGCAGGGAGGAGCCGGTGATCCCAGTTGTGTCGTTCCTGCAGGTACGTTCACGCTGACCCAGTCTAGTTCGTAACCACCCAGTGCCCCCAGCGACGAGACCTTTGCCAGTGCATCTCTTCCTGCCACTCGCTTTCCTGCTATAGAGTGAGAGCGATGAAATGTACGCTTCAACAAATCGCCGAAGCGGTAGGTGCCCGCGTGATCGGAGACGCCCGCTGCGAGGTGAGCGGCCTTTCTAGCCTTGATTCGGCCTCCGCCGCCGACCTTGTGTTCGTCGAAGACGAAAAACATCTCGCTCTGGCGCTCAAGTCCGCTGCGGGCGCCGTGATCGCGGGAGAATTCGCCGCGCACGCTGCCTCCGATCGCCCTTTGCTGATCAGCGATCATCCCAAGTTGGCGTTTGCGCGAGCCGCCAAATTGCTCTACACCGCCGGCCTCGCCGGTGGTGCGAAAGCCGGAGATGCGCACCCGACGGCGGTCATCGGAGCCTCCGTTCTGGTGGGGGCCGGTGTGTACGTGGAAGAGCGAGCCGTCGTGGGTGAGAATGCGCAGATCGGCGAGAATACGCAGATTGGCGCCGGCTGTGCTTTAGGCGCCGGTGTCCGGGTCGGCCGTGATTGCAAACTCTATCCCAACGTCACCATCTATCCCAGCACCACCCTCGGCGATCGCGTCATCGTCCATGCGGGCGCAGTGCTGGGCAGTGACGGCTTCGGATACGTGCGTGACCGCAAGACCGGGCATTACGAAAAGTTTCCGCAGGTGGGACGGCTGGTGATCGAGGACGACGTTGAGATTGGCGCCAACACGACGATTGACCGCGGCGCTCTGGACGAGACCCGCATCCGCCGCGGAGCGAAGATCGACAACCTGGTTCACATCGGGCACAACTGCCAGATCGGCGAAGATGTGGTGATCGCCGCGCAGACTGGCCTCTCGGGCAGCATCGTGATCGAGAACGGAGTCGTGCTCGGTGGTCAGGTAGGCATCGGTGAACATGCGCGCGTCTGTGAAGGCGTGATGGTCGGCGGGCAAGGCGGCATTCTGCCGAATAAAGTTTTGAGGGGCAAAGGCGTCGCATTCTGGGGAACGCCTGCGCAGCCGCTGCGCCAGTATCTGAAGCAACTGGCGGTGATGGCCCGTCTGGCAAAGAAAGATTGATCGTAGCACCGCCGTCCACGGCGGCTGTGAGGTGGGGTCCCCGCCCAGCGCAAGGGCGTGGCGCCCTCGCGACAGCCGCAAAAGATGCCGGCTCTACCCGTTGTTTATGGCTCTGATCGTCATTGGCGGACACTCTCGCAACGTAGGCAAGACCAGCGTCGTTGCTGGGCTTATCGCTGCCCTGTGCGACTTCGACTGGACCGCCGTCAAGATCACGCAGTACGGCCATGGCGTGTGCTCGGCGAATGGCGAGACCTGCGACTGCGCCACCAACGATCACTCCTGGGCAATATCTGAAGAACGTGACCGTTCGGGCGAGTCCGACACCTCGCGGTTTCTCGTGGCCGGAGCTTCGCGAGCGCTCTGGGTCCGCACCCAGCAAGGACGCCTCGCCGAAGCCATGCCCGCCCTGCGCCAGCGCGTCGAAGGGGCACCCAATGTAATCATGGAGTCGAACAGCGTCCTGAAGTTCTTACGGCCTGATCTGTACCTGACTGTCCTCGATCCCGCGACCTCCGACTTCAAGAATTCAGCCCGCGAATTTCTGGATCGCGCGAGTGCAGTGATTCTCCATGAAACGGACGACACGGCCTGGCGCGAAGTTTCCCTGAAGCCAGTCAAAGAGCGCCCGATCTTCCGAATCACTCCGCCAGCGTATGTAACGCCAGAAATCGTAGACTTTGTCCGGGCGACGCTGTCCGCTCAAAACCAACAACCAACAACTGAGAACTGAGAACTGAGAACTGCCTTTTGCTATCCTTGCCCGTGCGGCAAATTCATCCGAGCGCCTGGCTCCTCGTGGTACTCTCTGCGATTTTGCAGGTGCTGATCTTTCCCCTGCCGGGTGTCTATATCCTCTCCTGGGTCGCTCTAACGCCGCTGATCCTCGCTCTCCTGCGAACGCGACGTATCGGCGAACTCGAAACGTCAGGATCCCTCAAACTTCAGCCAGCAACGCCGAAACAAGCCTTTCTGTTGGCGTACGTCTGCGGCATCGTCTGGTACGCCGGCACCTGTTACTGGATCTACGACACAATGCGCCAATATGGCGGCTTGAGTGCACCCATGGCTGTGCTGGTGCTGTTCTTGTTCTGCTGCTACCTCGGTCTGTATCACGGCGTGTTCGGACTGCTGCTTAGCCTGCTTGTTGGACGCGTCCGCGACTATCGTCGTGTCCTGTTTGCTGCGCCGTTCTTGTGGGTTGCTGTTGAGTTGGCGCGCACTCGCATCACCGGCTTTCCTTGGAATCTGTTGGGAATTGCGCAGGTCGACAACATAGCGCTCTCCCGCATCGCTGAGTGGACGGGCGTCTATGGCATCTCGTTCGAGATCGTGCTGGTCAACGTAGCCTTCGCTGCGGCGTTTCTCGTTCCGCGTGAAAAGCGCAGTACCATGCTGGTGGCAGCATTGGCCGCCGCCGCGGTGCTGCAGGCCGGTCGTTTGATCGAAGCACCAACCGTGAAGCCTGACCGTTTTGCTTTGCTAGTCCAACAGAACATCCCTGTTGCCGCCGACTGGACTCCGGACTATTTTCTCCAAACACTAAACGACCTGGCCGAATTCACGCGAACTTCGGTTGTGAGCCGCCCCGAATCGAGAATCGATCTGATCGTTTGGCCAGAATCTCCCGCGCCGTTCTTCACCAACGACGCCCGCTTCCGCTCGACGATCAGCAGCGTGGTGCGTTCCGCAAACTCATGGATGGTGACGGGTTCCATCGGCTCCGAGCCGCCTTCAAGCCGGGCCGCCCAGACGTTCAATTCCGCTGCCCTCGTCGGTCCCAACGGCGAATGGACCGCTCGCTACGACAAGGTCCACCTCGTGCCTTTCGGTGAATACCTGCCATTCCCCAGCCTGTTTTCGTTTGCCGGGGGTTTGACCAAAGAGGTCGGCCAATTCGAGCATGGAACATCACGCCTGCCCCTCGACGCCGGCGGTACAAAAATTGGTGTGTTCATCTGTTACGAATCTGTCTTTCCAGACGAAATTCGTCAATTCGCCGCCAACGGTGCGCAGGTCTTTGTGAACATCTCGAACGACGGTTGGTATGGGGACAGCGGCGCCTATGCTCAGCACTTGAATCAAACCCGTATGCGTGCCATCGAAAACGATCGCTGGGTGCTCAGCGCGACCGACACCGGAGTTACAGCTTCCATCGATCCCTTTGGACGCGTCGCTGCTCGCCTCCCTCGCAAAGAGCGCTCTGCGCTGGTCGCCCCTTATGCCCTCGTCCCTCGCACCACGTTCTACACGCGGCACGGCGACTGGTTCGCCTATGCCTGTGCGATAATTTCTATCGGAGCGCTCCTCACGCGCTTCCTATCCAAACCCAAGGTTGACGCGTCCGCATGAATCAAGAGTTGGTGCAGGAATACGAAAAACTGGGCAAGAAGGCCCACGAACTCCGGGAGTATCTTTGACGCGGAGAATATCCGTCCACAGCTAGCCGAAATTGAAAAGCAGGCCGCCGACCCAAACCTGTGGTCGAACCCGCAGCGTTCGCAGCAGGTCATGCGCGAAAAAAAACGGCTGGAGCACGTGCTCTCGACCGACGCTGACCTCGCGCGCCGCACCTCGGATATTGGCGCGTACTTCGATCTCGCCAAGGAAGGCGAGAACGTCGATGCCGACCTGCAACGCGAGATCACTTCGCTGAGCGAACTCATCGATAAGCTCGAGACAGAGACGCTATTATCCGGCGAGAACGATGCGCGCAACGCCATCGTCACGATCCATCCCGGCGCCGGCGGCACCGAATCGCAGGACTGGGCCGACATGCTGCTGCGCATGTACTTGCGATGGGCGGAGAGGCAAGGGTTCGAGACCATTCTTTACGACTATCAGCCGGGCGAGGAAGCGGGCCTGAAATCGGCGACCTTTGCGGTCAACGGCGAATACGCGTTCGGACTCCTGCAAGGCGAAATTGGCGTACACCGGCTGGTGCGCATCTCGCCGTTCGATCAAGCGAAGCGGAGGCATACGTCCTTTGCCAGCGTTTTCGTCTCTCCGGAAATTGACGACAGCATTGAAATCGTCATCAAGCCGGAAGACATCCGCACTGACACCTACCGTTCCAGCGGCAAGGGCGGACAGCACGTTAACACTACCGATTCCGCGGTGCGCATCACGCACATTGCCACCGGCCTCGTCGCCAGTTGTCAGAACGAGCGTTCGCAGCACAAGAATCGCGAGCGCGCCATGAGCATGTTGCGCTCGAAACTGTACGAATACGAGATGGAGAAGAAGCGGGCTGCCACCAAGAAGATCGAAGACTCCAAGCTTGACATCGAGTTTGGATCACAGATCCGGTCATACGTACTGCAGCCGTATCGGCTGATCAAGGATCACCGCACGAAGACGGAAATCGGCGATGTTGATCGCGTGCTCGACGGCGATCTGCAGCCGTTCATTCGCGCGTATCTGCTAGCTCGGCGCAGTGAGAAGTCCTAGCGCTCACTGTTCGTTAGGTTGGTGTCGGAGCTTGGGAGATTCGTATCGGGGCACGCCTTCAGGCGTGCCGACAATGAGAAAGGAAGCCGCGCCTTTAGGCGCTGTGGTCCGGTCTCGGGAATCACAATGCCTTCAAAGAAAAAGCCTCAACCACAGATCACACTGAGAGCACAGCGACTAGGCCCGCGTTTCCACCGGGCTTTTCTTTTTGCCGCGGAAAACCATGCTGGCCAAACTCGCAAGGCCTCGACGATCCCCTATATCGCTCACCTGATGGGAGTCGCTTCCCTTGTGCTCGAAGCTGGAGGCGACGAAGACCTAGCCATCGCCGCGCTGCTCCATGACGTCGTCGAAGACTGTGGTGGGACGCCTATGCTGGAGCAGGTGCGCCGCCGCTTTGGCGCCCGCGTTGCCAAGATCGTCGACGGCTGCACCGACGCATATACCATTCCGAAACCGCCCTGGCGCGAGCGGAAAGAAAGTTACATTAGTCACCTGAGGACCGCCGATCCCGATACCCGCCTCGTCTCCGCCGCAGATAAACTCAATAATGTAAGGTCTATCCTCAGCGACTACCGCCAGGTGGGCGAAGCCATCTGGTCGCGCTTCAACGGCGGTCGGGAAGGAACGCTCTGGTATTACCGGACCTTGTGTGACGAATTTCTGCTCGATGAGCGCAATCGGATCACGCGGGATTTCGAGCTTGCCGTCAACGAACTTGAATCGATCACAAAACCAGCACCGAGCTCCCAGCCCTGAGCTTCGAGGAAGGCCAGCCGCAATCGAAAGCGGTTCGATGTTGCTCATTGCTCGTGGCTCATCGCTCATTGCTCTATGCGTATGATTGATCAAATTCGTGCCTGCAAGCTGCCATCGAACATGATGCAGTTTGCCGCGCGCGGCGCCCTGCAGGTCCCTGCGGCGGAAAATATCGAAATTCTGGTGCATCTCGCCAGGCACAATAAAGTATTTGGCGACCTTGCGCGCATGACCCTGGCTGGATGGGATGAAAAGGCCTGTCTGGCGGCTGCGTCCGATCCAAGGACCTCGCTCGAGGTGCTCGAGTACTTCATCTCGCCCGACAATCTGCGTCCCAAGCTGCTGCCGCACCTTCTAGAAAACGCAACGGTCCCCGAGGTAGAGATTGCCAAGCTCGCGCGCTCGGCATTGCGGGACACCATCGAAGTGATGCTCAAGAGCCCGCGTGTTCGCGCTTCCGAAAGTGTCGTCGAGGTCCTCCGAACCAATCCATACGTAAAGAAGGAAGAGGCTGCGGAGCTTGTGCGGGGGCTGAAGGCCGCAGAGCCGGTCGCGGCGCAAGAGCCATCAGCCGCGTCAGAAACGTCATCCGACGAAGTGGCCTCGACTGCATCCGAAGAAGCTCTCAGCGAAGTCGTCGAAGCAGCTGACACCGAAGCAGTAGCAGAAGAATCCTCGCCGGAGGAGCCCGCGGTGCCCATCAGCGCCGCGGGAGAAGACCATGCAGTTTCTTCCTACATGAAGGATCACGCCGACGACATTGCCGCGGAAGGCGAGAAGCCGTTCCAGGCGATCGGCGGGATCGTCGAACTGCTCGGCTCCGAATACTTTCCGGTGACCCAAACTGCCGAAGTGGCGTCTGCAGTTGCGCCCGTACAAACCGCCGCAGCCTCGTCGTCTGCAGCAGCAGCCAAGCCGGCTCCCGCCAAGCCGGCGAGCAACGCCCCGGAGCGGAAGAACACGCTGCAAAAGATCAACTCGCTCGACGTCAAGGGACGCATCCAGCTCGCCCTCAAGGGCAACAAGGAAGAGCGTTCCATCCTCATTCGCGACGGCACCAAGGTAGTCTCGCTCGCCGTGCTCGAAGCGCCCAAACTCTCTGACGGAGAAGTTGAAAAGTTTGCCAGCCAGAAAAATGTGCTGGAAGCCGTGCTGCGCCAGATCCCGCTGAAGCGCCGCTTCATGAAGAACTACATCGTCGTGCGGAACCTGGTTGCCAACCCGCGCACCCCACTCGATCTCGGGCTCGGCCTGATGAAGAACCTTCTCATCGCGGACCTCAAGAATCTTTCCGCCAACAAGGAAGTCTCCGAGACCATTCGCAAACTCGCCCTGAAGATGTATAAACAGAAGCTAGAGGCTGCCAACAAGAAGTAGGGGAGGGACTTTGGCTTCGTTACCGCAGTCGGACCCTATCGCGGAACTGCTCAAACGCTCCAAAACCATCGCCGTCGTCGGACTCTCGGACAATCCCATGCGCCCCAGCCATGGCGTTTCCGCTTACATGCAGAGCCACGGATATCGCATCATTCCGGTGAATCCGAAGATCGAGGAATCGCTGGGCGAGAAGTCTTACGCGTCTCTGCTGGATGTACCGGAGAAGATCGATATCGTCGACATCTTCCGGCGTCCCGAATATGTCGAAGAGGTCGTTGATAAAGCGATCCAACTGAAAGTGCCTGCCATCTGGATGCAGGAAGATGTGATCCACGAAAAGGCGGCGGAGAAGGCGCGCAAGGCAGGGATTTTCGTCGTGATGGACCGGTGCATTTTGAAAGAGCACCGGGCGCGTTTCCGCTGATTAGTGCCCGACTCCGACGAACACCACGCTGGCATCGTCGCGCACGCCCGATCCGTTGGCGAACGACTGTACCTCATCGACGATGCTCACCGCCGACGCTCCCGGCTTAACCGCGTGTTCTGCAAGCCGGCAAAGTCCGAACTCTTCTTCCTTCGGGTTGACTGCTTCCGTGATGCCGTCGCTGTAAAAGACCAGCCGCGATCCCTCCGACAACTGGATCGTCGTCTCCGAATAGTCGCTGCAACTTAATCCCAGCGGCAGGCCCCGCTCAGTCTCGACCCAATGCTCGCCATCGCCGTCGATGTGTAGCGGATGCAAGTGGCCAGCGTTGGCAAAAACCACGGTGCGCGTTGCCGGGTCCAACACTGCATAGACCATGGTCACGAATTTTCCAGCAGGAAAGTCGTTCACTAGCAGTTCATTCAGTCGGGTCAAAACTTCCGCGGGAGTGCAGCAGGCCTCAGCCAGCGATCGGAATACCCCTCGCGTCGCAGACATCAGCAATGCTGCGGCCGTACCCTTTCCCGAAACGTCAGCCAGCACGATACCCCAACGTCCATCGGGAAACGAGATGAAGTCATACCAGTCTCCCCCCACGGCGCGTGCTGGAACGCTGCGTCCCGAGATTACAAACCCGGGAATGTATGGAGAACTCTTCGGCAAGAGCGCCTGCTGAATTGCACGAGCCTCTTGCGCCTCTCGATCGAGAGCCGCGCGCTCGGCGCGTTCTGACTGGAATCGCCGCGCGTTGTGCACTGCCACCGCAACGTGATCGGAAAACGCCTGCAGCAAGCGCAACTGCTGCCGCGGAAATCCGTCGACCTCAGGATGCGAGGCCGTAAACACTCCCACCAGCTTCTCTCCCACGCGCAGCGGAATCGCGACTTCCGACAGAACCGAATGCTCACAGGGGATGTAGTACTTGTCCTTGCGAACATCGGGTGCATAACGCACCTGGCCGGTGCAAGCCACGTATCCCACCATGCCATCAACGCCCACTTTCAAGCGGTGTCCCTTGTTGTGCAAGGTGCACCCGTGAACGCCCGCCATTATCAGTTCGCCGCGCTCTTCATCATGCAGATAAATGCTCGCCTCAACGCACCCAAAGGACTGCGTGACTTCGAGGACGACGCTTTCGATCAGCTGGTCAAGGTCGAGGATCGAGGTGATGGTCTTGGCGGCCTTCTGCACGCGCTGCAGATCATCAATGAGCTGAGACGAGGGAATCCGAACGGGAACTTCACTGGCGGCAATAGTCGGGATGGCAGACATAAAACGCATCCTTCCGCCGAAGGCGGCCTATACGAACGCCTGCTGATGGCGTATCAGATGATACCGCGCCGGGCTACGATTCTTTCTTTGTAGCGCTCGATTCGCCTGTCCGCCCGCGCAAACGCTGGCGTTTGATCTCTTCCATTCTCTCGCGAATCCGTTTTTCGATGCCTTCCGCAGTCGGCTGGTAATAGACACGCCCGCGCAGATTGTCGGGCAGGCACTCCATATCGGCGACCTTGCTTTCAAGGTCATGCGCGTACTGATATCCCTTTCCGTAACCAAGTCCTTTCATCAGCCGGGTTGGCGCGTTACGAAGATGCAGAGGCACAGGATCGGCTGACGTTTGTTCCACGTCCTGCTGCACATCGCCATACGCGGTATAGAGCGCATTCGACTTCGGTGCAACCGACAAGTAAACGACAGCCTGCGCGAGCGCGAGATTTCCTTCCGGCATCCCGATGAAATCTACGGCATCGCGCGCGGCCATGCACAACGAAAGCGCATTCGGTTCGGCCAGCCCGATGTCTTCCACCGCCATCCGCACCACGCGCCGCGCAATGTACAGCGGATCTTCCCCCGCCTCGAGCATGCGCCCCAGCCAATACAACGCCGCGTCGGGATCGCTGTTGCGCACCGACTTGTGCAGCGCAGAAATCAGGTTGTAGTGCTCTTCACCCGTCTTGTCGTAAAGCAGAATCCGTTTCTGCAAAGCGTCGCGAACGATCTCATCAGTAATCTCGCGTTTGCCTGAACAGGAATCTTCCAGGGGTGCCCCATTTTTCGCGTCTTTTGCGAGAAGTGGGGGCTTTGCCAACCCGGCAGCAACTTCCAGCACGTTATATGCGCTCCTCGCATCGCCGCTCGTGTAGCTGGCAATCTTCTTCAGCACATCGTCCGGCGCGGCCAAATGCATCGCGCCAAGCCCACGCTCCTCATCCGCCAACGCACGTTTGAGCAGCAACACAATCTGCTCTTCACTCAATGGCTGCAGCACATACACGCGGCAGCGCGAGAGCAACGCCGAATTAATTTCAAACGAAGGATTCTCCGTCGTCGCTCCTATCAGCCGGATGTTCCCCTTCTCCACATGCGGCAGAAACGCATCCTGCTGCGCCTTGTTGAAGCGATGAATCTCATCGATGAAGACAATGGTCCGCGTGCCGTATTGCTTCGCCCGCTCCGCGTCGGCCATCACCTGCTTGATTTCCTTAATCCCCGCCAGCACAGCAGAGAACTCAATGAACTCCGCCTTCGTCATGTTCGCGATGATCTTGGCCAGCGTGGTCTTGCCAGTCCCGGGAGGTCCCCAGAAAATAATCGACCCCGCATCATCGCGCTCGATCTGCACCCGCAACGGCTTCCCCGGGCCGATCAGATGCTCCTGCCCGGCATATTCATCCAGCGTTCGCGGACGCATGCGGTCAGCCAGCGGCCGCGTAGAATCGGCGCCACTACCTCCACTCGGGATGGATTGAAACAAACTCAACTAGACTCCACTCCCTCTCAGATTAACTCATTTGCATCCCCCGCCAGCCGGGCCGACACCGCGGAACCAGCGCGCCATCTTCTACGTAACGGAATGCATGGAATACTCTGCCCGTTCCGGTCGCCCAGCAGTCTACATCGCCGCCTATTTCGGTCTCTGGGCCTCTAGTCTCATTTTGCTTCGATCATTCGGCACGTTCGACCCGAGCGAGGCCGTCGCTGCCCTGATCATTCTAGGACTCATATTCCCAGCGCTCGCTTGGATTTGCACCAGAGGCAAAGCAAACCTCTCTATTTCGCTGCGTCGGCCCGATGCCGAATCGCTGGCGCTCGTCGGCTATCTGTTCGTTCTGGCCGGAGTGATCGTCTACGGCTTCGGATACGTGGCACGCATTTCCGCGGAGCCTGTGCATTCCATCGTGCTCTTGATCATGAAGCTGCTGGTCTTTGTGATCATCCCCGCAACATTGATTTCAACGTTGGGTCGCTACACCCTGGCTGAGCTAATGCCAATCTCACTGATGTGGCGCGACTTGCTCCCGGCCCTGTGGATGTCCTTAGCCGCGCTCCTCATGCAGGCCTTCCTCGGGCGCGGACTGCACGACCTCGGCGAAGCTCACTTGCCTGCGTTGCGACTCTTGTTTGCTGCTCCACTCGCCTTCCTTTGGCTCACGCTAGAAGTAGGAGTCGTCGAGGAGTTCTTCTTTCGTGTCCTTTTACAGGAACGTCTTGCAGGTGTCTTGCGGTCGTCATGGGGCGGATTGATCGTGGCGGCGTTACTTTTCGGATTAGTCCACGCACCCGGCTTCTACCTGCGCCCCGCCGCCACCCAGGAATTGCTCGGCCCCCATCCTTCACTCTTTATGGCAGTCGGATATTCCATCGTGCTTACTTCCCTCGCAGGATTATTCCTGGGCGTGCTTTGGATGCGAACCAAGAATTTCGCCGTGATCGTGATCGTGCACGCCGCCGGAGATCTGCTGCCGAACCTCCTGCCCTGGGCGCGATCGTTTCACTTGATTCGATAATCTCTTAGGTGTTCAGGGGAGTTACAACAGAACCGGCTTTTCTCTTTCCACAAAACTAAGATCGGGGACCTTCGGAAGTGCGCCTATGTCGGCCGCGTAACGATAGAACAACTGCAAACCTTCGATGCAAGCCGCATCGAGTCCGTAGTGAATGTTTTCGGTTAGATAGGAGTGAACTTCGGTCTTATCCAGTCCCAATCGCGGCCCCCATTCGCGCCCGATTGCATCCAGACTTGCTGGCTCCAACCCGTGATCGCGGGACTCACGAAAGATCGTTGCCAGATCCAGCGCCGGATCACCCTCTTGCAACGCCCTTCCCCGAACCGCCCAAAATGCAAACACAAACGGCTTGCCCGTATACCGGATCCATTCCTCCGCCAAATCCAGGGTGTGATATCGCGATCGATCCACCTGCAGCGCCGGATCGCCGATCAACAGGCCCGCGTCGCATTCGGCCAACATCTTCTCAATCTCCGGCGCCATCGAAATAAACGTCCGTCCCCCGCCCAGCCATTTCTCGAACAGGATCTTCGTTAGCGCGACCGACGTCATCGACGAAGTATCCAGCGCCACCGACCGAATTTCCCGAATTGGAACTCGACTGACCAGCAGAATTGATCGCACTGCCCGCCGCGACGCAATCGCCAACTCAGGCAGGATTTTCAAATCGGGAATCTGCGCGTACGCCGCCGCCGGGATAATTCCGATGTCCGCCGTTCCCTCGGCCAATGCACGGGCACATGCCGAGGGCAGGGTGTATGTGATTTCAAAGGACTTGCCGGCCTCTCCATGTTCAAAATCCCACATCAAGGGCGCGGTGTTCAGATAAGAGATTGCGGAAATTCGCAGCTTGCGCATGCTTTTCCACAATTTTAACAAAGCGCATTGTGACGGATGATACTGACTCCCATTTGGCTAACTCGGTACAGTCCGCACAGAGTCAAATTTGGCTACCATTTCTGCACCTCCGGCCGCCAGCCCTCTCCTGGAGTGGCTTGCTCTCGCGCTCACGCCCGGGCTCGGGCCCACGAGGGCGCGCAAACTCGTCGAGCATTTTGGCAGTGCCGAAGCCGTTTTCCGCGCATCGCTGACCGAACTCGAAGGCAGCGGCATTCAGGCCGTCACCGCGCAGTCGATTGCGACCGGCAAGTCCGCCGAACTCGCGCGCGAGGAGATTGCCCGTGCAGCCAGTGAAGAGGTAAGCATCCTCTCGCTGGACGATCCCTCCTACGCTCCGCGCCTGAAAGAAATCTACGATCCGCCGCTCATCCTTTATGTCCGGGGAAATACGGAAATCCTGACCAATCCCGGCATCGCCATGGTGGGCACGCGCCATCCGACGCCCTACGGATCGGGAATGGCCGAGCGTCTTGGCTGCGATCTCGCCAGCCAGGGGCTGGTCATCATCAGCGGCATGGCGCGCGGTGTGGACACGGCCAGCCATCGCGGCGCCATCTCAGCCAAAGGCAAGACCGTCGCAGTCTTCGGCACTGGTGTCGACGTGATCTACCCGAAAGAAAACTCGCGCCTCGCTGAACAGATTCTCGCTCTAGGCGGTGCGCTGATCTCGGAGTTTCCTCTAGGTACCTTCGCCGCCCCGCAAAACTTTCCCATCCGCAACCGCATTATCAGCGGCATGTCGCTCGGCGTGCTCGTGGTCGAAGCCGCTGAATACTCCGGCACGCGTATCACCGCACGCTGCGCGCTGGAACAGAATCGCGACGTCTTCGCTGTGCCCGGCAACGTCACCAACAAAAATTCCTGGGGGCCGAACACACTCATCAAACAAGGCGCCAAACTGGTCGCCACCTGGGAAGACGTGTGGGAAGATCTCCCAACAGAAGTACGACTTGCCTTGACTCCGCCTGCCTCCCCTGAATCCTCCGAAGCTTCCTCCGCATCTCTATTCCCGGATGAAGGGCTGCCTCCTCACGAGAAGCGAATCCTCAGCCTGCTGAAAGCTGACGAATCCACGCACATCGACGAAATCGTCGAAAAGCTGGAATCGGCAATGTCTTCCTCCGAAATTTTCGCCGCCCTGTTCGAACTGGAACTCTCGGGCAAAGTGAAGCAGATGCCGGGGAAGAATTTTGTAAAAAGCTTCTGAGCTATCAGCTTTCAGCTGTCAGCATGAGGAGATAGCTAATGCAGAGTTTTAGAAATTTGAGAGTCTGGGAAAAGTCGCACGCGCTAACGCTCGACGTGTATCGGTCAACGGGTTCTTTCCCAAAGGAAGAAATGTACGGCCTGACGAGGCAAATGCGAAGAGCGTCCGCGTCGATCGGGGCGAACATTGCCGAAGGCACCTGCCGCAAAGGGGATTGTGAATTTGGACGGTTCTTGCAAATTGCGATGGGATCAGCCAGCGAATTGGAGTATCACCTGCTTCTCGCGCACGATTTGGAGATGCTGAAAACGCTGGATTATCAGCGACTTTCTGGTGAAGCGGTGGAGGTGAAACGCATGCTTGCGTCGCTCCTGCAAAAGCTGAGAGTTGAAAGCTGATAGCTGACGGCTTCTTCCCCGTAACTTGTCCCCTTCCACCCATTCGTGCTAGCGTCGGAAACGACCACACAGAAACAGAGGAACCATTGTCTAAAGGTTTAGTCATCGTCGAATCGCCGGCCAAGGCAAAAACCATTCAGAAATATCTTGGCAAAGGCTTCACGGTCGAGGCTTCGCTCGGCCATGTCAAAGATCTGCCCAAGAGCACTCTCGGTGTCGATATTAATAATGACTTCGAGACCGACTACATCGTCATCCCCGGCAAAGAGAAGGTTGTCGCGAAGCTGAAGAAGCTGGCCTTGTCAGCAGACTCCATCTACCTCGCGCCTGACCCGGACCGTGAAGGCGAGGCCATAGCCGCGCACCTTGCGTTCGAACTCGATGAGGACGGCGGAAAAAAGAAGAAGGCCAAGAAGGCAAAGAAAGGTGAAGAGGAAGCTCCTCCGCGCATTCAACGCGTCACCTTCAACGAAATTACAAAGCGCGCCGTGCAGGCCGCCTTCGAACATCCCCGGGCTATCGACCGCAACTTGGTTGACGCGCAACAAGCCCGCCGCGTTCTCGACCGCCTCGTCGGATATCAGGTCTCTCCTCTTTTATGGGATAAGGTCCGTCGCGGCCTCTCCGCCGGACGGGTCCAAACCGTCGCACTCCGCCTGATCGTCGAACGCGAACGCGAAATCAAGGCGTTCGAGAAAAAAGAATACTGGACCATCGATGCCCACCTCGCCGCCTCCAAGCCGCCCGCGTTTGACGCGCGCTTCGTCGGCAAAGGCGAAGAGAAGATCGAAATCCCGAACGGCGAAGAAGCCGAGAAGATCAAAGTAGCGCTCGAAACGGCGGACTGGATCGTCCGCAGTGTCGACAAGAAAGAGCGCCGTCGCAACGCCGCGCCTCCGTTCACCACCAGCAAGCTGCAACAGGATTCCTCGCGCAAACTGCGCTTCAGCGTAAAGCGCACCATGATGATCGCGCAACGCCTCTACGAAGGCGTGGAACTCGGCGAGGAAGGCTCCGTCGGTCTCATCACCTACATGCGTACCGACTCGACGCGAGTCGCCCCCGAAGCGATTGCCGAAGTTCGCGAGTACGTCGGTAAAGAATACGGCCCGACTTACCTGCCGGAAGCACCAAACACATTCAAAGAGAAGAAAGACTCGCAGGGAGCGCACGAAGCCATCCGTCCCACCTCCGCCATGCGCCATCCCGACCAGATCAAGCAATACTTAAAAGAAGATGAGTTCAAGGTCTACAAACTGATCTGGCAGCGCTTCGTCGCTTCGCAGATCAACCCAGCCGTTTTCGACCAGACTACGGTCGATATCGACGCCAAATCGAAGAGCAACAACGAAGTCTTCTGGTTCCGGGTCACCGGATCCGTCCTGAAATTCGATGGCTTCCTCAGAGTCTACGAAGAATCCAAAGAGGGCAAAGATGAAGAAGACGAAGAACTGAAACACAAGTTGCCCGCGCTCGAAGCCGGCGAAAAACTCACGCTCAAGGAATTGAAACCCGAGCAGCACTTCACCGAACCGCCGCCCCGCTTTAACGAAGCTTCACTGGTGAAAGAACTGGAAGAACGTGGCATCGGCCGTCCATCGACCTACGCCGCGATTCTCACTACGATTCAAGAGCGGCAGTACGTACAGAAAATCGGCGGAAAATTCACACCCACGGAAATTGGCCTGGTCGTTACCGATCTGCTCGTCGAAAACTTCCGCGACATTTTCGATCTGCAATACACCGCGCGTCTCGAAGAAGAGCTCGACGAAATAGAAGAAGGCAAAGAGAAGTGGCAAGACGCCATGGCCGACTTCTACAAAAAGTTTCAGAAGGATCTCAAATATGCCGAAAAGCATATGGAGAACATCAAGCGGATGGAGAAGCCCACTGACGAAAAGTGCGAACTCTGTGGCTCGCCGCTGGTGATCAAGTGGGGCAAGCACGGGTCCTTCTACGCCTGCAGCACGTACGAAAAAGACGATCCCAACACCTGCAAGTTCACCAAAGAGAATCCGATTAACCTGCCCGACCTCGATTCCGCCGACATGCAGGAGACCGGCGCCGCCGAAGAATACTGCGAGAACTGCGGCCGCGTGATGGTCCTCAAGCGCGGACGTTTTGGCCAGTTCATGGCCTGCACGGGATATCCCGACTGCAAAACCACGCGCCGCCTCGATCAAGGCAAGAAAGTTCCCGACATTCCGCTCGATGAACCCTGCCCCAAGTGTGGCCGCAATATGATGATCCGCCACGGACGTTTCGGCGAATTCACCGCCTGCAGCGGATATCCCGAGTGCAAGTACGTCAAGCAAAACTTCATCGGCGTGAAGTGCCCCGACTGCAAAGATGGCGACCTCGTCGAAAAGCGCGCTCGCAAGGGTAATACCTTCTACGGCTGCAGCAATTACCCGAAGTGCAAATTCACTTCGGCCAACAAGCCAATCGCCGAGAAGTGCCCGACCTGCGGCAATGAGTTCTTAGTCGAGAAGAACCTGAAAGCGGGCCCGGTCATCGCCTGCCCGAACAAGGAGTGCGATTACGAACGCCCAGCACCGCCGGCGGAGGCAGCAGCGACCAACGCTTAAGCCTCACATGGCTGGATCAACTTGCATGAACATGCCCCGAATGCTTCCGTCGGTGGTCTTCAGTGCCTTGTTGTTGATGCAATCCCTTTTCCTTTTCGCACAAGACTCCGACTGGGACCACCTGATGGACGCGGGCGAAGCCGCTGCTAATCAGAAACAATTCGCGCAGGCCGAGACTTCCTACCGCCAGGCCGTCTCCTACGCTGAATCGCATTGGAAGAAAGATGCTCGTATTTCGGCCTCCCTGATCAAACTGGCCGAGGTCTGCAACACCGAAGGGAAAAAAGAAGAAGCAGAAAACGCTACCAATCGGGCCGTAGCCTCGTTGGAGGTAGCTCTAAAAGCCCACAAGCCCAGAGTCGCATCCGATGAGTATCAGCAGGCAGAAAGTGCTGCCGTTCTTCTGACGCGCGCGGGGGACCTCTTTGCCGCCAACGAGAAGTTTGCTGACGCCGAAGCTCTGTATCAGAGAGTGATCTCGCTTCGAGAGAATTACGCCACCGAAAAGAGGCCGGCGAAACCGAACAACGAAGACTTCTTTCGCTTCATGGCGCAGAACCTTGGAAACGCAAAAGCCAAAGTCGCCGATGCCGAAGACAAACTGGGCAGTCTCTACCTGCGCCAGCACAGATTCGACCAGGCGCAGCAGCAGTTCGAACGTTCGCTGGCGATTCGGGAAAAGGAATTCGGCCCTGACAAGCCTCCCGTTGCCCAGAGCCTTAGCGAAATCGCGATGTGCCACGCCCTGCAGGGCAAGTACGATTTGGCCGAGCCTATTTACAAGCGTGTGGTTGCGATTCTCGAACAATCCAAACTCGCTGATTCCACCGAGATGGCCATCGCGCTCGAGGATTATTCCTTGGTCTTGAGAAGAACGGGCCACGAAGCAGAGGCCGCGCCGGTCACAGAGAAAGCCCGCGAAATCAGAGCCCATTTATCAGGTGCATCCGGTACCACACACTGAACAGGAGAAGGTCGATGTCCAAAAAGCCCACCGCCGCCGACGCCCAACTGATCGTCCAACTCTACGATCTCCGCCGCGAAGCCGAAATGCGCAAAGCCCGCAACTGGTGGGCGATGGAATTTTTTCCGCAAAGCGCCGACGACTTCCTAAAAGTCGCCTGGGCCATGGGCACGCAGGAGAACAACTGGCTCCGCCAGGTCGGCGGCTACTGGGGAATGGTCTCATCGTTCGTCAACAGCGGAGCGTTAAACGAACAGTTGTTCCTCGCTCCCGGATTCAGCGGCGAAATGTTTCTCATCTATGCGAAGGTGCATCCCTACATCAAGGAACTGCGCCAGAAGCTCAACGACCCCAATGCGTGGAAAGACATCGAAACCGCCATCACGCGCACCAAGTGGGGCCGCGACCGTCTCCAATTCATGATGAAGCGTGTCGAAACCATGCGCGAGCGCCGTAAATCCGCTTCGTAGAGGTTTGCCCGGAGCTCGCCACCTTATAGCTCACTGCTCAATCTGTTATCCTAAACGGCTGTGCGGATGATCTGGTGGTTTCTGATCCTGGGCCTAAGCACCCTTGTCGTAGTGTGCGTCGCCATCGCCGCGTACATGCATTTGCGCCGCCACCTGCAAAAAACTCATCCCCCGCACGAGGATACCCCCGGTGACGGTGAGCACAGACAGTCCCCGGGCAACATTCGACAATGAGCGGTTCATGAATTTTGTGTTCGGAGATTCCACCATGGCCAAACCCGCCACTCACATCCTGACCACTCCCCAGGAGCGCGCGTTCGAGGCGACCCGTCAGGTCGCGCTCGTCGTCGGCGCAAGCCTGTTCATCGCGCTGTGCGCCCACATCACGATCCCGCTGATGCCGCTCACGCCCGTTCCGCTCACGGTGCAGAACTTCGCCGTAGTGCTCGTCGGGCTCATGCTCGGCAGCCGTCGCGGGTTCGCCGCCCTCATGCTTTATCTCGCCGAAGGTGCAGTGGGCCTGCCAGTTTTTAGCGTCAGTTCTGTCGGGCTGTACGGGTTTGCCCAATTGTTCGGTCCAACCGGCGGATTCCTGTTGGCGTATCCCTTCGTGGCATTCCTCGCCGGGTTCATCTTCGAGCGTGGAACGAAGAATTTCGTTCGTGCCGCGATTGCCGGATTGCTCGCCGAAATCCTGCTCTTCGCCGGCGGACTGTCCTGGCTCTACGTCTACACGCACTCGCTTGCGAAAGCCGCATACCTCGGCCTCTACTGGTTCATCTCCGCCGAAGTGATCAAGATAATGTTCGCTGCCGCCATCGCCAGCCGCTGGCAGCGTGGTTCAAAAAAATCGGCTTAGCGGAGGCTTGCTATCAGCAGATTCGGGAAGGGCACGGCTTTCAGCCGTGCCGTAACGCAAACATGATTACGCGAGCTTTAGCCTCTGAGGTTCGCTCTTTGCTGGCCGCGGAATGGAGTTTATAAGGCAATGACCACCGTATCCGAAACCACCAACGCTTTGCTGGGCAACGCTTCGACGAGCGTCCGCGAAATTGCTGTCGCCCACAGCCCTGACTCCGACGACGCCTTCATGTTCTACGGCCTCGCCACCCACAAGGTCCGCACGCCAGGCCTGCGTTTCACCCACACCCTCTGCGACATCGAGACCCTGAACCAGAAAGCCCGCGAAGGCGTCTACGACGTCACTGCCATTTCCTTCCACGCCTATCCCTACATCCAGGACAAATACGCCCTCATGCCCTGCGGCGGTAGCGTCGGAGAAGGCTACGGCCCCATGATCGTCTCGCCGCGACCGTTCACCGCCGCTGAGATAAAGACGAAAAAAATCGCCGTCCCCGGCAAGTTGACTACCGCGTATCTCGCACTCAATCTCTTCGCGCCGGGAATCGAAACCGAAGTCGTTCCCTTCGACCAGATCATTCCTCAGGTGCTCGAAGGCAAGTACGAAGCTGGACTCATCATTCACGAGGGCCAGCTCACTTACGACAAATCCGGCCTGCACCGCATCGTCGACCTCGGCAAGTGGTGGCAAAAAGTTACCGGACTTCCCCTGCCCCTCGGAGGCAACGCCATCCGCCGCGCCCTCGGTCCGGAGCTGATGTCCGCCGTCAACACCGCCCTTCGCGACAGTATCCAGTACGGCCTCGATCACCGCGAAGAAGCCCTTTCGTACGCCATGCAATTCGCCCGCGACCTCGACGCGCAGTCCGCCGACAAGTTCGTCGGCATGTACGTCAACGAGCGCACCCTCGACTACGGCCCTGACGGACGCGAAGCCGTCCGCCGCCTCCTCGACATGGGCCACAAAGCTGGCATCATCGCCCCAGAAGCCAAGGTAGATTGGGTAGGATAAGGTTCGTGAGCAATGAGCGGTGAGCGATGAGCAGTGAGTTGGGATCGGCAACGCCGGTTCTGCAATACTAAAAGGCGTCATCCCGAAGCTTCGCGTTTTTATCGGCGGCGCGAGGGATCTCCCGGATGCGTGCACTCTCTTGTGTTTGCTCATTGCTCACCGCTCATGGCTCATCGCTAACCCATGCAAACTCCCTCGACCCATCCCGCTTCGAATGGCGTGCAGACGTTGCTCATCGACGCCGACGACACGCTTTGGGAAAACAATATCTACTTCGAGCGCGCTATCGCGAAATTCATCTCATTTCTGAATCATCACCATTTCACGCCCGAGCAAGTCCGCGAAGTCCTCAACGACGTGGAGCGCGAATGCATCGTCAAGCACGGATACGGCCTGCACAGCTTCACCCACGCCCTCGTCGACACCTTTGAACGACTCCGTGTCGGGCCCATCACTCCCGAGCTCCGCGACCAGGTCCGCAGCTTCGCTCACATCATCGAAGATCACCCCATCGAATTCATTTTGGAAGTACCTGAAACTCTGGAATACCTATCAAAGCGCCACCGCCTCATCCTCGTCACGAAAGGCGCCATGGCCGAGCAGTCCGGAAAAGTCGAGCGCTCCGGAATCAAGAAACATTTCGCGGCCGTCGAAATCGTCCCCGAGAAGAATGCCGAAGTCTATTCCACTCTCGCCCACAAATACGAACTCAAGCACGACTCCACCTGGATGGTCGGCAACAGCCCCAAGTCCGACATTAACCCCGCGCTAGCCGCCGGACTCCACGCCGTCTTTGTCCCCCATGGCGACACCTGGATCCTGGAGCACGAAGAACTCAACCCACCCCCACCAAACCAAAGACTGCTGATTGTAGGAAAATTCGCCGAACTTCGCGAACACTTCTAAATCACGTGGGGACGGACGCATTCGTCCGTCCCGCGAAGGCGAAGCCGAGCGTAGCGCCGGCACCCTGCCAACTGTCGGGCTCCTAGTCCGCTGCTCTAGCCAGTCTCTCGAAAATAGGCATCACCTCAATCCCGAACTCCTCTCGAAACCGTGACCAATCCACCAATCTCGGGTTGCACGTCGCACACGCATCTCCCACTCTGACATTAACCCTCGAATTCAGCCGCTCGACCTCCCGTTTCAAATCCGCCACGGCCACCGACTCGCATGGAGCGTTGTAAACCGAATGCCTCACCCGATCCGCTCGCAGTAGCGTCACCAGTGCCCTAGCCACATCCTCCACATGCACCAGGAGCAGCCTTTCGGAATCAACATACGGTATCGAAATCTCAATCGATTCCTTCGTACACAACAGCTCGAAGATCTGACTCCTCCACGCCGAAGTTGTTGACCGCGCTCCCGGCCCCACCACGCGCCCGATCCGCGAGCTCACAAACTCCAACCCAAACCGCTCACGGTACGCTGTCCCGAGCTGCTCAATATAGAGTTTTGACGCTCCGTAAACGTCCACGGGTGCGGCGCCCGATTCTTCGGATACCATCTGATCTGCAGGACACGTCCCATACGCACTCAGCGAACTCGCAAACACGAAGCGACGCACACCGAACTCACGCGCCATTTCCAGCAGGTTCGCACTAGCGATAACGTTCACTTGCGTTGCGCGCAAAGGCTCTCGTTGTGCCACGGTGGGCAGAATCGCGGCGAGGTGTATCACGCCCGCAATTTCCCGCGACTCAAAGATTCTTCGCAACTGCGCCGCGTCGGTGATATCCAACACGATTTCGCGTCCGCCTCCAACGCTGCCCGCGCCGGGTTCCATTGCAGCCTGATCCAGCGCCAGCACGGAATAATCTTTACGCTGTAAAAGCTTCCGCACCGCGCGCCCGATAAATCCTCGTGCGCCGGTCACCAGGATCGAACTGTTCTTTCCCGCGTCCATAGCCTGAAAGCGCCGGAATCTCTTCCGTCACTATGTTTTCATTCTCGTTAATACCGCATCAAACTAACCAACACTCTCGCACCCGTTATATCTTCCTCGCATGTTACGCTCATCCTGCTAGGCGATTTGTCCCCCACTTCGTCTGTGGCGATACAGACCAACAATCTTCGGCGGCTTTTGCAGACGGTTGAGGCGCTTTCCGAACTCGGCCCCGCGCTCACCGCGGAGCGGGAGTTCTCGGAAACGTCGCGACACATGCTGTCTGCCATCATGGACGCGGCGGGCGCGCGCGAAGGCGCGCTCTTCCTCTTCAATGACAAGCCCGCCATGCTGACCTCCGCGACCTCCTCGGGATTCGCGCTCATGCCTGATCCCGCCTTCATTCCTCTCCTTCCCAAGCATGTCCATGCGCTCACCGCCGCGCACGGCCCCATCGTCCTGAACTCGTCCACCTATTCCGTCTTCCTCAGTTCCAACGGCAACGTCGCGCCCGAATTGTTCAAGTGCCTCGCGCCGCTCAAAGCCGCGGGGCGCCTCGCTGGTGTCGTCGCCCTCGGACGCCGTCCCGGCGACGCCCTCTACGAAGACAGCGAACTCGACGCGCTCGAAATGCTCTGCAGCTACATTGCTCTCGCCGTGCAGAATCACGCCCTGACGCAGACGATCGCACAGCGTGTCTCCGAGAATCTTCGCCTGATGGCCTCGCTACACGGCTTTTATGACAATGCGCTCGAAGCCTTCGCCACCGCCATTGATGTGAAGCACGTCAATATTCACGGCCACTCATTGCGGGTGGGCCGATATGCTGCTGCGATTGGCGAAGCCATGGGCGTTGAGCCCGGAGAAGTCGCGGCCATCCGCAGCGCCGGATATCTCCACGACATCGGCAAGGTCGCCGTTGATCGCCGCCTCTTTGGGAAGGCTGGCGCCCTCGACCCAGAAGAATTCCGCGAAATGGCCGACCACACCACCGTCGGTCATCAGATCGTCAGCAGCGTCCAATTTCCCTGGCCCAAAATTCCCGAAGCCGTGCGCTGGCATCACGAGCGAAGCGACGGTTCCGGTTATCCCGACAAACTCGTTCAGGAAGATGTTCCGCTCTCCGTCCGCATCGTCGGCGTCGCGGATTCTTTCGATGCCATGACCAGCACCCGTCCCTACCGTGCGCCGTTCACAGTTGGCAGTGCCCTCAGTGACCTCGTCCGTCTGGCGCCTCAAAAGTTCGACCCCAACGTCGTTCAAGGATTGCTCATTCAAGTCCGACGCGACGCCGTCGGCAGCAACCGCACCCCGATGCTCGAAGGAACAACGGTGAATATTTCCGCTACCGACATCGACCAACTCGCCGCTACCCTGCAACACAAAGTTTCTCGCAACAAACTCTACCTAACGTAGCCCCGGCTCCCAGCCGGTTGTTGTCGCGGGCGCGACCGCGACCGTGGCGACCTCAAGCACCCACTCTCTGAGGTGTAGCCCTCGCCCCTCGCAAACCACTGATTCACAGAGGCTTCCGTATTACGCTGGAACCCAATCCATCAGCAACTTTTTCCCCCTTCCGGGTTCATAATGAAGAGACCTGTGGGTTCCGGGAGTCCTCATGCGATCCAGCCTCGGTAAGCTTGCCCCCGCCTTGTTCCTTCTGGCTCTCGCCTGTGCTGTGCCCTCACTGCTCGCCAAGAAAAAAGATCCGGCCCCGGCATCGAGCAACGACGAGCAGCGTCGCGCGATTCATGCACTCAATCGCCTCACGTTCGGCCCGCGCCCCGGAGACGTGCAGCAGGTCATGGCGATGGGTGTCGACCGCTGGATCGATCTGCAGCTTCATCCGGAGAAGATTTCTGATTCCGCGTTGGAACCGCGCCTCTCGGCCTTCCGCACTCTCCGCATGAGTTCGCGCGAGATCGCTGACGAATTTCCTGACAACCAGATCATCCGCATGATCTCTCAGGGCAAGAAATCCATGCCTTCCGATCCCGCAAAGCGCGCTATCGTCCAGGTGCAGATTGCGCGCTTGCAGGAAAAGCACGAAAAAAAAGAAGAGCGGCAGGAGCGACGGGACGCGAAGCAATCCGCTACAAACGTCACTCCTGCGTCCGATACGAAGATGATGGGCGAGGCTCCTTCGGGCGATAGCGCCACCGACGCTGGTGCGGGCGCGAAGACGGAAGCCGAGCTTGCCGCCGCGGCTGCCGCAACTGCCGATGCCAGCGGGAATGCTCCCAATGGCCTCGCCGATGCGAACTCGATGAACGGGGCGACCACTTCCGCGAATGAGCCGCTAGCGACCGATGCTTCGATGACTCCGCCGACCGAAGCGAAATCGGCCCCCGTCGATGACCCCGAGGCGCGCCGCCGCGAAGATCGCCTCTACGCCGACTTGAAGGTGCAGTCGCTGATTGATCTGCCGCCCGACCAGCGCTACAGGAAGGTGATGGGCATGTCGGCGGATGAGCAACTTGCCTTTGCCGACAGCCTGAAAGGTGCTAGAGCGCAGGACTTCCTCGCCGGGCTCGATCCCAGGCAGAAGGAAACGCTGCTCGCGATGAACAATCCCGGCCAAGTCCCTGTCGACGAAGTGACGCAGGCCAAACTGCTGCGCGCGGTGTACAGCGAGCGCCAACTCGACGAAGTAATGACCGACTTCTGGATGAATCACTTCAACGTTTTCATCAACAAGGGCGCGGATCGATTTCTGCTGACCAACTACGAACGCGATGTGATCCGTCCGCATGCGTTGGGCAGATTCGAAGATCTGCTCGTCGCCACGGCGAAAAGTCCGGCGATGCTGTTCTATCTCGACAACTGGATGAGCGTCGGACCCAACTCCATGCAAGCGATGGGCATACCCGAGCGGCCCGTCCGCTACGGTCCAAGGCGATATCCGCCGCGCCGCAATCCTAACGTGAATGAGAAGCGTAAGGCCAACAGCGGCCTCAACGAAAATTACGGACGCGAACTGCTCGAACTGCACACGCTGAGCGTGAACGGCGGATACTCGCAACGTGACGTTACCGAGGTTGCGAAAATCTTCACCGGATGGACCATCGAGAAGCCGTTTGAGATTGGAACTTTCCAGTTTGATCCGCGGATGCACGAACCGGGTCCGAAGTTTGTCCTGGGGCATCGGATCAAACCCAAAGGCGAAGACGAGGGCAGGGAAGTGCTGCACATGCTGGCCACCAGTCCGCAGACCGCCCATTTCATCTCGCTGAAACTGGCGCAACGGTTTGTCTCGGATGATCCGCCGCCGGCTTTGGTGGAGCGCATGGCAAAGACGTTCGAAAAGAAAAAAGGAGATATCCGGGAAGTTCTTTCGACGCTGTTCCACTCGCCAGAATTCTGGGGCGACCACACCTACCGCGCGAAAGTGAAAACGCCGTTCGAGTTTGTTGCTTCAGCCGCGCGTGCCACGGGTGCTGACATCGACGACGCGTTGCCCCTGGTGCGCCAGTTGAACAACATGGGCATGCCGCTCTACGGAGCCCAGCCACCCACGGGCTATTCGATGAAGGCAGAAACCTGGGTGAGTTCTTCGTCGCTGCTGAACCGCATGAACTTCGCTCTCGCGTTGACCGCTGGGAAAGTGCGAGGAGTGAAAGTGGACGCGTCGCAACTGGCGGGATCGCCACCAGAGCCAACCGATTCCGCCATGGTGCTCTCGACGATGGAAGCCAAAATTCTGGCCGCGGATGTTTCGAAGCAAACGCACGATTCGATCGTGGCGCAAATTGAAGCGTCATCGAACACGAACGTGCCGCCCAAGAATAACAAGAACGCACCGAAGCCGGCTGACACACCACGTCCGGCGGATGCCAGCACGATCGCCGGACTGTTGTTGGGTTCGCCGGAATTTCAGCGAAGGTGAAGCACGAGCCCTGCGCGGCTCAGAACTGGGAACTGAGAACTATGTCCATCACGCGTCGCATTTTTCTTCGTAACAGCGCGCTGGCCGTTGTGGGTACGGCGGCGGTGCCGAGCTTTCTCACGCGCGCCGCATTCGGCGCAGTCGATAACGGTGGGCGCACCAAGCGCCTCGTCGTCATCTTTCAGCGCGGCGCGGCCGATGGACTGAACATTGTCGTTCCTCATGGCGAGCCGCAGTACTATGCGATGCGGCCGAGCATCAACATTCCGAAGAAAGCAGTGCTCGATCTCGACGGTTTCTTCGGGCTGCATCCGGCTCTCGCACCCTTTCAGCCGCTGTGGAAACAGCGGCATCTCGCGATCGTACACGCAGCCGGATCTCCGGATTCGACGCGTTCACACTTCGACGCCCAGGATTTTATGGAGACCGGCACGCCGGGCGTGAAAGCCACCGAAGACGGATGGTTGAACCGTTCGCTGCGTAACTTGCCGCCGGCGCCGCAGAACTCGCCGTTCCGTGCGCTCGCGTTGGGGCCATCTGTGCCTAGAATTCTGAATGGCAGCGAGTCTGTCGTCGCGATGAACAACATCAACGACTTTTCGGTTGGCGGAAGGTCGCCAAAGCCATCGCTCGCGGCGAACGCGTTTGAAGCGATGTACGACCACTCGTCCGACAGCGTGCTGCATGGGACGGGGGAAGAGACGTTTGATGCGGTGAAGTTGCTGAAGGCCGCGGATCCGGGTAAGTACAAGCCCGCGCCGGGCGCGGATTATCCGCGGGGACGATTTGGTGACAGCCTCCGGCAACTCGCGCAACTCATTAAAGCCAACCTCGGCGTACAAGTAGCCTTCGCCGATATTGGCGGATGGGATCACCACGTGAACGAGGGCGCGGTAGAGGGGCAACTGGCGAACGTGCTAGGCGATTTCTCGCAGGCATTGGTCGCGTTGTGGAATGATCTCGGCGATCTTGCGGACGACACGGTGATCGTCACGATGTCGGAGTTCGGGCGCACTGCGCGCGAAAACGGCAATCGCGGAACCGATCACGGACACGCGAACGTGATGTTTGTTCTCGGCGGTCCAGTGAAGGGTGGGCACGTTTACGGGCGCTGGCCTGGGCTCGACCAATCGCAACTCTACGAGGGCCGCGATCTCGCGCTGACCACAGACTTCCGTCAGGTGATCGGGGAAGCCGTCACGCGGCACATGGGAAACAAAAATCTGGCTGAGGTCTTTCCGGGATTCCAGAACCAGCTCGAGAAATTCTTGAGATTTCTTGGATAGCTAAAAGATAATATTTTTACCCGCCATCGCTTCGCTCGGCTGGACGGCCGAGGCGGCCGTCCCCACATAAACAGCGCATTTATTTCGGTTGCAGCGTTTGGGCGATCATGACTTGGCGCTTGAAGTTCTCGACCATGTTGGGGTCGAGGCGGACTTCGGTGGGCTTCCTGGCCAAGGTCATGGTGTCGATCTTGTCCTGCAGTTTGAGCAGCGCGTAGAAAAGATTTTCGGGGCGTGGTGGGCATCCGGTGACGTAGACATCGACCGGAACAATCTTGTCGACACCCTGCAGCACCGCGTAGGTGTTGAACGGGCCGCCGACCGACGAGCAAGCGCCCATCGAGATCACCCACTTGGGGTCGGGCATCTGGTCGTAGATGCGTTTGACCACCGGGGCCATCTTTAATGTGACGGTGCCGGCAACGATCATGAGGTCACTCTGGCGCGGGCTGGGACGAAATACTTCCGATCCGAAGCGCGCGATGTCAAAGCGGGCGGTCGAGGACGCGATCATCTCGATCGCGCAGCAAGCCAGGCCGAATGTCATCGGCCAAACGGCCGACTTGCGCGCCCAGTTGAAGACGTAATCGACGGTCGAGATCAGGAAGTTCTTTTCGAATTTATTCTGCAGCCAGCCCATGCATGGTCCTCGTCAGACCTCTGAAATGCGCAACACAGGGAGTCTAGGTAAGCTGAGTTGCGGTGTCAAACGAGATATCGAATGTGAAAATTTCTTCCTACCACAAATCGCTAAAATCTTCATTTCATTGCACTTGTGCGTCGCGATTCTACTTGGCGGTCCGTAAAATCCTGAGCCGTAAGGGCTTACGCGCAAAATCTTCCAGAATAAGGACTTACGTCCGTGTCCGGTGTAATGGGATTCTGCGGTCCCATACGTGCCCTTCGACTAACCACTCCACCCATATTGGGATTGTGCGCTTTCTGAATTTCTCAGTAAAGGTTATCTGTCACAAACTTTCGATTATTTTCTGTGGAAATCTCTTGCTGCGCGTCCGTAACGAACAAAGCCCAAACCTCGGGAGGCACTTGATTATGCGCCAGCCGCAAACGGGTTCTTATCTCCTGCCAGCATCTGTTAATCTCTGTGGCGCCATGATGTCTCGCACCGCGCCTTTTCTCGTGTCCGCCATCGTGATCGCCGTGGCTGGTTTGACTTTGAGCTGCGGGTCTTCGACTTCTGGCGGCGGACAGCATCAAGGGTCCTACAACGTCGTAGGCAACTGGCAAGTGGGATTCTCTGTCACTGTGGGCGCGTCCAACGGGGGAATGGGCGCCATCGATTCGACGGGGGTCGCGGCTTTCTTCGACACTGGAGGGAACATCTTCCAACTCCCGACGATCACCGGCACCAGTACGTTCTCGGGGAGCCTCAACGCGTATGCTGAGAATGCCAACCCTTTTCCGGGAGGAGTGTACTCCCTTACCGATTCAGCTCAGGGAACGGTCACGTCGGCCACGACGATCGGCGGCACTTTTACCGCTTTGGGCACGCCAGGAACCTTTAACCTGGTCCCATTTTCTCCGCTGTCGGGTGCGAATGTTCCTCTCTCGGGTGCTTACCGCGCGAAGTTCCTTGGGTTCACCGACGTAGTCAACTTTAATTTCGCTTCCGATGGAACGTTCACCGGCAGCGACGATCCGTCGATTCAGATCCCCGGCTGCGGATTCAATGGCACCCTGACCCAGCAAGGATCGAGCAATGTTTTCGACATGACCTTCAGCACGATGGCCAGCAATAGCTGCATCGCCACGAATGAGACCGGCATCGCGTTCCAGAGCAAGATCGATTATTTCAACGTGAACAATGGCGCCGATACGAACTATTTTTACGTCATGATGCTCACCAGCACGCTGCAGACGGTGCGCCCGTACGTTATCGTGATTTACCAATAGCCCGGGACGAACCCATCCTCCAAAGTCCGAGTGCTGTCAGCCGCTATAAGGCGTGATACCGCGTGTAGTCGACCCAGACTTCCGCGGCGAGGAAGGTGATGGTGAAGCCGAGCCAGAAGGCGATGCCGAAGAATTCGTGCGGAGTCATGCGGCGGGCGGCAAAAAAGTTCCGACGATCGGGCGGGTGTGTGGAAGAGATTACCGAGATAGAGAAGCTGGCACGGCAAACGCTGGCCTCCCTCGCGAAGCTCGCGCCGTAATCCCGTTTAGATAGTGGTCCCTCGTGCCCTTTCGTTGCACAGATCGTAGGTCGAAATTCCAGAGAATTGTCGAATCAATTTTGTCCTTCTTTTCGAGCGAACGTCGCGTTTAAGAGTGAGGAAGCAGAACGGGCTCGAAAGGAGAACCGCCATGTCAGCAAAGATTCTGATGTTCGATCCGAACCGCAGGGTTCCACCGCGCCATTACACTCCGATCGCGATGCGCGGGCGTCTGTTGCATATGCCGAAGCCGGTCGACAAGATGGAGGGGAACTCGTCGCCTCGGGAGGGCTTTCACTGCTACGTGTTTGTACCGGGGCCGGTGCGGCGGCAGAGTTAGGTTGACGTCGTTATGCGTTACGCCAAAGGCTCTCACCAGAGGGTGGCACAGAGGAACAGAGGGTCGAACCCCCGACTCTTAAAGCTCGGCCTGGGATCGACGGCGTAGGAGCTTCAGAAGATCTCCATCACAAATGTATTGCTGCCATTCAGCATATCGGCGTAAAGGTACGTGCCTGCCGCGCCTCCATTCATGCTGAAGTAGTCGGTATTACTTTCGAAGCCGAGTCCTGTAAGAGCGCTGGTGGTGGTGATGGGGCAACCCAGTCCCGAGAAGGTCATGGTAACGTCGAAGACGTTCGAAGAGCTTTGCTGGGTGAAACTGCCGGTTACGGCGCAATTCTGTGAAGGAAGGGCGGTGAAGGTCATGCTGGCGCCGGTTCCGGTGGGGGTGAAGTTGAGCTGGAGCAGGACTCCGCCCAGGCTAAAGCTTCCATTGACTTCTCCAGTGAATGGACTACCGCTGAACGCCGTTGGGGATCCACTCAAGGGAATAAAAGGATTGGCGGAGATGGTCCCGGAAGGACTGCCAGTAAAGGATGCGCTCATTGAGGTCGCGGAGCTGAAGTTTCCTTGGACCGGATCAGTCACGACGGTACTGCCGAGTGGGTTGGGCGCCGCGTACGCCGTCAGATTGCCAGAAAAGGAACAGGCACCGGTGAGCTGTGGGAGTTGCAACGTGTCGCCCGTACTGTTTGCCAGCGCGTTGTTATCAAAGAAGAGCGCGAGTCCGGAAGAGTCGATGGCGCCATAGCCGGTGATCGAGCCACCGCCGTTGTCCTGTACCGTAATCTGCCAATCCCCAACCACGTTGTAAGGGCCACCGGTGCAGGTTTTAAAGATGTTGTTCGAAGCCGACTTTCCGCAGGCTACGGTCAGTGCGGCAATCACAGCCAGACAAGCGAACGACAGAAACAGGGCAAACTTGCGCGACATCGTGTACTCCTTGGGAGCGGTCAAGGGATCCCGCGATTTAGTACTCAGCGATTTGCTGAGGTTTGTTGGTTAGGTTCGGAAGTCTGGGAGTATTCGAGAACAGCAGTATAGGAGTGGTCTGGGGGGCGGACAAGTGAGGAACTTGGCGCTCCATTGAATGCAGCAGTTCCGACCCTGCGAAAACCGCGAAGGGTGAGGCAGCGTCGTTTTGATCAATGCGCGGCGCCGGCGGGGCCGCGTCCCACCGATTTCTTTAGAGCAAACACGATGGGAATGCAGGCGAAGCAGACGAGAGCCATGTAACGGAAGTCGTCAACATAAGACCAGAGGCGCGACTGGGCGTTGAGCGTCAGATTGATGAGGCCATAGGCGCGCTGCGTGGCGGTCACGGGTGACGCTCCCTGGGTCTCAAGAAACTGTTGCATGCCCATGATCGCTCCGTGCACCTCTGGACGTCCGGGGCTCAGCGATGCGCTGAGTTCGTTTCGATGCAGTTGCTCGTGGCGGGCGACGATGGTGTTGACGATGGATATTCCGATGCTTCCGCCGACATTGCGCAGGAGATTGTAGAGTCCGCTGGCGTTGCCGATCTCTTCGTTGCGCAGAAAAGCCATGGTTGTGGTGGAGAGTGGGACGAAGACACATCCCGAGCCGAAGCCGCTGAGGATGACCGCCCAGAGAAAGGTCCATTGCCCGATGCCCAGGTTGACTTCGCCGAACCAGATGCTGGTGACCGCAAACAGTCCGAAGCCGAACGCGATGAGATAGCGGTTGTCGATCTTGGCGGTGAGGTATCCGATCATGGGCATCGCGATAATGGCGCCGACGCCTCGCGGGCTGACGGCCCATCCCGCGGCGAGCGCGGTGTATCCCATGAGTTCCTGGTAGAAGAGCGGCAGGAGCGTAACCAGTCCGTAGATCGCCGCGCCGAAGAGGCCGATGAGCAGGCATCCGATGGCGAAGTTGCGGTGGCGGAAGACGCGCAGGTCGACCAGTGGTTTGTCGTGCCGGAATTCGCGCAGGAGAAATGCGAAGAAACTGGCGATGAGAACCAGAGCAGCCCAGCGAATCCAGACAGCACTGAACCAGTCATCTTCCTGGCCCTTGTCGAGGATGATCTGCAAGCATCCGAGCCAGATGGCGAGCAGGCCGAGGCCGATGGCGTCGAAGCGGCCGGGCTTCGCATCTTTAATATAGGACGGATCTTCGACGTAACGCGAGATCATGAATATCGCAAAAGCGCCCACGGGAATATTGATATAGAAAGCCCAGCGCCAGGAATAGGTGTCGGTCAGCCATCCGCCGAGTGTGGGGCCGAGCACGGGCGCGACCACGACTCCGAGGGCGAAGACGGCCATCGCCATGCCGCGTTTTTGCGGGGGAAAGGTCTCGAGCAAGATGGATTGCGAGAGAGGCTGAAGGGCTCCGCCTCCTGCGCCTTGTAACGCGCGCGCGATCAGGATCATGCCAAGACTGGTTGCGGCTCCGCAGGCAAAGGATGAAACGGTAAACAACACAATGCAAAACAGGAGAAATCGCTTGCGGCCGAAGCGCAATGAGAACCAGGAACTGGCCGGCAGGATGAGGGCGTTGGCCACCAGATAACTGGTGAGCACCCACGTGGCTTCGTCGTTGGTCGCTGAAAGGCTGCCGGCGATGTAGGGAAGCGCCACCGCGGCGATGGAGGTGTCGAGCACTTCCATGAACGTTGCCAACATGACCGCAACCGCGATCAGCCAAGGATTCACTGGCGGCGGATTGTGGGTCAATTGGGGCGGAGGCATCCTCGTTCGCTTTCAGCTGAGACCGAGCGTAATTGTTAAGGATGCTTGTGACGCGTGTGTGGTTTTAAAAAGATTTTCGGCAAGTGGGAGGGCGCTAGCCGGTGGCATCTCGGAGTTCTGAATGCGTTACTGACTCCCGGCTTCGATCAATTCGAGCGCAGTTTTCCGCAGAGGTTTCATCAGCGGAAGGGAAGAGAGGCGAAGAAGATTTACGAGCAGGCTCAGACTCTTGTCGATCAGGTGCTCCGTGCGTTTCTGGTTAGGAGAATGATCATAGAGCCAGAACATGACCAGAGCCATTTGGTACAGCCAGAGCAGGTAAGGCAGACGCGGCTTTAAGTCGTGGGGAATTTTGGTGTCGCTGCCTTCGATGGCGATGCGCATCTGCTCGACGGCGGCGTCACGGATCGCGCTGGTTTCGTCGCTGAAGGGCGAGAGAGGATCGGTTCGGTCGGGTGCGTGGGGGAACAGAGCAGCGCAGAATCCGCGATTCGGCGTGAGCAACTCCAGGCGCTTGTCGAGGACGCAACGGATGCGATCCTTCAGTTTTTTTCGGCTCGCCAGCGCGTCGAGCACGAGCGGGTTGCTCGTTTCCTGCAGTTCCTTGTAGAAGGCAAGCACGATCGCGTCTTTGGAAGAAAAGTAGTAATAAGCGCCACCGAGCGCGACACCGGCTCGGGCAGCGATGTCGCGCATGGTGGTGGCTTCGAATCCCTTGTCGCGGAACAACTCCATGGCTGCGTCGTAGATCTTGCGGCGCGTATCTTCGGCGCGCTGGGTCGTCCGGGGCTTGAGTGTCGTGGTTGTCATTGCAAGTAGTCTCGCACGGTGGATACGGACGCATTGTTTGCCGGTACGGCGCAAGGTGCAAGTTCTACTTTTTGCAGCTCGCCGGCTATGGTTTCAGCGCTAAGCCAGTTCGAGATAAAGTGCCGGTTTTTCGAGAGCGCGGCGAATGCCTGGCGCGCCAACGGCATCAGCAGAGGATGAGTCAGGCGCGACGCCCAATCGCGGTATTCGATCATCGCGTAGAGAACCATGATCCAGGCATTGTTGTTCAAATAGACCGCACCTTCATCGCTGATGACGGCGAGATCTTCTTTGCCGGCGATCTGGTCGAGTTCGGGGAAGAGCCGCCGGGCTTTCTCTGAGCCCTGCTCGATGAGGGCGATGCCGATCCACGAACGTTGTACCAGGATCCAGTTCTTGAGGCGGCAGCAGAGTTCGCATTTGGGATCGTAAAGCACGTAGAGTTTTTGCATGGCATCCTCCTCTCTGGTTATCAGTCATCAGTTGGCTGAGGTTGGGGTTCAACATCGATATCCTATGGGCGCACCGCGACTGTCAGACGAGCGTCGGGGGCGACGGGGGGAGCCGGAGCCACCGGAGGGCGCGGGCCGCGAGCGCTGCGGCGGATGCGGGAGAAGACGTAAAGATTGAAGAAATGCATGCCACCCAGGATGAGCAGGACCATGCCGACCTTGTCACTCAGCAGTTCGATCGCGGCACGGGATGTGCTGATGACCGCGGCGGTCTTCAAAGCAAGAGAGACATAGCCGATATTGATCAGGTAGAAGCCTACAACGAGCAAGTGGTTGACGGAGTCCGCGAGTTCTCGGTTGCCGAATGCGTCGATGAGAAAAATGGCGCCTCGTTTATGCAGAGTCCTCGCGACCCAAATAGTGATGGCCACGCTGATGAACAGATAAGTGAGATAGGTTGCGACGATGATGTTGTTGGCGCTGGTCATATTGGTATCCCTCCCCTTGCGGGATATTGAACGTGTTCAAAATCACGATATGCTCAGGATCTATGGGTGTCAAGGATAAAATTGAACGTGTTCAACATGTCGCTTCGTCAATGACTTAGGCGGTCGAAGGAACCGCGCTACGCGCGGCTGATCGCGGTAGGAGCGATTCTCGTGGGCACCCTGGTCATTTACGGGCAGACGATCGGAGTTCCGACCATCGACTATGAAGACACTTTCTATTCTCGTTCGCAGTGTCGAGGAATGCCTGGAGGCCCAGTCAAAAGGAAAAGTGAATCGCGAGAACTTCGCTCAACGATGAAAGACAAAACATGATGGCGATGTCATCGTCTCCTTGCTTGGCAAGCGGGATTTCGGTCGGCTATGATACGCGCACCTTTTCTGGGGGTGCGGAACAATGATTCAAAGCAAGCAGGAGATGTGTGCGGTTAATTGCAGTTTCACGCAAGCAATGCATGGCACCACGGCGGTTCGTATCGCCGCTCATCTCGTTGTACTGATCGTCATTTGCGCTGCGGCCACAGCGCAATCCAGCCTGAAGTGGCAGCAGTTGAATCCGCCAGGAACATTGACGCCGCGGGCCTACTTTGCGACGGCCTACGATCCGGTGAGCAAAAGCGTCGTGATCTTTGGCGGCTACAACAACTACGGTCAGCTCGACGAGACCTGGATTTACGACGGCCAGACTTGGCGGCATGCCGTGGAGTACGTGCATCCTTCGGCGCGGGCATCGGCGAGCATGGTCTATGACGCCAAGCTGAAAAAGATCGTCCTGTTCGGCGGCTATGACGGTCGCAACTATCTGAACGACACATGGATCTTCGACGGTGCGACGCGGACGTGGACGCAAGCGTTTCCCACGAATGTTCCTACAGGTGTGGCGGGACCGATGCTCTTCACCGATCCCGTGAGCGGGCGTGCGGACATGTACGGCGGGTTCGACGGGAATTTCTATCAGTATGTAACCTGGCGCTGGAACGGCGGCAACTGGCATCGCGTGTGGACGCCGAATAGTGCGACCGCGCGTGGTTGGGCGGTGGCGGCGACGAGTCCGATGAACCACACCACCGTCATGTTCGGTGGAATCGCCGACGTGCGGCCTGATACCTGGACCTTCGATGGCAAAGACTGGGCCGAGCAATCCTTCCAGGGAGAGCCGCAGTATTTTCCTTGCACTGCGGGATACTTCGATCCGCAACTCTCGCAGGTCGTTGTGTTGTTCGATAATCAAACCTGGTCGTGGGACGGTACCGCGTGGAGTCAGTTGACGACGATGACTGCTCCCCTTGGACGGGAAGGCGCGGGAACGGTTTGGGATGCGGCCAGCGGACAGTTCCTGATCATTGCCGGATTGAGCTCGAAGGGTTTGATGAGCGATACGTGGGCGCTGACGGAGCAGTAAGGACGGCCATCCCTTCCGTAACTGGCGGAACCCAATCAAGGCACAAATCCCCATCCTGAACGCCGCACAGACCGCAGCGTTCAGGATGAGGCACGCGCGTCGTCGGCAAAACCGCTTGCAGTCCGATAGAATAAAGTGTTCTGTGGATCTGCTATGACCCTGACCAAGGCGCAAGCGCTGGAGATGTTTGAGTCCGATGACCTGATCGGCATCGGGATGGAGGCGGACGCACTGCGGCGGAAGCTGCATCCGGAGGGCGTGGTCACCTACATCATCGACCGCAACATCAATTACACGAACTTCTGCACCGAGTACTGCACCTTCTGCGCGTTCTATCGGCCGCTGAAAGGGCCGGCGGCGAAGGAGGGGTACATTCTCGGCTTCGATACGATCTACGAGAAGATTCGCGAGACGGTCGAACTGGGCGGCACGGGCGTACTGATGCAGGGCGGACTGCATCCGGATTTGAAGATTGATTGGCACGAAAAGATGCTGCGCGGCATCAGGCAGCGTTTTCCGAAAGTGCACCTGCATTGCTATTCGGCGTCGGAGATCATTGCGATTGCGGAGTACAGCGGGCTGTCAATTCGCGACACGATCCTGCGGTTGCGGGAGGCCGGGCTGGATTCGATTCCCGGCGGTGGGGCGGAGATTCTGGACGACGAAGTGCGCTACAAAGTCGCGCGCCTGAAGTGCCTCAGCGACGACTGGATCAACGTGCATCGGACGGCGCACCAGATCGGGATGCGCACCACCGCGACGATGATGTTTGGCGTGGGGGAGAATTACGAGCACCGCATCAATCATTTTCAGCGGCTGTACGATTTGCAGGAAGAGACGGGCGGGTTCACTGCATTTATCCCGTGGAGCTTTCAGCCAGCGAATACTGCGCTCGGTGGGCGGCATTGGGATGAGGCGACCGCCGTTGACTATCTGAAGGTGCTGGCGATCTCGCGGATTTATCTTTCGAACTTTCTGAATGTGCAATCGAGTTGGGTGACGCAAGGATTGAAAGTCTGCCAGATGGGACTGCGGTTTGGCGGCAACGACGTCGGCTCGGTGATGCTTGAGGAAAATGTCGTGCGTGCCGCGGGCGTAACCAACTGCACCACGGAAGAAGAGTTGCGAAGAATTATTCGCGATGCGGGGTTCAGGCCCGCGCAGCGGGACACGTTGTACCGGCAATACTTCTTGAACTAATTTTCTATAGGAGGTTGCGTCCTCCCACCCTTCGAAAACCGCGAAGGGTGGGGCAGCCTCAGGATTGTTAATCGATCGTCTTCTTATAATCGCTTCATGGCGTACCCAATCAAAACATGTGTGGTTTGTGGGGAAGAGTTTGAGTTGAAACCCGGAAAGCCTGGTTTCGCCAATCGTTGCCCGTCGTGCAGTGAAGAAATACCTTCCGACTCCGAAAAATCCGGCGATCAGTGGAAGGGCGACAAAGGGGCGAACGCCGCCCGCCGGGAAGCCATGCGCAATCTTCTCTACCGCAAAGACAGCTGACAGTGATCTGTGAGCAATGAGCTGTGAGCAGTGGGGGATTTGATTTCGCTCATTGCGCAACGCTCACTGCTCAATTCCTATCTGCTCGACGAAGTTTTGACACCGTTCTTACATCTCTGACCTATCCAAATTTCTTTCCCTGAATCCAATGCAGTACGCGCTCAAGAAAGTTTTTGATCCGGATTGAGTGCATACATTCGGACAGTTGACATGTGTTCCGTTTCAAGCCGGGTGCGAGTGGGCGCGTAATCACGAGTGATCGTGAATCTCAGTGATGAGAGAGGAATGTCATGCAGAATCGAAAGAAGTCAGTGTTGTTCCTGTTGGCGGCTGTGGTTGTTGCAGCGCTGGCGATCGCCCCGGCGCACGCGCAGGGCGCCCACGCGTCATTCACCATCCCATTCGATTTCGTGATTGGGCAGACCAAGATGCAGGCCGGTACCTATCGCATCGGAACCCAAGGAAATTTTGTTGCGTCGATCGACGGAGACGGAAAAGCCACTTACTCGCTCCTGATGGCCGCGAGCGATGCCGCGAGCCACGACGGGCGTCCTTGCTTGCGGTTCACTCGCTACGGCAAGGAGTCGTTCCTGAACACGATCGTTTTCTCGAACGGTGCCAGCTTTGATCTGCCCCGCAGCGGCAGAGAAAAAGAAATCATGGCACGTGTGACGTCGGGCCAGCAGGTAGATGTACTCAGCGAAGGAACGCGGTAGCGGCGGTTGCAACACGTGCGCGCGGTACGGTATCGGGAGCGGCAGAGGCATGATTCACCGACGCCGCCGCGCGCGGGGAGCGATTAAAAAAAGAATGTCCGTATAGCCAGTGGGATGCGAGCGTGACGCATCTTACTGCTTGAGGATCCAACCCGACATTCTTTCCAGCGCTACCGGCGACATTGTCTCTTCGTTTTGTGCGTACTCGGCGGGGGACCCGGTTTTTGCAGTCTGGAAGAGATGATTGAGGCCGGGGAGTTCGTCAGCCTCGAAATGCTTGTTGCCGCCCTCTCCCAGGGCTTTGCGAATCGCCGGAAGATTCTGGCTCGGGATCACTTGCTTGTCGAGCGAACCGTTGAGGGCGAGCACGGGGCACGTAACCTTGCGTAGCGCGGTGGCGGGATCGTAGGTCAGGAAGTAGCGAAACCACGGCGAGGTGAGCTGCTTAATCTGCATTCCGATTTGCGCGTCGGGGACCTCTCCCTTCATCTTCTCTTGTAGTTCTTTATCCAGCACCATCTCATCTTTTTCGTTTTCCACTAATGCGAGCATTTCTCTTTCTTTCGCCGCGCTCTTGGCGGCGTCGGCTGGATCCTTACCCGTCGCTACCTCAATGGCCTCGCTTTGTGCGGGCAGGACTTGATCCCCCGGTACGCCGGTTCCAGCCATCATCACGATGAAGGCGACATCTTTGTTGCGCGCGGCAATCATGGGTGCGATGACTCCCCCTTCGCTGTGGCCGACGAGTCCAATCTTCTGCGGATTCACTTCGGATCGTGTCTTCAGGAAAGCCACGCCGGCCTCCGCATCGGTCGCGAAATCGGCGGTCGTTGCATTGGCGAACACTCCAGTGGATTTGCCCACGCCACGATCGTCGGCGCGCAGCACGGCGACGCCGTGGCGGGTGAGGTAGTCGGAGAGAACGAGGAACGGCTTGTGGCCGAGCAGACTTTCGTCGCGGTCTTGCGGGCCGGAGCCAGTAATCAGCAGAACGGCAGGAAATGGACCTTTGCCCGGCGGGATGGTAAACGTTGCGGCGAGAGTGACATTCTGTGCTTTGTTATCATAGCTGACCTCCTCCTCACGATACGGATACGGCTTCACCGGATTCTGCGGGCGCTTTAGTTCAAGTTCGGTTTTGTCCTTGACGGGCTTGAGGACGAGTGGAAGGCTGCCACCGCCTTGCGACCAGGTGCCGTCAATTGAAGAGCGGTCGGAGGCGATTTTGCCCTCGTACGTTCCGCCAATTTTCTTGGCTTCGATTTTCAACGTTGCACCGTCACGTGAGACAGAAGAGGTGGGCAGGCCGGTCATTCCTTGATCTGGGCTGTCCATGGTGGCGGTGAGGCCGTCGGCAGTGTTGACGATATGAAAGACCACGCGCAACTTGACCGCACCGGTGTCAAGTGTGCCCATCCATGCGCCGTCGATATCCGAAGGCTTGGCGGGCTTGGGCTCGGGTTTTGGCGCGGACGTCGCAGCGCTTGCACGTTTGAATTCCAGCGGAAGGGCGGATCCCTGCGTCCACGTACCTTTCATGGATTTGCCGTCTGCTGCGACCGTGGCTTCGTAGGTGCCGTGCACGGCAGCGACATCCAGACTGAGTTTGGAATCCTTCAGCATGACGGAATTGACAGGGATGCCATTCGCATTCTGGTCGACGCTGTCCAGTGTGGCAGTCAGTTTGCCATCGGCAGCTTTCGTGATGTGCAGGACGAGATGAAGTTCGCCCATGCCGGTGTCGAGGGCGCCCTGCCAGTCGCCGGCAATGTCCTGGGCATGGGCTAGTGTGGCAGCGAGAGCGAAGAGGAACAGAATTGAAATGCGTTGCATATAATCGCCCCTCCTTGGGGCGAGATGTTCCGTCAGTGTTGGTTCTCAGAGAGTTCGTCGATGGAGCGTTGCAGACAGCGAGCTGCTCTCCGGTTCATGTACCAGACGCCGACAAATACAGCGACGAAGAATACGTCCAGCAGGCCGAGGCCTGTCCAGCGAATGGGTCCAGGGAACTTGAAGGCATAGGCAACGTTGAGCGCGACGTACCCCGGAATCAGCGGCGCGAGATACCAGGGAAAGACATTCCTCAGAAGGTCACGCTGGCGCTCAAGTTCGGAACGGAAGAAATCCATGCTGGAGGAACTTCCCATCGCGGCGGGCATGGTTTTCGGAGTTCCTTTCAAGCGAAGGGCAATGACAATCCAGATCATGCCTGCGATAAAGAGAGCCCACGTAATGCGAAGCAGAATGCCCGGCGACGTGACAAAGAAATAGCCGAAGAAGGCAATGACGAAGAGCGACGCGATGGACTCGCGAAGATTTCTGCGCGAAATCTTGTGCTCAAACTTTGTGGCGCGAAGGCGGATGACATCGGCTGACACTTTCATACCCTCCACTGGCTGCGATTGCCAGATTTGCTGTGCCGGGTTGGTGGAATGATTATTCATGGTTGACGTCCCCTTGCTGGAACTGGCGCGCCAGCACAGTCTTGATGCGGTGAATCTTCGTGGCCACGTTTCCTGAGGATAGGCCGGTGATTTCCGCGATGGATGCGGCGTCGAGGCCCTCGAGATACGAAAGAATGACGTGGCGGTCGAGAGGTTTCAGGCGCTGGATCAAAGCTAAAAGCCGATTTAGCGCATGATTGCGGTCGGCGGACCCGGCGCCTGAGATGTCGGGGAGGTTCTCCAACTCTTCGAGTCCGACCAAGGCCTGCTTCCTGGCTCGCATCTGCTGCGTGACATGCGATGCGGCGACATTGTGAGCCACACGGTAAATCCATGTACGCAGTGAGCAGTGGCCATCGAATCCTTCGAAGCTGCGCCACAGCGCGAGATGGATGTCCTGCAGGAGATCACGGCGCAAATCGACATCCGCTTCGTAAGCGCGGGCGAGGCGCTCGAGTGCGGCGCCGTAGACTCTGGCCGCCTCGTCGTAGAGGGCCTCTTTCGTTGCCGGTATGGTCTCAATTGCGTTCACGTTAAGGTAGTCAGGGGAACTGGAAATTTCTTACACCGGCTCTTTAGAAATCCGGCCCGAGATTAGACTCGAACCGGAAGTCTTTTCAGCTGAGCTGACCGCGCTTTTCCAGTTGCTTATAGAACACCAGTGAATAGACAGCTGGGATCAGCGCTGCCGCAAGGATGGCCGCGACGGGCAGCCAGAACGGAGCCTTGAAAATCACAGCGATCAAGCCGAGCAATCCTCCCGCGAAAAAGGTTTTGGCGGCGAGACGGTGCGTTGCGTTCCAGACGTGCTCGCTGGCGATGGTCCAGGGGGTACGAATGCCAACATAAAAATTGCGCCGTATTTTTCCGAGCACGTTGCCGAGTAGAGCGATGAGGAGGCTAACCCCGCCTGCGATGGCACGCCCGACGTCGACATGCCATGACAAGCCGGCTGCGAGGATGAGCAAGTGTACATACGCCAGCGTTGCCAGGATCACCAGCATGATGAACAGATATGTGGTGCGGAACGAATCCACTTCAAAGTGCTTGGGCGAAAGCCAAGGCAGTGCCCAGAATAGAACCAGGATCCCCGCCATCATGCCGGGCTCGACCATAAACAGATTGGACTTATCACTCCAGCCGTTGACATTGCCCTGCGCGTCCCAGTGCGTAGGAACTCTGGCGGGCAAATGCGGATATGCGATGGCAGTCATTGCCAGCACAAGCAGAATCAATCCGATGCCCATGAAGTAGTAATTGCGAGTCATAGCTTTCAACTCCGAGATTTCTTTCCCTGCCGCGGGGCGTTGTCCTTCGACGCGTCACCGTTTCCGCCAATCAAGTCCATCGCCCAGGCAAGAAGATCCTGGACTACCGTCGTGTTCAGGCCATACCAGATCTGCTGGCCCTCGCGGCGGCTGGTCAGCAGGTCGGCTTCTTTGAGCACCGCGAAGTGGTGCGACATGGTGGGCTTGGTCATGTCGAAACGCTCAGCCAGTTCGCCGGCCGTCATCTCGCCTTTGCGCAGCAAGCTGAGAATCTCGCGGCGGGTGGGATCCGCTAGGGCCTTGAACGCTTTGTTCGACGATGGAGCCATAGTTCGATATCCATTTAATTAGATGAGTATCTAAATGTCAAGATGCAAAAGTTGCAATGTTTTCAAGGTTTCAGAGCGGATAGGGGCTGGGATCATGGAGGAAAGGCTCTTGGGGGCTGCTGTTTGGCAGGATAGAATGGAATGACGACCCTCCCTTAACGGGCTAGCTTTTCATTTCCAAATTCACTTCACGCTCGATGAAGCTTCTTACGCAAGGATGGCTGATGGTTGCTCTCGCGGGGGTCCTCTGCGCGCAGAATCCCGTTAGTGTGACCAAAGGGGCGACGGTCGAGGGCATCGTGGTGAAAGAGCCCGGAGGCGAGCCTGTCAAGAAAGCGTTGGTCGAACTGATCGCCGAGAATCAGGCACAAGGTGGGGATTACACCGCGCTCAGCGGGCCAGACGGAACGTTCCGCGTCGATAGCGTCTTGCCTGGGCGCTACCATCTTTTTGCCGAGCGCACCGGACTGCTCGAGGCCGACCGGCAGCGATCGCGCGGCGACGGTCGGGTGCTTACTCTGGCAGCCGATGAGCAAGTCCGGGAACTCCGGATTCGCCTTCAGGCTGCGGCCATTGTGAAAGGCCGCGTCACCGATGAGGATGGCGAGCCGTTGGCCGACGCACAGGTTTCCGTGCTGCGCCAGACGTATAAGCTTGGGCACAGCCACTGGGAGCAAGCAGGCGGCGAGCGCACGAATGATATTGGCGAGTTCCGCGTGCCGAACCTGCCGGCGGGGAATTATTACGTGTCGGTGAGTCCGCCGCCGGATTTCCGGAGTTTGATCGAGGCGGGTGGCGCGGCGCCCAAAAAGGACGACCCGAATGCGCCGTCGACGTCGTATCAAACCATATACTATCCCGGCACTGCGGACCGCAGTCAAGCGGCGCCCATTCCGCTGCATGCCGGCGACGAGTTCCCCATAAATTTCTCGCTCACACCAAGCGTGAGCCTGAGCATCCGCGGCGCGGTGGTGAACTTGCCGCCGCATACATCCGCGTCGATTGTGCTGCAATCGCGGGATTTCGGACTGATCCTGAACGGAGCGGAGATCCATAAGGATGGCAGCTTCGTCATTCGTGACGTGTCGCCGGGATCGTACACAATCCAGGCCACGGTAGAGAACGCATCGACGCCAATGATGGCACGGCAATCGCTTCAAGTAGCGAACAGCATCGATGGCCTTCGACTCGCGCCGCAACCCGGTGCGATCGTACGAGGACATTTGCGCGTTGAAGGGAAGGGAAGTGCGGCGCTGGGAATTTCGGGAGACGTCTTCGTCAGTATCGAATCCACCGATGCGAGCGAGGACGCGAGCTCCGTTCCACTCCTGACGCACGTGGCCAACGATGGCAGTTTTGAGTGGAAGGAGGTCGCTCCCGGAAATTATTATGTGCGATTGGTTGCGCAATCAGACGCCGGGCAGGACTGGTTCGTAAAGTCGGTTTCAAACGGCGGGGTGGAAGTCCGAGAATCGGGCATCGCGATTAATGGCGGGATCACCTCGATCGATGTGCTGGCGAGCACACAAGGCGCCGTCACCGACGGAATCCTGACGAACTCCAAGGGTGAGCCAGTGCCAAATGCAGTGGTTGTGGCCGTTCCCGAGCCGCGACTGCGTGGGCGCGAGGACCACTACCGCAAGACTGTCTCAGATCAGGGTGGACGATTCACGCTGCGAGGAATCCCACCGGGAGAGTACACCGTATTCGCATGGGACAACGCAGACGGTGACGCGTATTACAATCCCGACTTCTTGAGAAGTTATGAGGCGCAGGGGAATGCGCTGCACTTGAAAGAAGGAGACCGGAAGAGCCTTCAAATATCCGTCGTCTCCGTAGCTGAAGATGAGCCGTAGAGGTTCGAAGCCAACTTCTCCCGCAAAATACGTCAGACACGCTAGAACTTTGAGGTGCGATAAAAAAGCCCAGCTCGAAAGCTGAGCTTGGAAACGAACCCGAGAACCGACGACTACTTGCCCATGCCGCCACTCTGGCAAGTTTTCGAGACGTGCTTCACGGATTTCACTTCAAGGGTTTGCGAACCGCCCGCGCTCGCGGCCGAGCCTTCTCCGGAACTGGTGCTGCCGGTGATTTTTACTTCATGGCCAACGTGCTCGGCCAATTTCGATGTATCGCCGGTAAGTTGATATGCGGTTCCCTGTTTGTCGGTAAGAGTATATTTGCCATCTGACCCGCTGAGACATCCCTCAACTGACTGATGGGCGCCCGCGGCGTTTGGACTCTGGCCCGCATCACTTCCGCTCTGGCTGGACGCGGCTGAGCCGCTCTCGCTCGATCCGGAACTGCTGGGGCTGGACGTGCTCTGGGCTGCGACCCATGCGCCGCTGAGCAGCATCACTCCAACTAGTAAAAGCTGTTTCATACGCAACCTCCACTTTTCGATTGGTTTCCGCTGTGGCTGTGTTCACCCGTGGCAGGTGGGGCTGCACACCCAGGCTAGGTCGAGTGTCATCTCTCGGTCCGGCTCCCGCAATACAGCCTTCGCCCGAGAAGGTCTGGGCAAACGCTGCATGTTCCGCCCAAAGATCGGGTTCTGCATCGACTTGCAAATTACTAAAGAAGGGCTGCGCAAGAACGGGAAGCTGATTGACTCCATTTTGAGTCATCTGCGGGGTGTGCCGGTTCAGGCGATGCACAGTTAATCGCCCATCTCCAGCGCTCGTCGCCATCCGCTTACGTTCGTGCCGCACGCACTAGCTAGGTCTTCCGTTCATGAAGCCAGTCACGAGGAATGCCCAGGAGTCGGCTCGTTGTAGCAGGTCGTCGAGGAATTCGCGCCAGTCGGGGCTCAAGTCCGGGGAGAACCCAACTCGTTCGGCGAATGGTTGGTCGATCTCACGCGTGGAGTCCGCGACTCGCTGAAGTCTTTCTCGAATCACGTGCATGACGGGATCAGAGAGCACAAAACCGCGGCGCACGATATTCACATCGATTTTCCGCCCGGAGGTGCCAACCCACAGTTCCACAACATCCGGCGGCAGATCCTCTGCTCCGTGTGGCATCCGGCGTACGTACTTAATTTGTAACTTGTTCATACTCCAATAAAGCGCCACTTTTCGCGAGGCCCGCAGGTCTCCCAACCGATTCCGTAGCCTCGGGAGGACTACTTCTCGATCAGGCAGTATTCGCCGAGTCTTCTGTCCTTGTCGGGCGCATTGTCAGGCGCACCCGCCGATTCCGCAAAGACCTCGACGTCCCTACATTCATAGAGCCCAAAGCCCCTTGGAAGCTCTACCATCTGATAGTTGCCATTCCTCAGAGTCGCGCAGCTGGATGCACCTTCATTACACTGCAATTGGTATTCCTTGCCTGCCTTCTGGATTGCCATAATCGCCACACCATTGTTGAGGTCGTTTCCCCTCACGGTGATGTGAGATTTTTCTTGTGCGGAAGCCGGTATCGTACCCAGTGCCCGGAGGCAAATCAGCAACGAGAAGAGGACGATTGCTTTCCTCATACGCCCCCTTTCAGAGCGAAGCCGAACCGATCGGCATCCTCTTTTAGTGATATGTTCGCGCGGCGCCGGGCTTATGTCTGTGACATCGGGCACACCGCGGAACGAGCAATTAATGCCGCAGGTTCGCCTGACAGGTCCTGCTCTTCAAACGCTGTGGAAAGCACGTGGCCCTTCCTGTGTTCTGCTGAGAATTGCGCAGGAAGTGACCGGGGTCACTGCGAGGTCGCACGGATTGGAGAGACCATCATTGCAGGCTGGGAGTCATCGCGAAGCTGACCGGACGACACCCCTTCCACTGCGAGTGCCGTAAGGCGAGCGTCCAGCGACATCGAACATTCTGTCATCCGTCCACGAAAGGACGGCGTCGCAATTAGAAAAGAGCAACCGCCATGTTTGAAACCATAGACGAACAAGTTGAAGAAACCGAAGGACGTCCTACCGCGCGCTCGCGGATGTTGTATTTCGTGGGCATAGCTGCCGTCTTGGTGGTTTTTGTCGGTGGACTGTACTTCGCAATCGCGTCCTTTGAATGATTCCAAGGAACCGTCGAAGCCCTGGACGATAGAGGAAGATTCATGTCGGAGGTGGAGATGGCAGCCACGACGCTGAAACTTCGCTTGCTGAGAAACGAGCTTCAATTCCTGGATAAAGGTGGCTATCGTACTCCGATTTTGTGGAGGCCGGCACGAATTTTCGAAGATTCGCCCAGCTGCCCCAAGGATGCATGGTCTTCGTGCCCTCACGCGGACTGCGCATTGCTGGATTTTGTTCCGACCGAATGCCGCCAGGAAAAAACTCCTTGCCGTCACATTCCGCTCAATGAACGGGGAGAGAGCCTCGACATTCTCTACAACACCGCTACGAATGAGGAAATCTCAGAAGTCCTTCGAGAGTGGCTGCTAAGCACCATTGCGGAACTCGAACGGATGGCGCAAACCGAGCAGGCTTGATCGGCGAACACCAGTTTGTTTCGTCGTCACAATCGGAGTTCACATGTCGCAAATGCGCAAAGATATTCTGACCAACCGCTGGGTGATCACCGCCGAGACCAGTACGGTCTGTCCATCGGATTTCCACTTCACAAAGTTTGCCAGAGAAACGACGTTCTGCCCCTTTTGTGAAACCAACGAGGCCTCAACTCCTCCTGAAGTGTTCGCCATCCGGCGGAAAGGCTATGCCCCGAATCGGCCAGGTTGGGATGTGCGGGTTGTACCGAACATAGCTCCGCGACTCAGAATCGAGGGTGACTTGGGACGGCGTGCCGAAGGCTTCCATGACCTGATGAATGGGATTGGCGCGCACGAAATCATTGTCGAGACGCCGCGGCACGACCGCAGCCTGCATGAACTTGAAATTCGCAACATCGCAGATATCATCCGGGCGTACGTAGCGCGCCTTGTCGACCTTGAAGGCGATAAGCGCATGCGCTACGTACTGATCTTCAAGAATCACGGCGTACAGGCGGGCGCGCACACGGTCAGCCATTCGATCTCGCAGTTAATGGGTCTTCCGGTAACACCGCGGACAGTCAAGACCAAATTGATGATTGCCCGGGGTTATTTCACTTCCAAGGAGCGATGCATTTACTGCGACGTTCTGCAGCAGGAACTCAGGGTGCACAAGCGAGTGATCACAGAGAACGAAGATTTTCTGGCATTTGCGCCATTCGCTTCCCGCTTCCCATTTGAGATGTCTGTCTTTCCCAAATGCCACGGGAGTGCGTTCAGCCGCATCACGCCACCTCAAATCGAGAGCCTGGCTGAAATACTGCGCGATGTTTTGCGACGGCTCGACTACACTCTCGGAGGGGCGCCCTACAATTTGTTCCTCCAAGACCGGCCCTTTCTGCGGCCCAGGGAGGGATACTGGCAGACCATCGAAGACGACTTCCACTGGCATCTCGAGATCCTGCCGCAGGTGGTGTATGTCAGCGGATTCGAGTGGTCCTCAGGCTTCTTCTACAACCCGGTGCCGCCGGAAATCGCGGCGCAGTGTCTCTCAGCAATTTCGGCCAACCAGATAGAGTTGTCGGGCGTCCAGAACGAGATACCGGTACTGCAACGTTGAGTCAGGTTGCACTCGTAAGTGGGAGTGAGAAAACTCACCTTTTGTAACCAATCTTTCGCAGCAAATCATGCCGCCACGTCACATCGGCATCGGTTTCGATCCCTTTCGGAGAACTCCCGTCAATCACGCCTAAGACGCCACGTCCTTGCTCGCTCTGGCCAAGGATGATCTGGACCGGATTCGCCGTGGCACAAAAGATCGAGCAAACCTCGGGTACGTTGCGAATCGCCGCCAACACATTAATCGGGTAAGCATTCTGCATGACGAGCACAAATGTATGGCCCGAAGCGAGGGCTTGGGCGTTGCGGACCGCACAGTCCCGGAGCGCCTGGTCATTTCCTTCCGAACGGGTGAGGCATTCTCCCGAACTCTCGTTGAATGCCAAACCAAATCGAGCCTGCGGAGCAGTTGTGCTCATGGCCTCGTAAAGGTCCTCGACTGTCTTGATGAAGTGCGACTGGCCCACGATGATATTAGCGTCCGCAGGAAATTCCATGGCAACAGCCTTGAGCTCCAACATGCGATCCTCCGTGTCTCAAGGATATGATGTCACGCAATTCGCTTGCGGTCACCGTGAACGTATTCGAGATAACGCCCTGTCCGCGAACCCAGTCGTTGAGGTCTAGACTAGCACTTCATGCAAGAAGTACGTTCGGTCTCGGACGGCTTCTTCTTTCCTTGACGCAGAGATGAAACCGCGCCAAAACCTTCGTTTGTCAGGGACTCTTCCATCTTGCGGAGAACAGCTTCAGTGTCGTCGACCATGAGAACACTTAGGCTGTGTCATATGGTCTACCTCCATTCCTCCACGTGGTGTGCGGCTAGAATTGCCCGATACTGCTAGCTATCCAGGACTGAGCGTACCTTCTTCAGAAGCGATTCCTTCGTAAACGGTTTTTCGAGGAGGCTTACCTGCGCTAAAGGCTGCACATAGTGGGCAAGCTGATCGCCTGCATACCCGGATATATAGAGCACTCTGACTCCTGGTCGTAGTTGCCGTAAGCGACTGCAAAACTCGGGGCCGCTCATATCGGGCATAATCACATCAGTGATTACGAGATCGATTTGACGATCGGTGGTCTGGATTAGTGTTAACGCCGCCGCCGCATTCTCTGGCCTGAACACCGTGTAACCAGCTGTCTCCAACAGTTTGCCGACAACCTCGCGAAGGCCTTCTTCATCTTCCACAAATAGGATGCTCTCTGTACCGCCTTTGATCTCGGCTGCAACTTCTGACTCCAACGCACTCTCCGTATCTTCGCCCTGTGGAAAATAGATCTTGAACATTGTTCCTTTGTCAGGTTCGCTGTAGGCCCATATATAACCATTGCTTTGCTGCACAATCCCATATACGGTAGCCAGCCCCAGTCCGGTGCCTTTTCCGGGAGCTTTGGTGGTGAAAAAAGGCTCGAAAATTTGGGAGAGGGTCTCTTCGTCCATGCCACACCCCGTGTCGCCGAACGACAGCATGACGTAAGGACCGGGAATAATCGGGGCGTAGCGCCGCGCGTAGGTCTCATCCAGAGTCACATTGCTTGTCTCAATGATGATCTTGCCGCCGGTGGGCATGGCATCCCGGGCATTTACGGCCAGGTTCATCAGAATCTGTTCCATTTGGCCGAGATCGATCTTGACCATTCCCAAGCCAGCGTGCGCATTGACGGATACCGCGATATCTTCACCCACCATCCGTTTCAGCATTTCCGTCGCGTTCCGGACAACCTTGTTCAGATCGAGAACCTGGGGATAGAGCATCTGTCGTCTGCTGAATGTCAGAAGTTGTTTGGTGAGACTGGCTGCGCGGCTTGCTGCATCTTTCATTCGGGAGATGTTCTGCGCCAGGGGCTGAGTCGAGCGCGTTTGCTCCATCGTGAGATCGCAGTAGCCAATGATCACCCCGAGGATGTTATTGAAATCATGCGCTATACCACCTGCCAGGCGCCCGACGGCTTCCATCTTTTGTGCATGCTCGAGTTGCGCCTGCAGACGTTTGCGATCGGTGATATCCTCCTGCGTGCCCTCGTAACAAATTAACTGTCCCTGGTCATCGCGAACCTCGCGAGCATTCACGGAGGCCCATCCCCGGCTGCCGTCCTTGCAATAAGTTTCGTAGACAAAGTCTTGGACGACCCCATGTTTCTCTAAGAGACGGATGAACGCACGGCGCTGCGAGGGATCAACATATATCTGGTGTTCGATGTCGGCGACCTTGGCCATCATTTCTTGAGGCGAGGAGTAGCCATACATGCGGGCCATCGCATGATTCACGCTCAAGTAGCGGCCATCGGGCGTGCTCTGGAAGATGCCAAGCACGGCGTTGTCAAAAATCCCGTGATACTTCTCTTCCGCCCTCTTTAGGGCCTCTTCGAATTGTTTGCGCCCGCGGATGTCACGACTGACATTGGCAAGAGCCATGACTTTCCCATCAGCGTCGCAGATGGGAAATGCGCGCATTTCAACGGGAATCAGTTCTTCGGTCCGAAAATGCTTCAGTGAAACCTCGCCCCACCAAGGCTTTCCTGAAAGAATCATAGGAAGAACTTCGTGACTGAACCTCGTTATTTCGGCCTGAGGCAGATATTGGGACATCATCTTGGAAGTTGCTTGCTCGTCGCTATCAATTCCAACTAATGCCTGGCCCGCTTTATTTACGAACAAAACCTTCCCACGGGGAGTCGCGATCCCAATGAGATCAGGACTGTTCTGGACAACTTCCACCAGCTTCTGTTGCTCCTCCTCCATGCGGCGGCGATCGGTGGTGTCGAGCACCGCTCCGACGGTACGAACCTTGTGGCGCGAAGCACCTTCTCCCTCAAAAAAGGTCTGCGATCGGGTGGTTAGCCATCGTATGTCGCCATCGCGGCGTACGATTCGATGCTCGACATCGAATAATCCTCTACCGGCTGGGTCGTGGGCGCGCCGGACGGCGGCAACCATCGCCTCGCGGTCCTCAGGGTATACGTGATCGAAGTACCGCGATAGGGTCACGGCTTCGTCCGATCCAAGACCGTAGATTTCCCGTTGCTCCGGCGACCAGTAAATCGTGTCCGTGATGTGGTCATGCTCGAAGATGCCAATCTGAGAAACGCGAGCGGCTTGCCGCAACCGATGCTCGCTCTGTCGCAGCGCTTCTTCTGCCCTTCTGCGTTCGGTGACATCGCGCATCGTCACGAGCACTTTGGTCACTTGTCCAAACCCGTTATGCAGGGGAATGTACCGTCCGGAAACCCAAAACGTCCGTTCACCTTGGGGAAGGATAAACGAAACGTCGTCGCTCTCATGCGCTTTGCCCATCAGGGCCTTTCGCAGCCCTGCTTCCATGACTAGTTTGCGAAGGAATGAGAATCTTTCCAGGGGGAAGCCGCCAATGATCTCCTTGGCCGAGAGGCCGGTTAGTGCCTCCATGAAGGGATTCCACACGTGACAACGGAAGTCATGGTCAAAAACGATGAGGCCCGAAGGAGCACTCGAGACAATCTGCTGATTGAGTTCGCTGACCTCTCTGAGAGAAGCTTCAGCCTCTCGCTTTTCACGAAGATTGGTAATCCCGAATGACAAGATCTTCGCAAAGTTGGTAAGTAACTCCAGTTCAGCTTCGCCGAAGACGCCTGGTTGGTCAGCGTAGATCGAAAGCACGCCGAAGGGTACGCCTTGGATCGTTAGGGGCAGGGCACAACTAGAACGGTATCCGCGCTTACTCGCTTCCATTTGCCACGGAGCGTAATCGGAACTCTGTGCCAGGTCTTGGAATAACACAGGCTCTGCTGTTCGGATGGCGCTCCCAGCCGGGCCTCGACCAAGTGCCGAATCAGACCACGTAACTCTTATGCTGGAAAGGTACCCATTCTCGTGGCCTGCCCAGGCCACTGGGCGTACACTCTTTTCGTCGTCCTTCTCAGCGACTCCCACCCAACAGAAGAGGTATCCAGCATCCACGACAATGGCGCACACTTGCTCGGTGAGCAGTTTCTCGTTAGTGGCGTGCATGACCGCTTGTGTGCAACGCGTAGTCGCTGCGAGAGCTACTCGTAGGCCTTCCAGGCTTCTCGTTTCTTGGGTTAACCGCTGTGAACGGGGCATCGCAACCTCACAGTGGAGGGGGCCCGATTAGCTTCCAGTTACTAACGAGCAATAAAACACTAAGTGATGGTAAGACCCATAGCTGTGATCTGAATCACAAATTTACGCACTTCTGCATCCAGCCTCGAGTTCAAGACGTTGAATGAGCCTTCATCGCGAGGCGAGGCTCAAACACGGCGACCTGATCGATGGGTTCTTTGTATCGACTCCGTGGACCTATCTACTTTCTCAGTCACGATCTGCTGTGGCTTGCTTCTTGGGTGAGCCTGCCGAACTCAAGTTGCGAGTCGAGAACACTCAACCATTCAGCGTACTTTCGGCGAGCCTTGAATCGCGCAGACCATCAGCGCCGTCAATCTGGAACTCCAACAACTTGAAGCAAAACAGCAAACCTTACGCGAACACCGCGACCGGGAGTTAAGTGTGGGACTGCCGGCCGCACACTTAGGGGAATGGCAGGAGCAGGAAGAAAAACTGACAAAGATTGTAAGAAGCTTAAGGGATAAGCTGCAGCAACTTGAAATCAGCCGGCAAAAGCAGCTAGTAGTGTTTCAACATGCGCGCCGGGATCGGGAAATTCTCAGTAGGATCCGTGAACAAAGACATCAAGCCTATGAACGAGACGAAGCGCGAAAAGAGCAGAAAATGATCGATGATCTCTTCTTGATCCAACTGATCAGGGTCAAAAAGTAGTTCTCTGCCCGGACCCCGTCTAGCTGCGCTGTGACCACTTTGTGATGGCGTCTTTATCCCCAGTTGCTTGCGCAATCGAGAGGCCAATCTTTACGATTCCGCTGACAAACGTTGGAGATACGCTCGGTTGTTTCGCTTCGGCATACGCCAAGTCTGCCGTTTTCAGAGCGTCAGCGGTGCGCCCTTCGCGCAAGTAGACAATCGCCAAGTAAGCGAGACTTTCTGCTTTCGACCCGCGGAGATTCCCAGCATGTTCGGTACGGCTAAACTCGCTATCAGATTTCATTGCTTTTTCAATCTGCGGGTCAAAAAGCGACGCTGACTTCTGGAGTGATTCCTCGGCAGCCTGCCATCGTTGCTGCCCCATTTGTGCGGTGGCGATCTGACGCAGGTCAATCGGGTAGGCAGAGTCGTCAGTGCCGGGCCACACCGGTGCGTATTGCAGAATCTTTTGGAAGGCAACTTCAGCCTCCACGAAGTTTTGCTGAGCGAGGTAGCAATTACCAATGTCTCTGTTGGCCAAGAAAAGAAACTTGTTCTTGGGAACGTTGAAGGCAGATTTCTCAGCGGCCGGGATTACTTCGGTCCTGTACCGTTCAATGATTTCCGCCGTGCAAGTGCCTTTTCTCTGTTGTTGGGCTATCGACTGGTATACATCGTTCAACTTTCCCTCCGCGACTTCTTCAGGAGAGAGAGTCGCTACTACGTCTGCGGAATCATGCCTTGTTGGTTTTGACGAGCTAGGGGACTGCGTTTGGGGCGCGGGGTTCTGTGCCGGGGCAAGTGCCTTACCACCGAGTAGCGGCCCGGTGAAGATCAGTGCAAGCAGACTGGAGGCAATTGGATTGTGCCCAAAAAGATGCATATGCGACGAGACTATAACATGCGACTGCAATCTCGATCCTGTTGGAAATCGTCAACTGTCGCTA
>Ga0209698_10000247_pt1 | contig 59155 bp, 41 predicted proteins | sample LitLauG_LLR_2012_FD_187203 | JGI IMG/M metagenome (GOLD analysis project Ga0209698, IMG submission 187203) | Freshwater sediment microbial communities from Pennsylvania, USA - Little Laurel Run_MetaG_LLR_2012 (SPAdes) (version 2) | ecosystem: Environmental > Aquatic > Freshwater > Creek >... | reverse complement strand
TCGATGTGATTGGCAGGGTCAATCACATGGCCGCCCTTCAACAGCAGGTCGTAGCGCGTCGTTTGGGCAAACGCAACGACAGGAGATCCGAGGGCGATTGCTAGCAGTGCAATTATTGCGGGTGTGATCTTGATCCAGTTCTGCATAGGCTGCCTCTCTTGTATGTTGAAGCGAAAGTGTAACCACTGGAAGTGAGATTGTCACCATTCCTGCTGAGTTTAAGGCAGGCAAGTTGTAAGAAGGTCGCTGCTAGCGTAATCTGATCGCGTTTTTTCATTCGAACAAAATTTGGACCCGGATCAGGAAACCGACGTATGGATCGCCGTACTTTTGTGAAGGCCGGTTGCATTGGAAGCGCCTCGCTGCTGATGCAAGGCCTAGATCCGATGATGCGGGCAGAGTCGGCTCCGACCGCAACGCCGCCTATCGAACTCCATGGCCTACCGGACTACAAGCCTTCGCCGCTGGGTATGCCAGGGCTGTTTCCGGCCCGAGTCATCGAAATCCGCGAGGCGAGCGCCATCGTACGCAACCGTGTTTCGCAGCCCATTGTGAGGCCTATGCTCGAGCGGGCGATGAAAGAGCTGACAGGAGAGGCGTCCGCGCGCGAGGCGTGGGCGAGGTTTATTCAGGCGAGCGATATTGTCGGAATCAAGATCAATCCATCGGGCGCACCGGCATGCTGTTCGTCCCCGGAGCTGGTTCGCGAGATCATCAGTTCGGTTCAGTCGCTCGGAGTTCCGGCCCGAAACATTGTTGTGTACGACCGATATTCCTACGAAATGGACGTCGGTAGCTATCAAGCACTGCTGCCTGCAGGGATCCGAATCGTAGGCATCCAGGAGGCCTTCGGGAGCGGTGGCGGTTACGAATCAGATGTCTATTGTGATGCGACTTTCTTTGGAGAGTGGGAAACACGCTCGTATATGGCGAGCATTGTAGTTCACGAAGTAAACAAGATTATCAATGTGCCGACGATGAAGGACCACTCGGCTTCCGGTGTCACGGGGGCTCTCAAAAATCTCGCTTATGGCACGTTCAACAATGTAGCGCGTACCCATCGCGCACCCTACTCTTTCACGAACCCATTGATCGGGCTGATGTGCACGGTCGAACCCCTACGTTCGAAATCTGTGCTGCATATCATGGACGGCATGCGGCAGGTGTGGCACGGCGGTCCGCTCACCCAAGTGCAAGACTTTATCGATCAACCCGGCGTTCTCCTGGTGGCGACAGATCCGGTCGCGATGGACACGATCGAAATGGAGGCGATTGAGAAGACCCGACGGGAAAGGGGCGCGCCTTCTGTGTGGCAGCACGATGCGAAGAGCATCACCGCCAACACTGAGGAATTTCAGCACGACGCATCGAAGAATCTGTTCTATCGTCAGCCAGGACACATTGCGGCGGCCGGGCAGCACGGGCTTGGCATTGCCGACCTAAAGCAAATCGATCATCGTGTCGTCTCGGTCTGAATCTTAATGAAGAGGGAAACAGGCAATTCAAAACCTGCAGAAGACTGGCCCACCTTGCTTAAAGACAACGCCCGCAGCGGAGGGCAGAAGCCATATCCCGCGCGCTCGCCGGAACGCGCAGTATGGCAATTTCGGGCCGGCGGCTCCGTGCGTTCGGCGCCGATTCTAAAAGACGGCAACTTGTACGTTACCTCTGTGGCCGGGGTACTGCACGCCATCGACATCATCACAGGCACTTCAAAATGGAAATTTCAGGCGGGCGGTCAGGTTCATGCCACTCCGTCACTGTTTGCAGGCCAGATTCTTTTCGGATCCGACAACGGCAAAGTCTATGCAGTCGATCTGCATGACGGAACACAGATGTGGGAGGTTCCGACAGGAGCCGAGGTTTGGGCGTCTCCGGTCATTCGCAACGGGGTGGCTTTTTTCGGGAGTGCGGACGCACGAGTCTATGCGGTCGAAGCGGCGAGCGGGAAGATGCGATGGGTTCAGGAAATTGGCGGAAGAATCTATTCAACGATCTACGCCGCTGAGCGGCAACTTTATCTGGGTTGTGGAGACGGCAAAGTATATTGTCTCGACTCCTCCTCCGGGAAAACATTGTGGAGTACGTCGACTGGCAACGGCATCGACTCGTCGCCTGCGGTAGTTGATGATCTGGTTCTGATCGGATCAGAAGATTTCTTCTTCTACGCGATTAGCGCCACTACCGGGCAGGTGCGCTGGAAGTACGAAACAGGATTGGGCATTGCGTCATCGCCCGCCATCTGGAGCGACTCGACGTTTTTCGGTAGCAAAGATGGGTTCCTCTATGCGCTTGAGATTCAAACCGGGAGGTTGCGCTGGAAAACACGTGTGGGCGAGGTGGTCACTGCGCCTCCGATGATCGGCGATGGAGTGGTGTGTATCCAGGCGAGTGGTACGTTCGCGTTGGACACCGCCAACGGCAAGATCTTATGGAGAGCCGGTCTTGCGGGGGCAATCCAATCTGTTCCCGTGCTGGCGGGCGAGACTATTTATCTGGCGAGCCTGAGTGGTGAGGTTTATGCACTGCGGTAAACAAAGGGCGGCGGTGCTGATCGTTTTTTTCTTCTCAATCGTTTCGAGCATTCGGAGTTCAGAAAATCAACTACTTGTTTACAAAAAGAAGTACATCATGGGCACGGTCTTCGAGATTGCCGCCTATGACCAAACGTCCCAGCATGCTTTGGATGCGATAGAGAAAGCATTTCAGGAGATTGTTCGCGTCGATGATCTTCTAAGTAACTACAAAACTGACAGCGCTCTGAGCTACCTGAACAGCTCGGCTCATTTTCATGCGGAGAAGGTTCCGTCTGACTTGTACCGCGTAGTCGAGGAGTCCTTGCGGTTTTCCAGGCTGTCGGGCGGTAAATTCGACATTTCCGTAGCGCCCTTGGTCGATTTGTGGAAAGCTGCAATCGCTGGTGCAGGTACACCATCGCTGGCGCGACAACAGGCCGCCAGAGATTGCGTCGGCTACGAGAAGATCGAGTTGACTCCTCCGGATCAGATTACTTTTCACTCCGCATGCATGCAGTTGGACTTAGGTGCGATTGGTAAAGGTTACGCTGTCGACCGGGCTGCGGAAGTCCTGCAATCCTCGGGAATTCGCAACGCGTTGATTAACGCAGGTGGCAGCACGATTTTAGCGATCGGGTCGCCTCCGGGTCAGAGTGCCTGGCTTGTACACTTGCGGGACCCTTCCCGCAAGGTTGATCCACAGGTCATGCTCAAGGATGAAAGCGTTTCTACCTCCGAGCAAACAGCGCCTTCTTTGCTAGGGGACGATTCACCGGGACATATCATCGATCCGGATACAGGGAGACCGCTAAGGACGGAATTCGCGGTCAGCGTCATTGCTCAAACCGGGACGGCCTCAGATGCACTTTCAACCGCTTCGCTGGTGCTGGGCCCGGAAAAAGGCAAGGTGTTGCTCTATCGTATGGCTGGCGTTTCTGCGATTTGGATTTCGCCCGACGCACAGATGGAAGTGGTGACGGGCGGACCGCAGATTGTGTTTGGCAAAGGGTTCTAATCTTACAACCGGGACTACAAACCGCATGATCTGTCGCAGGATGGTTCTTTGTTTATTTATGTTGTTCTCCACCGCCGGTTGGAGCATCGTTTTCGTCCGCTGGACTCAAACTGATTTGCCGCCGGCACGCGATTTGGGGATCAATGATCTCGTGGTCTCTTGGGATGGCGGGACCTCTGCCTTCGTGAAAAAGGCCCACCGGCAAGGGTATCGAGTGTATGCAGAGGTGCCGTTGCAGCGGGCTGCCACGGCTGCAGAAAGCGCCCGTAAGAATGGCTTGGCAGGTCTCGTTCTGGACGTTGCAGACTCGGATCGTGCGGCAACCGAGAGCGCGTTTCAGCGGCTCCGGTCCGCGCATCCGAACCTCAGGTTCTTATTGCTCAATCACCAAGCTAAGCAGCCGCAGATGAGAGGCAGTCTGGTGATTGAGCGAAATTCTGTGCTTGAAGTCTCCAGTCCTACCGCCCAGCCATGGATCGACACGAACCTTGCGCTCATCAGGGTTGAGCAGCGATCTCATCCTGGACAACTCCCGCTTTATGGCTTCTCTTGGAACGGATCCGACCCGGGACAGCAGCAACAAGCGAATACTCCCACGGATTACTCACTGGCAATTGCCGAGGCGTGCGCCTTCCACGTTGACCTGATGCTGGAACTGGAGGACCGCGTGCAAAAAGATCTTGCTGAACAGGATCCCGAGGCCAAGATATTTTGGAAGCAGGTGCGGTCGTATGTCGATTTTTGTGCGCATACACGGGAGCAAGGGCTGGAAGCGGCTGTCAACGTGGCGGTCGTGGTCGATGATCTCGACACCAGCGATGAAGTCATGAATCTGCTGGCCCGTCACAATATCCCGTTTAAGGTTTTTCTACCTAACGATTTGAAAGGAGAGGACGTTGAAAGCTTCGATGTGGTCGTGGTGTTCGCAAAAGGCGACCACGCATTTTTTGATCGAATAGACAATCTTGCCGCTCACGGCAGGACGGTTGTGGTAGTGGACGCGCATAGTGCGTATCCTTGGCAGACTCATGAAGCTGTGCGAGTGAATGAGCACACCGTGTCCTTCGCAGTTGGAAATGGAAAGGTGCTTGAGCTCTCAGAGCCGGTGACGGATCCCGAGACGTTTGCGCAGGACATCCGTCGTCTGCTGGGGAAACAAAATGCGCTAATGAGTCTCTGGAATGGACTGACGACGATCGCAGTGCCTTATCGCGTGCATGGCGGAACCGTGAAGGTGCTGGAGTTCATCAACTACGCTGCAGAACCAGTTCGCGTTCAAGTGCAGCTCAGAGGATCTTTCTCTGCCATTCGCTATGAGACGCCAGAACATGCGTGTTGCAGGACTCTCGTTCCCGTAAAACACGACGGATTTACCGAGTTCGTAGTCCCGGATTTAATGATTGCCGGACGAGTGCATCTGGACGCTGACCAGGCGGCTCATTCCAAGACAGGTCGGGGGAGTCGCTAGCGGAATCTGCGGATCAACAACGTACCATTCGGACAAGTAAAATCCTGAGGTGATTGCTTCGACCGCTTTCCCGAAAGCGCAACCGTTGCCATACGCGAGTACAAAGGTACGCCTCGGACTCGCGCGGTTTGTTCAGTCGGACTTTTTCAGAGCCACACGAGATTTCTCAGTTGCGGGGGAGTAGAATTCTATCCATCTTTTTGAGTCTCCTTCGGGGTTTTGCGTTCCGCATTCGCCAATGCGGAATGCCAATGGGGCTGGGGGATCAGATACACGAGAGGTGGCCCAGCATGGACGACAAGCCTGACGTCATAGCGGACCGCGAAATCAGGGGCGTCTCGCGGCGCAACTTCATCAAGGGAGTAATCGCGGGCGGCGTAGCCACTTCATCGGCGGCTTATCTGTTCCGAAGCTCTTCGGTTTTCGGCCAACAACCGGCCGGCATGGGCGAGCGCCTCATCACTCTCAACGTTAACGGCCAACAGCGTCGCGTCGATGTGATGAAGCAGGAAACGCTGGCCTGGACCCTTCGCTACAAACTGGGACTTACCGGTACCAAGCTCGGCTGTGACCGCGCCGAGTGCGGCGCCTGCACAGTATTGCTTGACGATGTGCCCCACTACTCATGCTCTGTCTTGACGCACACAGTGCGGGGCAGAAAAATCCTGACCATTGAAGGACTGGCTAACCCGGATGGCACGCTACACCCCGTGCAGCAGGGTGTCATCGATGAACAGGGCTTCCAATGCGCTTTTTGCATGTCTGGCTTCATCATGTCTGCGGTGGCGTTCTTGAAGGACAATCCGAATCCAACTCGGTCAGAAATGGCGCACGGGCTGTCGGGAAATCTTTGCCGCTGCCAGGACTATGACAAAATCCTCACCGCAATGATGCGCGGCGCAGAAAACATGAGGAAGGCGCACCATGTCTAGCTCGGAGTGGAAACCCAATCAGCAGAAATTCGGACCGCAGTACAAACTGATCGGCAAGGATTATCCCACACCGGATTTGTACGCGAAGGTTACCGGAAAAGCGAAATACGCAGAGGACTTTCGCATCGACGGCATGTTGTTCTGCAAGTTGCTGCTGAGCCCGGTACCGCACGGACGCGTGAAACATCTGGACATCAGGAAAGCCATGGCAATGCCGGGCGTGAAAGCCATCCTTACACAAGACGATCTACCCGCTCCGGCTGATAGCGTCACCGACCTTGGCGTCACGATCAAGGCGAACCCGTTGGGCGAAAAGGCTCTCACCATGGAACCCTTGTACCACGGCGAGCCCGTACTGGCGGTGGCGGCAGTAGACGAATACACGGCAGCAGAAGCCATCGAAGCAATCGATATTGAATTTGAATCTCTTCCCTTCGCCGTCGACCCGTTGGATACGCTTCGCCCGGGTGGACCGAATCCGCGGACCGACGGGAACGTCTGGATCAGACCGTCAATGCCACAACCGAAACAGGGAGAGAAACCGTCCAGCCCACCGCTGCCCCACATCGGGGAACTCAAGTGGACCGAGGCCGATTTTGCTGAGGCGGAACATGGCCGCTTGCCGATGGGAAAAGCACAGGACGAGTGGGTTGTGGGCGATTTGGATGCCGGTTTCAAGAATGCCACGCTGGTTCTGGATGAAACATTCGTTACACCCGATACCAGCCACGAGACTCTGGAGCCTCGTACGGCTTTAGCTTATTGGCAGAATGGCAAAGTTTTCGTTCATATGGGAACCCAGAGTACGGTGCAAACACTGGCCAGCCTGGCGCGCTGGTTGAACATGGATCCGAACCAGATCGTCCTGATCAGCGAGTACACGGGAGGAGGTTTCGGCAGTAAGGCCACGGGTTACATTTTCGCAATCATCCCAGCCTTGTTGGCGAAAAAGGCGAATGCGCCGGTCATGATGCGCATTAGCCGCGAGGAAGAGCATTTCATTGGGCGCGCACGCCCCGGGTTCAACGGGCGAATGAAAGTCGGTTTCGCGAGCAATGGACGCATTACGGCGCTCGATATGTTTGTCATCTGCAACAACGGTCCCTATGATGCCGTGGGGGACGCGAACACTTCAGGGAATATCGTTTCCTTGCTTTATCAGCCGCTTGCCATGCGGTGGAGAGGAACCACCATCCTGACGAACACTCCGCCGCGAGGGGCGCAGAGTTCACCCGGCGGCATGCAAGGAATCGTAATCATGGAAACGATCGTTTCCAAGGCCGCACGCAAACTGGGGCTTGATCAGGTCGATATTCGGAAAATAAACTGCCCCGAGGGCAAGTCGCCCGTAGGCCCTCTGCGAAATGGCACGCGCAATCATTGCACGAGCGCGTTCCTGAAAGAAGCCTTCGACCGCGGAGCCGAACAATTCCAATGGAAGGACCGTCTCGCGCGGCCGAAGCGCAGTGGAACCAAGGTCCGAGGCGTTGGTGTTTCTTCGAGTTGCTTCGTCGGAGGATCGATCGGATTCGACGGTCTGTTCGTCATCAAACCAGATGGACGCATCGCAATCCAGTCTGGAGTCGGAAATCTGGGGACGGAATCCCTTCTGGATGTACACCGTGTCGTCGCTGAGGTTCTGGGCGTGCCGTGGGAGAAGTGCGATGTGACCTGGGGCAACACATCAAAGAACCTGCCTTGGACATGCGTCTCGGGAGGAAGCCAGACCACGCATGCGATGACTCGCGCGGCGCATGCTGCCGCCATGGACGGTAAGCAGAAACTGCAGGAGATCGCGGCCAAAACTCTTGGTGGCAAGCCGGACCAATATGAAGTATCGAATGAGCGCGTCTTTCGCAAGGGCGGCAGAGGGATGACGCTAGGGCAGGCAGCGCAGCATGCGATTCAACTGGGCGGCAAATATGATGGACACGAGCCACCCGACGATGTGAATAAGGTTACGAAAGCTTCAATTGTCGCGTTGGCCGGGCAGGGTCTGGTGGCCGCCGCTAAGGACAAATATCCTCGCGACGGCCAGTCGTTCTCGTACGTAGCCAGCTTCGCGGAGGTCGAAGTCGATATTGAGACCGGAAAATACGAAATTACAGATTTTCTGGCTGTGGCCGACGTAGGCACCGTCATCCATCCCAAGGCGCTCTCTGGCCAAATCCTCGGTCGATCCATCCTGGGTATCGGTCATGCCATCGGCCAGAAGTGGGTTTTTGATCCTCATTACGGGCACACGATTTCACTGCGTTTTCATCACACCAAGCCTCCGACAATCCTCGACGTGCCAGTCAATATGCAATGGGCTGCTCTGGATATTCCGGATCCTGAGACTCCGGTGGGAGCCCGCGGCATCGGGGAACCACCGGTGGGCGGCGGCTGTGGAGCGATATTGAACGCGCTTTCGGACGCTTTGGGCGATGAGATTTTTCGTCGAGCGCCCGTTAACCTCGACACAATTCTTACATCACTCGAAGCGGGGCGGCCGGTGCAGGACCCGTTAACCGCACACATTTAGCCGATCTGAAATAGGGAGAACGGTATGGCAATAATCCGAGATGTGATGCCGACGTTCCAGTTGTACCAGCCGACATCAGTCGCAGACGCACACAAACTTCTGCAACAGCACAAGACCGATGCGTTGGTACTGGCGGGCGGACTCGACAGCATGGATTGGCTAAAAGACCGCATCAGGAAGCCAAAGGCGGTCGTCGACCTGGCTGGCATCGAGGAACTGAGGGGCATCCGCGAGACCTCAGAGGGTGTGCATATTGGAGCGATGACCACGCTCACCGAAGTTGCACAGAATCCCGTCATACGGCAGAAATACGGAGTGCTGGCACAGGCATCCGAAGTGGTGGCTTCTCCCCAAATCCGTAACCAGGGGACGGTCGGCGGCAATGTTTCCCAGGATACGCGCTGCTGGTATTACCGCGCCGGCTGGCCATGTTATCGCGCGGGAGGAAATATCTGTTATGCCGATACCCCTGTCGGCAGAAATCGCGAACACGCAATCCTGCATGCGGAGCGATGCGTCGCCGTGAATCCCTCCGATACTGCTCCAGCTTTGATCGCGCTGGACGCCAAGTTCGTTGTATCGACTCCGAATGGCGAGCAGGTGGTCGACGCGGAAGATTACTTTGTCGGCCCTGATCTGGATATCACGCGCATGAATATTCTGCGTCAGGGATATTTGTTAACTGAAATTCGAATTCCGTCGACTTGGGCTGGCGCGGAGTTTTATTTCGAGAAAGTTCGCGATCGGAATGTCTGGGATTTTCCGCTGATGAATGTTGCATCGGCGATGAGGTCATCGGCAGACATGATCCAGAATATTCGGATCGCAGTGAATGCTGTCGCGGCGCGGCCACTGCGGTTGAAGATGGTAGAGGATGCCGTACGTGGCAAGCCACGGAACGCGGCTACCAGCGAAGCGGTGGGAAAGCTGGCAGTGCAGGGAGCAGTCCCGTTGCAGTTCAACGCCTACAAAATTCCGCTCATGCGAAATCTCGTGAAGCGAGCCATCAGCGGAGTGCAGGAGGCGGCATGGGCATCCTAGAGTGGGCGACGAGTCCGTTAGGACAAAGCATCCCGATTCACATTGCCTGGTTCTTGATCTGGGTCGCGCTGATTGCCGGACTGGTTTTTCTGATCGTGCATGCGATCTACGTCCGCTACTTCGCCGGAGAAACGGAGGTCGCTTCCGATCCCTCAACGGCGGGAACGCTCGAGTTGCCCCCGCGGATTCCGCGGCACTCCCTGGCCGCCAGACTGTTTCACTGGATTATGGCAGCGGCGATGTTCGTGTTACTGTTCACTGCATTCCTCCCCAGAGTTGGAATTCAGTTCAATTGGGTGACCTATCACTGGATTGCAGGGACGGTGTTGACCGTCTCAATCCTCTTTCACATTATTCACGCTACTTTTTACTTGGATTTCTGGTCGATCTGGCCAGACCGATCCGACCTCGAAGACGCCTGGAAGCGCTTCCAGCGTTTCATGGGAAAACGGGCGGAATCGCCGCGAAAATTTGCCAAATATCCATTGGAAAACAAGCTCTATCATGGCGTAGTGATTTTGAGCGGCTTGGCAGTGATCGTCACGGGTATATGCATGATGTTTCGGGTGCGCACCGTCTTTTTTCCGCGCAATCCTTATCTATTCAGCGACATGACCTGGGGCGTGATGTATGTATTCCATGGACTGGCGGGCGTGGGGCTGATTACGTTGACCATCGTTCATGTCTACTTTGCCGTCCGGCCGGAGAAACTGCCGATCACTGCGTCGATGATTGTGGGCTCCATGAGCCGCGAGTTTTATTTGAAGGAGCATGACCCGAAGCGGTGGGTGATCGAAGGTTTGTCTCACCCTAGGAGTACAGCGGATGGCGATTGATTTTCTCGAGCGCTGTGAAGTCGTCGAAGAGTGTTACGAGTTCCTCTTGGGCTACGCGGCACAGGGCTTGCCAAGCGATGAAGGCAGTTCTGCGGGTCGTGAGGTTCGAAACCATCTCAAGCAAGCTCGTGAAGCGCTGATCGAATTGCCTGAAAGCTGCCGACAAGCGATTCATGATCATCAGCTCGAACCATCCGGGAAGTATGACGCGTTCTGTTGCACGTTAGAGCGCGATGGAAACGACTCTCTGGTAGCGCTCGAACTCGTGCTCGCGCAGCCTGCGATTAGTTCTCAGTTGATTGACAATCTTAATGCTTCAAGCCATCTGCGTGCTTTACTTACAGATCTGTTCCTTTTTGGCGAAATATTGCGGACGCGTGTGAAAGTCACCGTGACAGTCGATGGGCAGTAAGATCTAATGTTGGCCGTGTGCGAAACTCGACTGATATAGTCACGACATCGGATGTTCGCATTCGCAATCCGGCGTGACGGTACTATCCGAGACTGGCGAGTGCCCGTTTGGCGGCATGATAGCCGCACATTCCGTGCACCCCGGCGCCCGGCGGAGTCGATGAGGAACATAAGAAGATTTTGTGCGCCGAAGTGGCGTACAGACTTCGCGTCGGACGAAACAGTAACTGCCGAAGGTCGAGGGCGCCTCCTGCTATGTCCCCTCCCACGAGATTCGAATTCATGCCTTCGAGTCTTGCTGGCGATAGGACGTGGCGCGCCAAGACAATGTCGCGAAACCCCGGAGCAAAACGCTCGATCTGATTTTCGAGTCGAGGCAGCATGTCGAACGTCGAGCCATTTGGAACATGGCAATAGGCCCATGCAATGTGCTTCCCCGCAGGCGCGCGGGAACGATCAAACAAGGTCGGCTGCGAGAGTAGAACGAATGGGCGCTCGGGGTGCTCGCCGTTCCGAACGGCCTTTTCCGAGGCAGCGATTTCGTCAAAGGTACCGCCCAAATGCAGCGTAGCAGCACGCAAACACTCAGGCGCTTTCCAAGGAATCGGCGCGCTTAGAGCGTAGTCGACCTTGAAGACACCCGGGCCATATCTATATTTGCTTAATTGACGCTTGTACCTATCCGACAGCTGTTGACCGGCTATCGCGAGAAGTTGTTTTGGAGTCAGGTCGCAAAGGATTAAGTCGTAACCCGAAAGCGCATCGAGCGACTCTACCCGCGAGGATGTCATCAACCTCCCGCCGAGCCTGGCATAGTAAGCGCACAACGCATTCGTGATCGATTGCGATCCTCCGTGCGGAATTGGCCAGCCGACAACGTGTGCTGGTACTGCCATGAGGATGGCAAATGCGCTGCTCAAGGGCTCATCCATAGAAAGGAACGAGTGCCCACCGAGGCCCGCGAACAACGCCCGAGTGCGCTCGCTCCTGAAGCGACCCGCCACAACTTTTGCTGAGAGCAATGCGTTGATTCCGAAACGGGCCAGGAGCCAAGGATGCCGCGGAATCCTTAGAACCGGACCTAACACTTCCGGAGCAAATTCGCTCCAGTGCTTCACCAGTGGTTCCATCAGCTTGCGCCAAAGATGGCCATCAGCGCCCAGTTCGGACACTGAGGCGTCGAGGTCCCGCTCCAACACGACCGCCGTGCCGTCATCCAGTGGATGTGCGAGTGGCGCCGGCGAGTGCAGCCATTCCAGCCCGTAATCGTTGAGCCGCAAGGTGGAAAAGAAGGGGGAGCCCGCGCCCAGCGGAAACACCGCCGACCCGAAATCGTGGATGAATCCCAGCAGGGTCAATTCCATGCTGCGTGTCGCTCCACCGGGGATTCGCTCGGCTTCGAATATTTCGACTTGGAGTCCCGCTTGTGCGAGCACAATTGCCGCCGAAAGCCCGTTTGGACCGGATCCAATAACGCACGCCTTCAGGCCTTTTGCCATAACAGTTGGAAAGATAGACGTGAACTAACGACCTTCTAATTTATTCTCTCGGTCGCACGTCAGCCCACTCGAGAACCCTAATCTCGCCATCTGGCGCTTTTTCCAGTGTCGGCGCATATCGCCCCAGCAGTTGCCGCTTCCACCACATCCCTGTCTTGCGTTTCTCTTCCATCGAAGTAAACCAATATTGCCAGAGCACTGTGCGGATTTCGCGAGGCGGTGCTTGCGGGAACGGGTTGTCGGTGAATAACTGCAGTACATCCTTGTCGTTCGAGAGTAAGCGGACGATCGTGTTCGGGACGATCGGATATTCGCGCCACGATCCCAGCGAGGCAAACCACAAATTCCAATCGAAGCGCGGCTGATAGGGAGCGTAGATAGATGGCGGCTCATTCAATTCCTGCGGCTTATAGCGAAACTGATACGCCTTCCAGTTCTCCCCGTCGTACGAGCCCTCAAATTCGATTTCGTACCTTCCGCGCGTCATCACCGCAAACAGTCCATAGCGATTGGCAATCCGGAACGGCTGTAGGGCGATAATGGGAAGCGTTGGCAGAGGATAGTTCGCCAACATCTCCGCCGTGGCTGCGTAGAATATCCAGCACAGAATGAAAGTACTCACCGCCAATTGTGTCGATCTCCAAGCCCGGCGCAGTTTCTCGCGCCTCGACCTCGCATCGGCTGGTTGCGTGTTAGCGGATGTGGAGACGGCTTCATCGGTTATCCATCTTGCCGGTACGAATCTCTGAACAAAGCGATCGTCCAGCAAGAGCACTCCCAGCGCAAGGACCAGATAATTCAAGAATGTGTAATTCGCCGTCAGGATCACACCGACTTCCCAAGGCGTCACAATGAAGAAGCAGACAATACGCCACCGGCGCGGCAGAATGAACATCCACACCACACCGAGTTCCATCGACAGCGTGGCGTATACAGTAGCCGCGTGAAACCAATGCGGCAGATGCTGCACATACCATCCGATCCAGGTTGGCAGTGGCCCGTTTTGGTAGTACTCATCCATCGCAGTAAAGTTGCGCCATTCGGGGTCACCGCTCAGGATCTTTGCCATCCCAGATTCGAAATAGATTCGAAACCATTCCCACTGTAGCAGGAAGTGAGTGGCGCGCGAGGCGGGATGGGCTTGGCCCAACCCCGGGCGCAATCCTGACGGCGTGAAAAATAGTGAGATGAATCCAGCTTCCAGCAACATTCCGTCAGATTGATAAGAAGAAAAGTCTTGCGCCGCACTGACAAAGGAGAGAAAACAAACGAAGCAGATTGCCAGCATTCCGCGTGGCCACAGGTTGAGAAACAGGAGCACCGACGCGATCATTCCTGTCCAGCACACTACGGTCAACATCCCTGATCCACTCGAAAACCAAAGTAGCGTCGGTGCGTACCACACGCCTTGCCAAAGTCCGAGTGTGTGGGCAACAGCCTCAAGGTAGGATCTGGTGGGCAGAATTCCCTCTGGGCCAATCAAACCTCGTATCTGAAATACAAGGGAGAAAAACGCGGAGAAATAAATTCCGCCGAGAGCACGCAGAAACAGCCAACGCACCACTAGCCGTTTGGGCTCTCGCTCCATCGGAGCAAATAGCCATCGAAATGCCGCCAGGAGTGAGCCGCCCATACCGCCAGCAATTATATGCACTAGAGTTAATCTGGCTGTTCTGCTTGGCCGCTGTGGTACTAACCTACCTCGTCGCCGGCGGACGCGATACGCGGTGACACAGGGGAGCTGCCGGAGCGGTAAAGCAGGAGAGTTGTCGGACGGAGGGATGGCGTAAATGACTCAATGGTGGCCCTCATTGGCGTTCTGGGGCGTCTCCGGATCTCTGCAGTCTCTGGAACTCGCGCATGTGCTCGGCCGCCTCTGCTGTCTTTCCTTGTTTCCGATACAAGCTGGCCAAGCCAAAGTGAGTTTGGGCCGCGAGCGAACCGTCCTTCTCAATGTTAAGCAGGCTTGTCCAGGTTCTTTCCGCAGTGGAGACGTCGCCATCGAGAGAAGCCGCCTTGCCGAGCGAATAGAGAGTCTCTGGCATCTGCGGCTGCAACTTGTCGGAGCGCTCTAACTCAGCCCGCGCGTCGCGCGCCTTGCCCTGTTGCAGCAAAGCATCTCCCAGCCGGTACGCAGCTTCGGCATTTCCTGGCTGCAGCTTGGCTTCGGCGCGAAATTGTTCTTCCGCCTGCGGCCAGCGGGACGTCATCGCAAATACCTGCCCGAGTTCCAGGTGGAGATTAGGCGTATCAAGGCGCAACTTCAGCGCTTGCTGGTACTGCTTTTCCGCCTCACCCATTTGGCGCAGCACAAAGTAGTTTTCCGCCATCGACTGGTAGGCACGGGCGGAATCGGGATGGACTGCGAGGAGCGTGTCTACCGATTGCTTCGAAAGCAGCCCGCTGGCACGACCGAGATAGTAGAGCAAGTCGGGATCATCCGGCCGCTTCTGCAATGCGGCCCGGAGATTCTGAATCGCTTCGGCGAACTGACCCGTCTCAACCTGTGCAATCCCGAGCGCGCCTTGTTCATGAGCTCGATCCAGATGTGGAATGGCTTCGGCGGCATAACCCTGCGCCAGAAGTGCGTAGCCCAGGAGTTGATGCGCGGGAACAAGAGTCGAGTCCATTTCGAGAGCATGCTTGAGCGGAACCAGAGCGGAACCATAGTCGCGTTGCTCCATGAAAGCCTGCCCTAGACTCACGAAACCCGCGATGAAGGCGGGTTCAAGCTCGGTTACGGTCCGGTATTCACTCACGGCCAAATCGAAATGCTTTTGTTCCTCGGCACGTCGAGCGGCGTTCCAGTGCTGAGTCGCCTCCGGAGAGATGGTCTGCAGCGCCAGGCAAAGCGTGAGGACGGTGCAAATCAGCGACGCATGAATCATGATGGTGCGAATTATTGTTGTGCGAATCATGGACGCTCCGGTTCGCGTATTTCAAGGAATTGGTTTGAGGGCACATCGGTCAAGACCTGGTGTGTTCCGGAGGGCCACAACACCTCTACTCTAGCGGTTTTCGCCGACCTTAATCCGAAGTGTAGACGTTTGTCGTTCGCCGACTCATAACTGCCTGCAGTCGTAGCGAAACGAGTTTGTCCATTCACCTGCACGCGAGCGCCGAGTCCGTCGCGGTTGCTGCGAGTGCCGCGAAGCGTAATCGTGAGCCAACGGCCGCCGCCGCCACGATTCATGAAAACCTGCAGAGGACCACCCAGAGCGGTGGTTACGACATCGATCGATCCGTCGTTGTTCAGATCGCCAAAGGCTGTGCCTCGGGCGGCAAACAAGGCTGTTGTGCCAGGATCGGCGGGCTCGAAGCGGCCGCTGCGGTTCATCGCCAGCAGCGTCGGTTCCAGATAGTGCAACGAAGGATCAATCTTTTCCACGTTATCGAGAACGTGGCCTTGCGCCACAAACAAATCTTTCTGCCCGTCATTGTCGAAGTCTTCCAGACCCACGCCCCATCCAGCCGTCACGCCTGAAAGCATCGTGACGCCGGTCTGCAGTCCGCGATCACTGAACGAACCGTGGCCGTCGTTGTGAAACACAGCATAGTTCTGGCGCGGCAACGTGGTCACGATGACATCGGGCAGACCGTCGTTGTCGTAATCCTGAAACACGACGCCCATGCCCGACAAGGGCCCGCCGTCCAGGTTCAGTGCAGCGCCGGATTCGAGGCCAACTTCTGTAAACGTGCCATTGCCATTGTTGTGAAACAAGTATTGCTGCATGCCGTCGTTGGCGACATAGATGTCGGTGAATCCATCGTCATCGTAATCGGCAAAGGCGACGCCCAGACCATGCCCTTTCTTGGCGGCAATTCCTGAGCGCTGACTCACATCTTCGAACGTGCCGTCGCCCCGATTGTGATAAAGGATGTTGGTGGTGCGAGGAAATTCTCCGGGCGGGCAATAGGTGTGAAAGTTGCCGCCGCAGTCCTTGCTGTGCTGCGTGTCCCATTCCATGTAGCGGGTGACGAATAGGTCCAGCTTGCCGTCATTGTCGTAATCGAAAAAGCCCGCGGATACAGACCAGCCTCCGCCTGCGACGCCGGCTTTCTCTGTCACGTCGGTGAAAGTTCCGTCTCCGTTGTTGTGATAAAGAATGTTCTTGCCGTAGCTGGTGACGTACAAGTCAGGATAGCCATCGTTGTCATAGTCGCCGACGGCTACGCCCATGCCGTAGTTCCCATCGCCGGCATTTGACAGACCCGCCTGCTCGGTTACATCGGTAAAGGTTCCGTCCCGATTCTGACGATAGAGGCGATTCCAGTAGCGAGGGTCACGCCGGTCAAATGATTCCGGAAATGACATGGGACTGATGACGTGGCCACCATTCACCACGAAGATGTCGAGCAGCCCGTCGTTGTTGTAGTCGAGCAGAGCAACGCCACCGGGCATGGTTTCGATGAGATATTTCTGTGGTGTAGGGGAGTTCTGCAGCGTGAAATCGATGCCGCGGGGTGCCGTAACGTCAAATAATGGCGCGCCGCCCGGAGTAGCCCCGACCATCAATGCGATGGCGCAGACGAACTGTAAGAATCGATGCAGCATCGGGCACCGCCCCAATCCGGTTTACCTTCCCACTGTCTCTGTCGCGTCCGACAGCTAGAAGAAAAACTTGAGGGCGAATTGGATTAGTCGCGGATTGGTCCCCGGCGCCGTGCTGGTGACGAATCCAAAATTCGCGTTATTCGCAGTACAGCACGTGGTGTTCGGTGGAGCAAACTGCGTGCGATTGAACAAGTTGAAAAATTCCACCCGGGATTCAATCCCTGCGCGACCCTCCGTACGAAAGAAAATTCTCTTGAACACCGCGAAATCAAAATTATTCACGCCATCCGAACGTAAGATTGAATCGACGCGCGGCTCGTTGCCGAAAGTGAAGTCTGCAGGAGCAGCAAAGCACACCGTATTGAACCATCCACTTAGGCGAGAAGGGCTGCCGGTTGCTTTGTTGCATGCCGCCACTATATTGGGACGCGAACCGGCTCCAAACAGCGTCGCGTCGTTGGCCTGCCCATTACGGAATACAAGAGGGAATCCTCTCTGAAAGGTCGTCACACCATCGATCCCCCAACCGTCAACCACTCTGTTCAAAGTTGCACCGATATTAGAAAGATACTTCTTGCCCTGACCGAAGGGAAGATCGAGCACATAGCTAATGACCAAACGCTGCGGCACATCCTGAGACGACAGAGAACGCTCGTTGCCCAGGTTATTGTTGTCCTGAATCGCGCCCACACCCGTCTCGAGCCATGAAGTTAAGGTGTCTGTGTTGCTGATGAGTTTGGAGTTGGTGTAGGCGACTAAAATAGAGCCCGCTCCCGCGAATCGCCTTTGGGCCGTAATCTGCAGGGAGTGATAGATGCTGGCGAACGAGCCTTGTCCAGCCAGTTCTACGCTTGTGTATTGGGGGTAGGGTCGCAAGAGTTGTCCCACGGTTGTCGTGGGAGCACCGAGGGCGAGCACCTTGCCATTTTCGAAGAAAGGATTCGGTACCGACCGCAACAGCGTGACCGCCTCCTTGCCCCCGGCGGCAAACTGCGCGGCAGCTTGCGACAGCAATGCATCGGAAATCTGATTCGTTTGCTGCGAGTACTGCTCCAAATGCGTTCCGCTCGATCCCACATAAGCAGCAGACAAGAGAATTCCGGCCGGGAGCTGACGTTCGACGTTAAAGTTCCATTGCTGCACGTAGCCTGCCGGATGGTGAAAGCGGTTGACCTCCGTGATCGATTGCACGACTTGCGTCAGGAACTGCTGCGTGCCCGCGGTTCCCAAGCTGCGGCCGGGCGGCGGCGAGATGCCATCCGGAAACGGAAGAGAGATCGAGTTGTAGGGATGCGTTCCGTCGACAGTCCCGGTGTATGTGGTCCCAGGCGCATTCACCATGTCGTTGATCGGATTGAGAGCGAACGAAACATCGTCAGGAATCCAAAAGATTCCGAAGCCTCCGCGAACCAGTGTCTTGGAGGTCAGACTGTACGCCAGTCCAATGCGTGGCGCAAAACCATTCTTGGCGAGAGGGAGGTTGCTTCGTGTTCCGGCGGGCAAAAGGAACACATCGCCCATCACCATTCGAGACCCTGCCGGCAGATATTGATTGATGTAGCTCGGTGCGATGGGATCGAAGTAGGAGAGCCGGTTGAAGCGCTCCGTCCACGGGCTCTGTAGTTCGTACCGAAGGCCCAGGTTGAGCGTCAATCGCTCGATGGCGTGCCAGGTGTCGTTGAAATAGAAAGCGCGATAGGCTTGTTTCCCAGCGGTAAACGCGGGGACCACGGCTTGCGCAAAGAAATGGTTTTCGAAGTTGCTGAAGTTGTCGGCATATCCCAGGAGAAAGTCTGCAAAGGGAAACCCGCTGAAGCAAGGTTGACTGGAAGCGCAGAAATCAAAGGCGCCGCTGGCCACGTTGGTCTGTGCGTAGTTGTCATAACCCACTTCATCTTGAGCGCCGAAATGGTAGCGGTGATGCCCCCGCATCAGGGTGACACCGGGAGAAAGATTGTACTGCGTGTCACGATCCTGAATGAAGCTTTGTCCCTGGGTGCACATTGTATTGTCCGCAAAATTGGCGACGCAGGGAGTCGGCGGGGTGCGCATGATCGCCGGTACAGCTTGGTTGTACGCCGCTGGCCAGCCAATCGAGGTCAAGTCGAACCCCGCATTTTTCGGCGAGCGGTTGTATTTGAAACGACTGAGACTGGCATTGAAGTCGAAGATTGTGGCGGAGCTGACGCTGTAGTCGTACGCAATTACCGCGGCGTTCGTCGAGTATTTTTCCGAACATCGATCGGCGCACACGCCGTTTCCCAGCGGATCGATTGGCAAGTCCATGACATTCCAATGGCTGAATCGGATAAACAGCCTTTGGCGCAGCGTAATGTCCTGGTCAATCCGCGCGACCACCTGATCCTGATTACCGCCCGTCCGGCTCACCGTGTTGTAGTTATTGACAGTACCGGATGGGGTTACAATTCCCGCACTGTTTGCTCCGGGCCAAAGATTGAGCAAGGCCTTCGAAGTCGGATTGATCCGTCCTGGCGGAATCATATTCCCGGCGAACTGGAGCGGCACCGCACTGCTTCCCGGACATGCACCCTGAGCATTCACGGCTCCAGCGCAAGGATCCATGATCGGCGCGCGGATGGCGGAGAAATCTCCGGCGCGCTCGTTGGGCGTTGGGACCGTCGCCGTGAAAGGCTCGCCGGTTCGGAGCCGGAAACCTTCCCAACTGGCGAACCAGAACGTGCGATAGCGTCCGTGGTACTGCGGGAGCCGCAAAGGTCCACCGGATTCGGCACCGAACTGGTTCTGCACCCAGGGCGGACGCGGCTTTCCTGCGGCATTCAGAAAATAGTCGTTCGCGTTGAAGATGCGGTTCCGTAGATACTCATAGGCCTCGCCGTGAAGGTAGTTCGTCCCACCCTTCGTGCTAAGGTTCGTGACTCCGCCCGCAAAGCGTCCCCATTCCGCTCCCAGGTTGCTGGTCTGCACTTTAAATTCCTGAATCGAATCCTGGGTCGGGATCAACACGGGCAGGTTGATGTAGCCGATATTGAGCGGCTGGCCGTCCAGATACTCGGCGCTCTGATTTCCAAAAGAACCGCTTACCTGGTAGTTGTTCCACCCGAAAGGATTCACGCCGACCGGCGTTCCCGTGGAACTGCCTTGGGGAACGACCGACGGTGCCAGGACGATTAAGTTGAAAACGTTGCGTCCATTCAGCGGAAGCTCGTTCGCCTTTCGTTGCTCGACCACAGTCCCGACGGTGGATGACTCGGTGTCGAGAGGCGAGGACTCCCCCGCAACCGTCACGCTTTCAGACGCAGATCCCAACATCATTTCAAAATTCACTTCCACGGCATCCTGAACGTGCAGAATCACGCCGGCCTGTATGACGGCCTTGAATCCCAGTTTTTCCACCTCAATGCGATATGTTCCAGGAGGCAGGTTGGAGACGTAATACTCGCCGGTTTCATTGGTGAAGCCTTGGTAGTAAATCCCCGTGCTCGTGTTGATCACCGTTACCGTCGCCGCGGAGATCACCGCCTTCCTTGGGTCTGTAATCCGGCCCGTCAGCGACGCACGAGCGGACTGCGCGTGAAGGGCGACCGAAAATACCAGACCGAAAAGAAACGTGGTGAACGCTGTGCGCATGACTACCATAAGTTGCTCAGCCACCTGCACCACAAATATCTCTCCGTTGCGTTGAGGACGAAGAGCACAACCTAGCACCGGCGACGTCTGGGGCAAAGAAAAATCCCAAGGACCAGTCGATCAAACTGATACGCTCCCGGTCGCAAATCTGTACCAGTTTCGGTGGAATTATTTTCTGACTCTCAAGATTTTTTTCTTCTGGAAAGTCGTTTAACTTCTGATGTATGTTCGCCTTGATTCTGGTTCGCTGGGCAGACTCTGTGGGTTCTGCCTGCTTTGCTCGTTAGTCCTTAGAGTTTGCCTGCAAAACCGCTGCCGTTCAACAAATGAGTTCTCCTTCGAATGGGCGCGCATTGGCCTTCCCTGTGGTGTGGGGGAGTGGGAGGGAACGTCCTATTGCGGGGCCGCAGCCCGCGGATGTTCGCTCACCGAGCGACGAAGAGTTAATGGTTTGGATGCAAGCCGGAGATTCGAAAGGCGTCGACCTACTTTACGGCCGATACGCGAGACTCGTGTTCGGAATTGCGCTGAGGATCCTGAACGATAAGAGTGAAGCGGAGGAGGTCGTTCAGGAAGTTTTCTTTGGCGTCTACCAGAAAGCTGCACTTTTTGACCCAAGCAAAGGCAGTGCCAAGGCCTGGGTGGTGCAGAATGCGTTTAGCCGGGCTCGTGATCGCAGGGCGCATTTGTTGCGCCGGGGCTTCTACTCTGGTACAGATATTGAGTCTCTGGACGATACACTACCAGGGAAGGGAGACGTTGAGCGCGAAGTGGGCGTGAGACTGGACTTCTCTCATCTCCTGTCAGCGTTTGAAGATCTCACGCCGATGCAACGCAGAACGCTCGAGTTGTACTACTTTCAGGGTCTCGAATTGAGAGAGATTAGCGAACGGTTGCACGAGCCGTTTGGCAATGTGCGGCACCATTTCTATAGGGGTCTCGAACGGTTGCGCAAGAGCCCGGCAGTAAAGAGGCTGCGGGAAACACACAATGAATAAAAACGAACGACTGGATGACCACCAGAAGTTCAAAGAACTGGCTGCTTTGGCGCACCGGGGAGCGCTCACTGAAAACGAGCGGCGGGATCTCGACCGCCATTTGCGGATCTGCGACTTGTGCCGGGATGCGTACGCGGAGTACTCGCTGATTTGCACCGAAGGCATGGATTTGCTGGCAGCGGTTTACGGCCGTGGCGACGGAGGGGAAGAGTGGGATGACCGTCCCACACGGAACAAGTTACTCGCCCGCGTTCGCGGCGCCGAACAGCAAGTCCCTGCGGGTACGAAAGCTGAAGTGCTGCGCATCGGGCGTACGTTCTTCCCGAGGAATGTAGCGGCCCAGTGGGCCACGGCTGCTGTCGCAGCTTGTGTCTTGGTCGCTGTGGCGATGGGAGCGTATCGTTTGGGCGGCGGCATGAACAGGATAGCGGAACAAGCTACGCCCGCCCGCTCCCCCCAGCCTGTGCAAGAGGCTGCCTCCGAAAAAAAGAAATCGGACGAGTTGCTTGCTTGGCAGACTTCACAAATGTCCCGACTCCAGCTTCAGCTCTCGGCCGGTCAACAGGAAGTCGGACGACTGCGGGATGCCTTGCACGCCGCGGAGATTCGTTCCGCTGCGCTGTCAACGGCGAAGGCCGAGCGGGAGGAGGAATTCCACCGCGTAACCGACGAGCGCGATACGCTGGCCAGCCGGTTACATGACGCTGAGCAGTCTTATCAACTCGTGCAGGCCGAACTTACCACTCTGCGTGCCGAACATGAGCGCGTCCTGCTGCGCACGACCTCGCTGGAGTCGAAGATCGACGACCTTTCGGCGACCGCGCGCGATCAGGATCGCAGGCTCAAAGACGACGAGCAGTATCTTTCCTCTGACCGTGATATTCGTGAATTGATGGGCGCTCGCAACCTCTACATCGCTGACGTTTTTGATGTAGACAGCGGCAGCCGCACCCGCAAGCCTTTCGGACGCGTCTTCTACACGCAGAGCAAGTCTCTGATCTTTTACGCTTTTGATCTTGATCACCAACCCGGAGTCAAGAATGCCAGCGCGTTCCAGGTCTGGGGACAACGAGACGCCGAGTCGGGCGAGACGAAGCATGCAACGAATCTCGGCATTCTGTACATGGACAGCGAATCGAACCGCCGCTGGGTGCTTCGCCTGGATGATCCGAAACAACTCGCCGAAGTTGACGCTGTGTTTGTTACGGTTGAGCCCCACGGCGGCAGCCAGAAGCCGACTGGCAAACCATTCCTGTACGCGCTTTTGCGAAGGGAAGCGAATCATCCCTAGGCGCCAGAACGTCCCCAGCACTCGCCTGTTCTGACGCGTGCCGGAACCTCCGAAGCAACTTCCTTTCTGCAAAGAACGATCCACGGTGGTACAAATCTCTCTCTGCCTGCGTAATTGTGTGTGGGGACACCTCAAAAAACTGGCCGGGAATTGGTGTAGCCCGACGAAAGCTCTTGAGGAGTTGATTCCGCAGTCCATTCCAACTTGTGGGGGAGACTATGTCGTCTCGTCGCTTCTGTTCAGCAGTATTGTCGGTTGCCGTTCTTCTCTCCGTGCCGTCCATCTACTTGCACGCACAATCCACCTATGGGTCGATCGCCGGTTCGGTGACCGACAGCACCGGCGCCACCGTGACCGACGCCAACGTTACGTTAACGAACCTGGGCACGTCGGAGAAACGCACGCAATCCAGCGGCAGCGATGGCCTCTTCACCTTCGTGAACCTGTTCCCCGGCCAATACCGGATCGACATCGAGAAGCAGGGCTTCAAACACTACGCGCGCACATCGGTCACGGTCGATGTCCAGCAGACCACGCACATCGACGCCACGCTCCAGGTGGGTCAAGTCAGCGAAACGGTGGAAGTGACTGCCGAAACGCCCTTGTTCCAGCCTGAAACCTCCTCGCTCGGTACGATCGTCGACCAGCGCCAAGCAAACGAGTTGCCCCTGAACGGCCGCAACATCTACAACTTGGCGACGGTCACACCCTCGGTCATTCCCCAAGGCAGCACGCAAGGGAATGTCGTCGGCAAGAATCCCTTTGACTTTGCCAACTACCAGATCGGCGGCGCCTTCGCTAATGAGGGCGCGGAGTATCTCGACGGTCAACCGCTCAACATCGGCTACATTAACCTGCCTTTTGTGGTTCCGACCCAGGACTCAATTTCCGAGTTCAAAGTCCAGGACAACAATCTCGGACCAGAGTGGGGCAAGTTCGCGGGCGGCGTATCAACATGAGCACCAAGTCTGGAACAAACACGTGGCACGGCGAAGGGTACGAATATCTGCGGAATAAGGTTCTGAATGCCAATGAGTTCTTCAATAAGCAATCGGAACTCAGCTCTGGAATCGCGAACAAGCCGGTTCCATTCACGCAGAACCAGTTTGGCGCAGCCGGCAGCGGAGCGGTCATCAAGAACAGAACCTTCGTCTTCGGCAGTTATGAAGGGTTCCGGCTTCGCCAGGGCACGCCGTTCAACACGACCGTACCGACAGCGCAGGAACGCCAGGGCGATTTCTCAGACCTTTGCACAACTGGATTCAGCCCCAGCGGGGTTTGCAATGATGGAGGCGGCACAATTCACCAGATCTACAACCCGCTGACGGCGACATCGCTTACTTCGCCTCGCAGGCCATTTCCCTTTAACTGCATCGCAGATAACACGACATTCTGCCAGACCAACGCCCCCAGTGTCGGGAATCAAATCAATCCGACTTCCGCCTACCTGTTAGGGAAGCTGATCGCGAATCCCACGACCTCCGGCACCGTACTGAACTTCCTTAAGGATGCCAGTACCGGCGGCGACACCGACGAATATGTGGCGCGGGTTGACCAGACAATCAATGCCAAGCACACCATTTTTGGCCGTTTCACGTATTGGAAGCTGCTCAGTTTGGCGCAGGATCCATTCGGTACAGGACTTTGCAAGGACCGCTGCGCGGAGAACACCAAGAGTAAGAGCGTGGCCATCGGTTACAACTACGTCATCAGCCCGAATACCATCTTTAACCTGAGCGCAAGCCTCAGCCGATTCATTTACCTGCGCGATCCCATCAACAGCAGCTTCGACATGACGAAGGAAGGCTGGCCGGTGGCGTACAACTCTCTGGTCCCCAGCCTGGAGCGCACGCCGCTGACCCCCTGCTTTGGTCAAAACGATGGCCTGGTGGGGTGCAGCCAGGGACAAAGCGCGATCGCCGATTACAACACGCAGTTCAACCTCTCGCCCCACGTGACGATGATTCGCGGCCACCATACTTACACATGGGGCATGCAGCTCGAAGAGGGCTACGACAACTACCTGCAGACCAACACCGGGGGCGGGTTGATCTCCTTCGGCGGATCGTGGACTTCCCGCACGCCCGGGACGGTGGGAAACGGCAACGGCAACGGAAATGGCGAGGACTTCGCCGATTTCCTGCTCGGCTACGGCAACGGGCAGGGAGCCGCATTCGGCAATCAAACCAGCGGATCGTTGGTCATTTCCGGCCCGATCTCAGGGAAGCAAACCTATCGGGCGTTCTTCTTCGGCGATACCTGGCACGTGACCAGCAAGCTCACTTTGAATCTGGGTGTCCGCTACGAATTACAGGGGCCGTGGTCCGAGCGCTACGACAAGATGACCTACTTCAACCCGTCTGCTACCAATTCATCGGTGACGGGCTGCAACGGTACGGCGGGAAGTCCCTGTCTGGGGGATCTGTTCCTGGTCAAGACCGGCGTGAATGGCAGCCGCAACAATCTGCCCCTTTCCAAGAAGGAGATCCTGCCGCGATTGGGATTTGCCTATGGCTTGAATAAAAAAACGGTGATTCGAGGCGGATACGGAATTTTCTTCATTCCGAACTATGTTTCGTTTGGAACGAACCCGTATGTGGATCCGGTGAGTAGCGCCACGTCCAACTTCTTCTCCAGTAACGATCACGGTGTCTCGCCCGCAGCCACGCTCAACACCAACACCTGCGCCGAGCCCACACTTGGCGGCGGCGCGCTCACCTGCACGGGAGCCGGTCCGTTCAATCAGGGTATATACGCCGGTGGGGTGCCACAGACTGGAGCCAGTGACTTGACTGCGGTGCCGGGCCGGAACCCCTTGCCGAATGTCTCGCAGTACATTTTGAACCAGAATAACTTTTCGGCCACCGGATATACCGTGCAGAAATATGGGTACCTTGAGCAGTACAATTTTGATATCCAGCGTGAACTCCCCGGAGGCTTCTTCGCAGACATTGCCTACGCTGGGTCTCACGGCGTACACCTGGAGCAGTTCAATACCAACATCAACCAGATCCCGGACAGCTTTATTGCAACCGCCGCTCAGCAATACGCCAGTGGCGGCTCGGCTGCTGTAACGATCGCGCAGCCAGTGGTGACCTATCCGTTCAGCCAGAACCTTCCGGGCAGCCTTGGCCCTGGAGTTCTGCTGCGGGGCCAGCTTGATCGTCCCTTTCCGCAGTATTCGGGGCTGAACCTGAACGGATACGGCTGCTGCAGCAGCAACTACAACGCACTGCAGGCAACGGTAACGCGCCGCTTCCAGGGTGGCGGCACCATGCTGGTTTCCTACACCAACTCCAAGCTGATGTCGAATACCGATACGCTTACTTCATGGTTAGAGGGTGGGACAACCGGGGGCGTAGGAGGCATCCAGGATTGGAATAATCTGAAGGGAGAACGGTCGCTCTCCTCCCAGGACGTTTCACAACGCCTAGTGGTGAGCTACGTGCTAGATCTGCCGTTTGGCAGGGGCAAGAAATACCTCGCTGGCATGAATGGTTTCGCTGGCGCGGTGGTTTCCGGTTGGGGCCTGGATGGCATTACTACGCTCCAGCGCGGCTTCCCAGTAAAGATCAGCTGGGGCGGGGGCGATGCCCTGACGTCCGCCGGTCTTGGAGTCGGCAGTCTTCGACCCGACTACGTCCCTGGTTGTGACAAGAACGTAGGCGGAAGCTCTTTGTCCAGAGTTTCGAGGTGGTTCAACACCACGTGCTTCACCGCACCCAGCGGAAACAACGGCAACGTCAGCACGCCGAACAATCCTTGGACGTTTGGTGACGAGCCGCGCGTCGACGCTTCGCTTCGCCAGCAGGGCGTGGTGAATTTCGACTTCGCGGTCTTCAAGCGGACTTCCATCGGAGAGCGAATGAATTTCGAGTTCCGGGCCGAGTTCTTCGACCTGTTTAACCATCCTCAATTCGGGCCCCCCAACTCAACTGCAACCAGCCCCACCTTTGGGGTTGTTACTAACACGGTGAACAACAGCTTCCGGATCGCTCAGTTCGGCTTAAAATTCATTTTCTGAGGGATCATTGTTGTATCTGGCGGGCCGGAAGACCTATTCCGGCCCGCACGCGGAAAGCAACCCCCGAACCCGACAAGCTGGCCTGGCACGTGGCGAAAGCGAGTGGCAAACGTGCTGACATCAAGAATCTCGCTCCGCATGACTTGCGTCGCACTCTGTGCTCGGTTAAGCCAACTCGCAGGCGGAAAACTTGAGCAAGTTCGGTTTCTACTTGGATAAGCGTCAGTTCAGACAACCGAGCGGTATCTCCCTGAGCTTGCCATTGTCGCCGCCACGGCACGTTTACGACGAGGTGCGCCTTAGCGAGAAATGAGAGTCTATTTCTGTGATGCTTCAAGCACAGGCGTTCCCGTCCCGAGCAAGCTGACTCTCTGAGTCCCGGACTCGTTAGTGATAGTCAGTTGACCCGCACGAACTCCCTCTCCTGAAGGCTTGAATGACACCCATATCTTGCATTCTTCTCCAGCCGGAAGCAGATTGGGGCAATCGTGCATGACCACAAAATCACCCTTATCACCCCTGAGGGCGATTTTTGTGACAGGCAAAGCGTCCGATCCGGCATTGGTCAGTGTGATCACCCGCTTCTCGCTTGTCGTAGCTGAAACCTGTGGGCCGAAGTCCACGAGGGTCGGCCCCACGGCCGCGACACTAATGCTCTGGCCGACTGCGCCTGCAGGCCACAGGATAGTGGCACAGATCAGAATCAGAGAAATCGCAAACAATATCGCAGGACGTATCTTTCGCCGTTCAGTAGGAGCCATATCGCTGTTCTCCATGAGGCTTTAGCCGTTACGCAAGACTTAAAGGGGGATTAAGAAATGCTTACCGCATTCTGAGGGAAGGTCGAACTTGAGTCGAGATCTAGTTTCTCTTGTCCTTGTTAAACGGTGCAAATCACCGACGTGTGGTTACTTTTGTGCCGTGCTCGTCCTCGCACGGTTGAGAACGGGTGTTTGTTGTCGAAATATCTCTCGGTTACACTCATTGCCTTTCCGGCGGTCCTACCTCGACAAGCCTATACTCAGAACCGGTCGTCGAGGAGGGTCAGCGATGAAATACAAACTTTTTACGCTCCTTGTCCTCTTGGCGCTTCCTGCAGTCGCGGCCGCGCCACGGACATTCGTCAGCACCTGCGATGTGCAGATGCAGGTTCGTGACGGCCGCGATGCGGAGGGCTTGGCGATTCCGGGGCAACGGGCAGAGTTAATTCTGCCATGCGTCACGAAAACAGAATTGGCAAAGATCATAGAAGCCTTCGGCAAAGGTGATGCCGAAAGGAAGGATCGAGCGCTGGACGCTTTAAGACGCGCCAAGCAAATCAAGCTAATGCTTACGCCAGAGGTCGCGATGCAGGAAAAGGAATAACGTTCTCAGACTGTTGAAAAATCTCTTTAACACTCATCTGGGGGCGCGGGCTACTTATTGCCCGTGAGTTGCAGAGGCTCAGAGGAGGACCTCAAGGGATCTGAGACTGTGCGCTCGTGAGCGAGGGCCGTGATTCCTGCCGCGGCAAGAAATTTACGCCGGTTCATGTTCGTCATCGCAGGCTCCTGAGAGTGCGGTTCGTGTCTGCGGAGGCTGGCTCTGCTGGCGTCTCGAATAAGTAAATATGGCGCAAGTTCGGTATGCCCTTCAATTGAACTAGCGCGTCGCTTGTGACCTTTGTCCCGCTCAGGTTCAAGTATGTGAGCTGTGAGAGGGATGAGAGTTTCGCGAGGCCCCGTCCCGTAACCGCAGTGCCTTCTAGATGAAGAGCACGCAAGTTCGTGAACTTGCTTAGTGTGTCGAAGCAATCGTCGTTGACGGCCGTGCGCCCGAGTTCGGCCTCGACGATAAAAGGCGCGAATCGTTGGAACCGGGCGAGTTGTGTGTCGTCGAACTTGGAAGCCACATTAATCGTTCTAAGAATCAGGCCATCGGATGGCGTTGCTGAAACTGCTACCAGTTTTGCGCCCTCCGACCTTTGTATCTGGCGAATCTCATTCATCAAATAGGTGTAATCACCCACGGGCTGAAGAGGCAGGTCCGCGTTTTCCGCGGCTGCAGCAATTCCCGGAATGGTGGTCGCTGTCGGGGAAGCGCCAGCAAGAATCCACGCGCGGAGAGCTGCGATCTCGTCTGCTGTCAAAGGCGTATGCCCTTCGGCAGGCATGAAGTGTTTATCAGTTGGGGAGAGCGTCACTCTCTGTAGCACCAGACTGCGATCCGGGTTTCGCGGCGCGATGACGGCTCCGTCCCTGCCTCCCTTCATCAACAGCTCATAGAGGTCAAGGCGAAGCCCAGCCTGCTCCTTGCTTGCTCCATGGCATGCAACGCACCTCGCGTCAAGGATCGGATGAATAGAGCGCATGTAGACCGAGCCAACATACGCAGCATCAGTAGCTGTGGATGCCGATGGGAAGAATCTCTGGAGCGGACCCGGCATATAGCGAGTCAGGTAGTCGCTTCCATGGCTGAGCGAACCGCCCTGATGCGCCGTCCATGTAAGCGTGAGCAAGCTTACAACGAGCAGGGCGGGATAGACCCGCTGGAGTTGTCCCGAGATCCACGCGGGACGCACGGTGACACAGGCCAGCAATTCAATCAGCAGCGCGATACCGCCCCACATGTGACGCGAAACAGTTGCGCCCATGACGCCGCTGCCGTACGCCAGCAAGAGTCCGAAGACAAGTGTTACGGCGCCAGTGGCCAATGCCAGGTGCAGTACGAAACCTGCAGCTTCACGCAAACCGAGCCGGGTCGTCCCGGCGAGCTCGAGAAATGGCAGCAACACGAGCATGCCGATCGGCAAATGCACAAGCGAAGGATGGAAGCGGCCAAGAAATTGAAGCCAGTCCGCATGCGGCCGCCCATCTAGCCGAACAGCGAATGGCAACATCACCAGAATAGCACTCAGGCCCAAGGCATAAAGCCATTGCGCCGTCATACCTCGGATGCGGAGACTTCGAATCGCAACAGATACCTTGTGCGCGGCGATCACGCCAGCAATCCCTGCACTACGTAGGCCGGGACCGGACTAGTCAGCTTCTGATCGAGACCCTGAAACTTGTAGCTGAACTTGTTGTGGTCAATGCCCAGGCAATGAAGAATCGTGGCGTTGAAGTCGCGCACGTGCACCGGATCCTTCACAACGTTGTAGCTGTAGTCGTCAGTTTCGCCATAAGTGATACCTGGACGGACGCCGCCGCCAGCCATCCACGTGGTGAAACATCGCGGATGATGATCGCGGCCATAATTGTCCTGTGTCAAGCCGCCCTGGCTGTACACAGTGCGGCCGAACTCGCTTGCCCAGATGACCAATGTGTCATCAAGCAGGCCGCGCCGCTTGAGATCTGTGACCAGCGCGTATGCGCCTCGGTCCGTCTCCTGACAGAGAACAGGCAGCATTCCGACAACATTGTCGTGGACGTCCCACCCGCGTTTGTAAATCTGCGTGAAGCGCACTCCGCGCTCAGCCATTCGGCGCGCGAGGAGGCAGTTATAAGCAAACGTGCCAGGTTGTTTTGCCTCGGGCCCGTAAAGGTCCCACGTGGACAGCGGTTCCTTGCTGAGATCGATAAGTTCCGGCACCGACGATTGCATTCTGAACGCCATTTCATACTGAGCAATGCGCGCGTTGGTTTCGGGATCGCCGACCTCAGCCAGGGTCTGGCGATTAATCTCTTCCACTGTGTCGAGCATTTTTCGACGTACCTCGCGGTCCACGCCCGCGGGGTCGGCAAGATAGAGTACGGGATCGGCGCCCGAACGCAGGCCAACGCCCGCGTATTCCGAAGATAGGAATCCACTGCCCCACAAGCGTGACGAAACCGGCTGGTTGTTCTCCTTGGGGTTGGTTTTGGTCTGGAGAACAACAAAGGTTGGCAGATTGTCGTTCATGCTGCCCAAGCCATAAGCCAGCCAGGCGCCCAGGCACGGCTTGCCGGCATTCATGTTGCCTGTATTCATGAGCATGATCGCGGGCTCATGATTGATGGCATCCGTGTTAGTGGTTTTGATGATGGTAAGGTCGTCCACGATGCGCGCAGTGTAGGGTAACAAGTTGCTTACCCACGTTCCGGTCTGTCCATGCTGCCCAAAAGGCCAGTGCGACGGCGCTACGGGGAAGTGCGCCTGGCCCGCGGTCATGCCGGTCAACTGCTGGTTGCCGCGAATTGAATCCGGCATGTCCTCGTTGAACTGAGCGGCGAGGTTCGGCTTGTAATCGAAAAGGTCCATTTGCGGCGGGCCGCCCGACATGAAGAGATAGATCGCCCGTTTCGCCTTCGGTGCAAAGTGCGGTAAGCCAAGATTGTTGCCTCCCTCCGCCGATGGCGCCTTGACGTCCGCTCCGTCCGCGTAGCTCCGCAGGCCGATCTCGCCGAAGAGTCCCGCCAGCGCGGCCCATCCCAGCACCTTTCCGGACCGCCCGAGGAAGCGCCGCCGTGTCTCGACCCCAGCCCACTTCTGCTTAACGGCTGCAGGGATGGGAAGGTCCAAAGGAGTCACGGGATTTTCGCAGTCGGTGCAAAGTCGATGTTGCTTCATTTCGGTCCCCGTTTATTTGTTAATGGTCTCATCGAGGTTCAGCATTTCACTGGCAACCATAGTCCAGGCGGCCAACTCCGGCTCTGGAATGGATGCATCACGCTTGTTCTCACCAATCTCCACAAGAGAGTGTGCGGCTTCCGGGTTTTTTGCGTAATGGTCTCGCATTTGGCGCACGGAAGCCTCGAGAGCCGCTGCCATCGGCGCCGGTGCATCATGCGCAAGCAGAATTTCGCTCATGCGACTGATGCGCTGTTTCGTATCTGGACCCGCCTCTCGAATCACGAGCTGCGCCAGGGCGCGCCCTGCCTCCACCCACTGCACGTCGTTCATAGTCACGAGCGCCTGAAGGGGCGTATCGGTGCGCTGGCGGCGGGTACATACCACATCTCGCATTGGCGCATCGAATGTATCCATGTCAGGAGGCGACGCCATACGCTTCACGTACGTGTACATGCTGCGCCGGTAAAGCGCCTTGCCGTGTTCCTGAACGTAACGGACGGTATCGCTAGTCGGATAGCTCACCTCTTCCCAGATGTTGGCGGGCTGGTAAGGCTTTACGCTTGGGCCGCCGATCCCCTCCACCAGTAGTCCGCTCGTCTGGAGGGCGATATCGCGGAGCATTTCCGCATCCATACGGAACCGCGGGCCGTGTGACAACAGCAGATTTCTGGGGTCTTTGGCGAGCTGCTGTGGGGTCGATTTTGCGCTCTGCCGATACGCTGCCGACATCACCATCAGCTTGTACATATGCTTGATGTTCCATCCGCTCTCACGGAATTCGACAGCAAGCCAGTCGAGCAATTCGGGATGAGTGGGCCGCTGTCCCATGATGCCGAAGTCTTCGGTGGTTTCAACGATTCCGGTTCCAAAGAGCTCATACCACATGCGGTTCACGGTCACACGTGCGGTGAGCGGGTTTGCGGAGCTCACGGTCCACTTGGCCAGCGCAAGGCGGTTGTGCGGTTCGCCGGTTGGCAACTGTGGTAGAAAATGCGGCGTATCCGCCTCTACCCGCTCTGTGCGAGCGGTATAAACGCCGCGCGTGAGCACATGCGCGTAGGCGATCGAAGGCTTCTCCCAGGAGACCTGGGTCAGATCGCCACTCTGTGAAAGCTGGTCAAGCTCCTTATCGAGGGGAACAATCTTACGTTGTATCGCCTGATAGGATGGATCCACGTGATTGAGGTAGAACTCGCTCATCACGTGCCACTGGTCCGGCGTCCACTGCGAAGGCGGATGCAAGGCAATTTCCGCAGCATAATCCTCGAACGGAAGCCGCTCGACTTCATCTGGGTCAAGAGCGCGCGCGTACAGCCGGATATCCTGATAGCGGGCATCCTTAGCGGGATGCTCTTCCGGGTTGCGCCAACCAAGTTGCATCGGAGCCTGAGTGCGGATGGTTGCCCTGCCGAGGTTATCACTGACAACATGAGTTGCGATCGCACTCCCGTTCACGAAGATTCTTATTCCTGACGCGCGACCGGACCCGTCGTAGGTGAGGAAGATATGCTTCCATGCGCCATCCAAAGGCAAAGGAGTGACGGAAACGACGCGGAGCGCAAGTGTCGGAGTCGTATCCTTGGGCGGCTTACTGGTCGCGGGTTTCTTGGTTTTTGCTTCAGCCTTGTCTTTCTTGGCCGCTTCTTCCTCGGCTTTCTTTTGTTCAGGTGGTTTGTTGGGGGCGAGATCCTTTTTGCTCAGGTCCTGCGGGCTAGGATAATTGAACGGCTCCTTAGCTTCGGGTTCTTTCACGCCCTTTCCTTTTTTCTTTGATTTCTTTGTCTGCTCCCCCGGCTTTGCGTCCTTCGGCATCCGGTTTGCCAACGCTACGCTCAGGAATCCGTCGTCGACTGACAGCTCCCAACCGCGGTCATGCTGGGTTGAGTCCATTTTCGAGAGCAGAGTTCCAAAACTTCCTGGGTGAAACGGTGCCGAGCGGAACATGAACCAACCGCCCGACGAGAAGGCCTGCTTTGCGTCGTAGTCTCCCATCTGTCCCAAGAGCAGTCGCGTGCTCGACTGCATGCGGAAGTCCGGCCATAGCCAGGTGGTCTCGCCCCACTCGCCCTTCAGCGTGCTTGTGTGGAAGCTGGCAAGATTTGCGCTTGGTGCGCTATTTTTTACTTCTTCTCCGCTGCCTTCATCGAGCCGAAGGCGCAGTACGAGTCCATTGGTGGCAACTGCCCGAGGTACGTTATCGTTGGAAGCCAGCCATCGAGCGACCAAGCCATGGCTGTTGTGGCACATCTCGTTTAATTTGCCTTGAAGATCGGAACGCTGCGCCAAAACACGGTTGTAGGCATCCTGGTTTTCAGCCTTGGGAACCCGCACAACAGGGCCCCAAACCGGCCGGTCGTCATTAAACGGCTTCTCGTCAAGATTATTGAAGAAGGCGCTCAGCGCATAAAAATCATGCTGCGTGGTTGGATCGAACTTATGGTCGTGGCACACAGCGCAACCAACAGTAAGACCCATGAACGTAGCCCCGAACGCTTCTGTGCGTTCTCGGGCGATGTTGACCCGCAACTCCTCAGGGATGGTGCCGCCTTCATTACTGCTCACGCCTAGTCTCACATACCCGCTGCCGATCAACGGATCAAGGCTCTTCATCGGCAACAGGTCGCCGGCGATCTGCTCCATGGCGAACTGGTCAAAAGGTTTGTTGGTGTTGAACGAACGGATCACATAATCGCGGTAGGGCCAGATGTCGCGGCTGTTATCGTAGTGCAGTCCGTAGGTGTCGGCGTAGCGGGCGTAATCGAGCCAGTATCGCGCACGTTGCTCGCCGAAGGTGGGCCTCGCCAGCAGACCGTCTACCAGGTGTTCATACGCATTCGGAGACTTGTCCTCTAAGAATCTGCTCACTTCGTCAGGAGTGGGAAGCAGTCCGGTGAGATCCAGCGTCACACGTCGGATGAGAACTGCCTTTTCGGCTTCAGCAGAAGGCTGCAGGCCCGCTGGTTCCAGTTTTGCCAGGATGAAGTTATCGATGGGCGTCTTGACCCATGCACCACCGGTTTGTGGGATCGCAACAGCCGGACGTACGGGTACTTCGAAGGCCCAATGCGGCCGATACACCGCCCCTTCCCGGATCCACTCCCGCAGAGTTGCGATCTCGCCCGCGTTCATAGGCTTCGCCTCGCCTCGGGCAGCTTGCGGCATCAGGTAATGTGGATCCTTAGATTCGATCCGCTTGACCAGTTCGCTTTTCTCGGGGTTCCCGGGAACGATTGCGTCGGGACGTTGCGGTCGCTTCCGCATCGCCCATTCCGCAAGGTCAAGGCGGAGACCCGCCTTTCGCATCTCCGGATCTGGACCGTGACAACTGAAACAACGGCTCGCCAGGATGGGCTGCACGTCCTGATTAAAATCCAGATGGCGGGTGACGGTGCGACGACAGGCGAGGCCAGCGCTCAAAACAAAGGCAGCTAGAAGCGAAACAAAGGCCAGCTTTGTATTTCGATACGACATGTTTTGTGCCTGGCTGATGTGCTCAGCCTCCATGAAAGTCGGTGTCACAGCAGGAACTCTGACCCCACGATCAGAACATTCTATTGCTGATTTTCACAAAGTTTGAAAGAAAATCCCCCTTCTGCTGGCGTCCCCGTGGAGGTCTTAAAGGCCCTGGCTAAGTGATACGCACTGAGGGCCGCACGCTCGGCAAGGTCAGGCTCGCGCGAAGACGGAGAGATCCTTCGTCCCGCAGCGTTCAAGTAGCTGATGGCCTTGGCGCTGCAGAGGGCCCCAAATTGTCTTGATCCAACGACGCGCGTGGTCGCTGAGCTCGAACCGCTCGTCTTCGCTCTTACCTCCAGGGACGCGCCGGGCGTAGCCGGCTAGCTGGATATTCTGGACCATGGCCAAGACCGCTCTGGGGGCCAGCCCGGTAGCCGCGATCAGCTGCTCGATTGAAGCAGCGCCGCCATACAGGAGCACCGTCAAACAGGGCAGCGCCGGGCGATCGAGCGCGAGCACGGCCAGCGCGGCCATGGTGCAGCCGTCGCCTGAATTATCTCGGTGCCACACGTTAGGAGGTTGCCTTCCGGGCTCGCAGGAATCATTCTGTTGAATCCGCGTAGAGAAGATGTCGCACTTTCGGCTCGCCAGCCACGTAACTGGAGACGCGTTGCTCCACTTCACGATCCGCTTTTGTCTGGCGCTCGTGTTGACGAAGATGTTCTGCCCACGAATGCACCAGGAATATCTCGACAAACCGATTGGCCACTTCGGTGTCGCGATAGATTCCCCACTGATACGCACCATCGCGACGCCTTGTCCGGGCATATTTGCGGATCGCCCGGATAAACTCTGCCTCCTGCCCTGAAACGACGGAGTATTCGATTGTGACCAGTACCGGGCCCTCAAGAAGCTCAGCGCCAACCTCCTTGACAATCACTGGCATACGCCAGTGATTCCAAGGAGTGAGATCTGCCGTGGAATCCGGAAGCCTAGCGATCAGCGCAAGTATCACACTCCCAACAGTTCCGAACCCGGAGTAGATGAGAGCGAGCTCGATGCCCCGTCGCTGAGCCACACCGCCCCAGACCGCACTTCCCAGCGCAAAACTCCCCATATAGACGAGTGAGAAAATTGCGAGCACTCTTGCTTGTACCCAGTCCGGGGCGAGGTTTTGGACCAAAGCATTGATGAGCGAAATGAACAGAACCCATGCCGCGCCGCTCACGAGAATGACCGGAGCAAGTGCACTCAAACTGTGCAGACGAGTGATCGCTATGATCCCGACGCCCACGATCGCAACGCCCGCTGAGACAATCATTTCCGTCGAGAAACGAGCGCGCAGCCTTTGCATAATCAAGGCGCCGCCAATCGAACCTGCCCCAAAGCACCCCAGTAACACCCCATACCCGATCGCACTGTCATTCACGCTCCGGGCCACCGAAGGCAGTAGCGCAAACAGAGTGCTGGTAAAGAACATGACGATCCCAGTCCGAACCAACACAGTCAGAATCGCAGGCGAGTTGCGGACGTAGCGAATGGCCGCGGCGGTGGCTCCGGTCAAAGTCTCGGCCGGGGCTGTCTGCTTGCGAATCGGTCTCTTCCATCTCGCGACCACGAGAATGACTCCAGAAAAAGACACAACGTTCGCGACAAACGCCGTCGCGACGCCTGCTGCGGCGATCACCGCGCCCGCCACCGCGGGCCCCACCGCTCTGGCGAGATTGAATTCGATCCCATTCAGGGCTGATGCCGCCGCCAGGTCGTCCTTGGAGACCAATTCGGGCAGGATGGCTCGCCAGGTTGGATTCTCAAACGCATCCCCGGCGGAGAGCGCAAATGTCAACGCAAGCAGCAACCAGGGCGAAGTGAGGCCACTGATGGTCAGAACGGCCAGAATCAATGCGACCCCCACCATCCAGGCTTCGGTGTACAAAATGAGTCTGCGACGATCGAAGATATCACCGGCGGAACCCGCAGGCAGTGCGAGTAGAAAGTAAGGCAGCGAAGCAGCAGTTTGTATGAGCGCGACATAACCCGGGCCGGCGCGCAGTGAAACCATCAACCACGCGGCGCCAACGCTCTGCATGAAGGTGCCAATATCGGAGACAAGATCTGCGATCAGCAGATGGCGAAAGATCGGAACCCGAAGTGGCCGCCCTAAGCCTGCCGAGTTTCGTACGGCCAAGTCTTTTTCTGTATCGGTCGCCATTCGGGTTCGCCCACCATTTTGCTATAAAACGTCAACTGAACATAATTGAGGAGAAGTCTACCGTTCAAGCGCCTTCCTGTCCCACTAGCCAAGGGTTGCGCCTCCTTCCATTTGTGCTTCGGTAAAACTCAAAAAGTGCCGGGAGCGCTAAGATAGTCGCAATAACATGATAGTGACTAACGCAACTGAACTTTTATATAATCGCGCGCGTCCTCCCAAGTATTTCAGCAGCTCTCGGCTTGACGTTTCCGTGCGTGAAAAGAACGGCCAGTTTCGTACTGGGAACTTCAAAGAAGATTTCGCTTACCTTGTTGAGAAGCGTCCCGACATTCAGCGGACGATAAAGGCAACTCACATGGATTTCGCGTTTAGCGGCAAAGTAAAGGACTTGCAGCGGCGTTTGCAGACCTTCATGGATGAGTACATCTATCCGAGCGAGCGGCGCTACGATGACGAGATTGAATTCAATCGCTGGGTGCCAACCCAAGTTATTGAAGAACTCAAGCCAAAAGCTCGAGCGGCGGGGCTTTGGAATCTCTTCTTGCCAGATCAGGAGCACGGCGCTGGGTTAACGAACCTCGAGTATGCGCCATTGTGCGAGATTATGGGGCGCAGCATGTTCGCTCCTGAGGTGTTCAACTGCTCGGCGCCGGACACCGGTAACATGGAAGTGCTCGCCCGCTACGGGACAGCCGAACAGAAAGAGCGGTGGTTGAAGCCCCTGCTTGCAGGTGAGATTCGGTCGTGTTTTGCGATGACTGAGCCGGCGGTCGCCTCGTCGGATGCAACCAACATCGAGGCGAGTATCGTTCGGGACGGTGAGGACTACGTCATTAACGGCCGCAAGTGGTGGGCCTCGGGCGCGGGCGATCCGCGCTGCAAGGTCGCGATCTTTATGGGCAAAACCGATCGCGCGGCTCCCCACCATTTACAGCAGTCGATGGTGCTGGTTCCGATGGAGAGTGTCGGAGTCAAGATCGAGCGACTGCTGACGGTGTTTGGCTATGACCATGCGCCACACGGACATGCGGAAATCACCTTTAACAACGTTCGCGTGCCGATCTCGAATATGTTGCTCGGCGAAGGACGGGGCTTCGAGATTGCCCAAGGGCGGCTGGGACCAGGGCGCATTCACCACTGCATGCGCTGCATTGGTGTGGCCGAACGGGCCCTGGAGACGATGTGCAAGCGTGTACAAGCACGGGTTGCTTTCGGTAAGCCGCTCGCCGAGCAGGGCACCATACGGGCCGACATCGCTCGATCACGCATGGAGATCGAGCAGGCGCGTCTTCTGACCCTGAAGGCGGCCTATATGATGGACACGGTGGGAAACAAGCAGGCCCGTGCGGAAATCGCGATGATCAAGGTCGTGGCCCCGAATGTCGCGCTGCGGGTGCTGGACCGCGCGATCCAGGCGCACGGAGGTGCTGGAGTTTCACGGGATACCTTTCTGGCCGGCGCCTGGGCGAATACGCGCACACTTCGTTTGGCCGACGGCCCGGATGAGGTGCACACGGAATCAGTTGCAAAACTGGAGTTGCGGAGATGGGGCACGCCAAAGGGAACACGCGGGCTGGGTTGATGGCGCTGATCGAGGCCTCCTATTTCCCTCTGCCTGCCTCCATACGTAGCCGCAACAACGACTCGACGAAGCTGGCTTTAGGTCAGAATCGACAGGAGACACCGTGCCAGTTGTAGTGGAAACACCCCATTCGTTGCGAGATCTCGTAGGTCGTGAAATCGCCGCGGGAGACTGGTTCACGCTCACGCAGGGCCACATCCAGCGGTTCGCTGAGGTTACGGAAGACCGCCAGTGGATCCATGTGGACCTTGAGCGCGCACAGCGTGACTCGCCCTATGGAACCACAATCGCTCACGGGTTCTTGACGCTCTCCCTGCTGAGCCGCTTTATGAGTCAGGCAATTCAGATCCGAAATGGCGTTCGCATGTCCGTCAATTATGGCCTCAACCGTGTGCGCTTTCCTGCTCCCGTCCGCGCAGATTCAAAGATCCGGGTTCGCTTCATGCTTCGATCGCTGAAAGAGGTACCTGGCGCACTGGAAGCCATTTTCGAGGCAACGGCGGAAACGCAGGGCACAGACAAGCCGTGTTGCATAGCCGAGTGGGTGGTCCGCTACTATTCGTAACACGTGCCGGTTGTTTTAGCGACCGCGCCAACTTCTCAGCGGTGGGTGCGCAGTCCGGGAGCAGCGAGGTGCGATACCGCATTGAATGTAAGTAACCGCAACTGCGCCTCCCGCAAACGCAAGATTGTGTAGGACGTGTTATTCAAGGCGCCCGCAAGTCGCAAAAGCCGTTCATCGAAAATCTCCAGTGAAAGTCCAGTCCAAATTGCGACCGGCGTAGCCGAGGTAAACACGAGGATGTTCTCGCGTAGTCGCCCATCGCCTATTTTCAGCCGGCAGGCCGCGACGCGCCCGCGAAACTGGTCCCACTTCTCGCCGCTATACGCATAGCGGCCGCCAATCCATGCCTCCACAATTTTCGTATCACAGGGCAGCCATTTGCGATGAATTCTTGCTGCGTGCGCACCCTCGCTGGCCCGGACCCGTTCCCGCATTCCCTCGTATTCACGCCGGAACTCTGGATCTTCTGCACATAACTGAGGAGCAATCTCGCGATATATCTGCCCGAGATCAAACTCATCAAACCCGGGATCGGCGTTGACCGCGGGGAAGGAGACATTAGCATCAGAGAAGGCCCGGCTCACCTCCGCGGCGGTTTGTTGCTGCCGCAGCAGCGTCCCCACATAGGCTGAGCCGAATCTGACACCCTGGGAGACAAAATGTTCACCCAACAATCGTGACTGCTGCCTTCCCAACTCCGACAGGGAATCGTAAGCATCGCGCGTACCTGCTTGCCCATGGCGCACCAGATATACGGTGCTCAATTGAGTTTTCCCACGAGCGAGTCTGCCAGTTCGACGAGTCCTTTGACGCGTTCATCGAGATTTTGGAACCGCGCGTCTTGTGTCTGGCCCCGACGGAAACGGTAATAGATCTGTTGCAGAATCACCGCCAGCTTGAAAATGCCCAAGACCTCGTAATAACCGATACAGGAAAGATCGCGCCCAGTCCGTTCCGCATAGCGCTGAACGAACTGGTCCCGAGTGTACCAGCCGGCCTGCGATGTAAGCGCCGACACTCCGCGTGCCCGCAGTTGGGGCGCGTCGACCCAAGCCCAGTAACACAAGGCCAAACCGAGATCGACCAGCGGATCGCCAACCGTCGCCATCTCCCAGTCGAGCACCGCCTCGATGCGGTCCACGGATCCAACAGGAAGCATGACGTTATCCAACTTGTAATCGTTATGCACCAAAGTCGGCGCAGGAGAAGACGGTTGGCGATCGACGAGCCATCGAATCACACGATCAACTTTGGGAATCTCGTCCGTCTTGGCCCGGTTCCAACGATCGGACCAGCCCAGCACTTGGCGCTCAAGAAAGCCATCCGGCTTGCCCAGAGCAATCAGGCCTGTCTGCGCGACATCGATTGCATGCAGCTTGACCAAGGCGTCAATGAACGCTTCGCTCACTAGCTGCGTGTAATTCGCCACGTTGGCCAGTTGCGGCGGCACATCATCGCGCAAGATAAGCCCATGCCGGCGCTCCATAAGAAAGAAGACTGTTCCCAGCACCTCGGGATCCTCACACAAGTGAAAAACAGCCGGGGCCTCTCGAAAATGTGGATGCACCATCTGGAGCAGACGAAATTCACGCGCCATGTCATGCGCTTTGGGGGCGACGGGACCCAGAGGACCGCGCCGTAGCACATACTCGCAACCATCAATCCGCAACAGATAGGTAAGGTTCGAGTGCCCGCTCGGAAACTGCTCGACTGTGATACCCCGTCCGGCACCCTCGACTTTTCCGCGAAGCCAATCGGCAAGAGAGGTCAGATTAAGTTCTTCGCCGGGACGAACGGCAGCAGTATCGCAATGTATTCGAATACTCAAAGCGCTCTCACGCCGTCACAGCTTTGTTGAATTCGGCGAAGGTCCTGCCTTCTTCGGCTAGACGCTTCAGCAATGAGGCAGGTTCCCAGAGTTCGCCGTGTTGGCGATGAAAGTCGCAGATGCGCGCATAAACTTTCTTCAGGCCAACGGTGTCGGCGTACCACATCGGGCCGCCGCGATAAGCGGGAAACCCATAGCCGTTCAGGTAGATGATGTTGATGTCGATGGCGCGCAGCGCGATGCCTTCCTCCAGGATGCGGGCTCCCTCATTCACCAGGGAATAGACGCAGCGCTCGACGATCTCTTCGGATGAGATGTTGCGCTGCGGGATGCCGGCTTCCCGTGACCATTGACGTACCAGTTCCGTTACCTCAGGATCGGGCATCGCCCGCCGGTTCTCGTCATATTTATACCAGCCTGCTCCGGTTTTCTGGCCGTAGCGCCCGAGTTCGCAGAGACGGTCTTCGGCGAAAGGCTGTCGCACGCCGGGCTTTTCAAGGTGCTTATACTCTTTACGGATACGCCACCCGACGTCAAGGCCGGCAAGATCGCCAGTGGCCATCGGTCCCATGGCCATGCCGAATTCGTATAGCGCACCATCAATGGCTTCGATACTCGCTCCTTCCTCGGCCTGGAACTGTGCTTCTCGTCGGTATGGACCGAACATGCGGTTGCCCACAAAACCGCGACAATTGCCCACCAGTACGCCGACTTTGCCGAGTTTCTTCGAGAGCTGCATGCAAGTTGCGATCGCTTCCTTGCTGCTCGCCTCGCCGCGTACGATTTCGAGCAGGCGCATCACATTGGCTGGGCTGAAGAAATGAGTGCCCAAAACGGCTTCTGGCCGCGAGGTGGCTGAGGCAATCTCATCGATGTCGAGCGTCGATGTGTTGCTCGCCAGAATCGCGCCCTTCTTGCACACCTGATCAAGCTGGCGGAAGACTTCCTGCTTCAGTGCCATGCCTTCGAAGACGGCCTCGACCACCATATCCACCTTGCCGAAATCATCGTAGCGGAGCGTTGGCGTAATCATCTGAAGGCGTTCGTCTACAAATTCCTGTGTAAGGCGGCCACGTTTGACAGATCCCAGGTAGTTCTTCTGAATAGTGGCCAACCCTCGATCAAGGGCCGGCTGGTCGGCTTCCTTCAGCAAGACGGGAATGCCCGCGTTCGCGAACACCATCGCGATTCCCCCGCCCATGGTTCCGGCACCGACTACAGCGACCGAGTTCACAGGAATGATCGGGGTTTCTTTCGGTACGTCCGGAATTTTGGCGACTTCGCGCTCTCCAAAGAAAACCTGGATGAGTGCCTTGGATTGATCCGAGAACAGACACTGCGTGAACAATTCACGCTCGACCTGACAGCCTTTCTCAAAGGGCAGCCTGGTGGCGGCTTCGACCGCATCGATGGCCGCGAGCGGCGCTGCCATGCGCCGTTGTTTGGTGCGAGCCTTTTCGCGCGCCGCATTAAGTATGGTCGCGTTCTGCTCCGTCGCACCGAGTTTTTGGCTGCGCTCGCGAGTCTTGGGCGCCGGCTTCCCCACGATCTCGCGGGCGAATGCAAGAGCATCCGCCAGCAGGTCGCCTGAGATGAGGCGATCTACGATACCGAATTCCAGCGCTTCTTGAGCGCTAATCGAGTTGCCTTCGGCGCACATCTCGACTGCCTTGGCAACGCCCGCGAGCCGCGGCAGCCGTTGAGTTCCACCGGCACCAGGAATAATGCCGAGCTTCACTTCAGGCTGACCTAGTTGCGCATTCGAAGAAGCGACACGATAGTGGCAGGCCATCGCCAGTTCCAGTCCGCCGCCAAACGCAGAGCCATGAATCGCCACCACCACCGGTTTGGGAAGATCTTCTATCTGGAGCATAAGCGGAAGCAGGCCGGCGCCCGGCTGGCTCCTGCCCGACGTGATCTTGCCAAACTCTTTTATATCTGCGCCCGCGATGAACGTCCGGCCGCCACCCATTAGCACCACAGCCCTAATGCCATCGTCCTTCCCCACATGCTCAATGGCTCGGGAAATCCCTTGCGCGACTCCAGGGCTGAGAGCGTTCACTGGCGGGTTGTTGATGGTGATGATTGCAATATCTCTGTCTTTAGTAAGTTGAACCAGATCATCCATGGCAGTGATTTCTCTCCGACGTACGTTCACCAAAGCAACTGGCGAGGCATCATTTCTCTCCAACTGGCCCAATGCCTGCTTCCGCGGAGGGTTACTCGTGCGTAGTCACTTCGGTCTGGACACTCTTGTGTTTGCCCCGGTATTTTTCGCGTAAATGCTTTTTTAGGATTTTCCCGGTAGCAGTCTTCGGCAAACTCTCCAGGAACACGATCGATTGTGGACACTTGTAGTGAGCAATGCGAGCGCGGCAGAATTCGAGTAGTTCCGCTTCCGTCAGGCTTGATCCGGGCTTTGCGACCACCAATCCCTTTGGCACTTCCCCCCATTTCTCATCCGGGATTGGAATAATCGCAGCCTCGTAAACTCCGGGATGCGCCAGGAGCGCCTTCTCTACCTCGAGCGATGAAATGTTCTCACCGCCGCTGACGATAATGTCTTTCTTCCGATCCACGATAAGTATGCTTCCATCCTCGCTCATGGTGGCCATGTCTCCGGTATGAAACCAGCCGCCGCGCATGACTTCAGCCGTGGCTGTGGGTTGCTCCCAGTAGCCCTGCATGACACCGTCGCTGCGCGCCAGAATTTCGCCCATGGTTTTTCCGTCCCGTGGCACGTCCTCGTCATTGAAGTCCACGACACGAAGTTCCACGCCTGGGATGGCATACCCGGTCATAGCTTGCGCCACGTAGCGGAGATCGCCCTCCAATTGCGTTCCAGCCTTCGTCCTGGCGGTAGATAAAACCGGCGCCGTCTCCGTCAGGCCGTATCCGGAAAAGCATTCGCACCCAAGTTTCTCCTCGACTTGCTGCACCAAAGTCGGAGAAGATGCAGCGCCCCCGATTGAAATCCACTGCAGGCTGCTCAAGTCATATTTTTGGCGCTCTGGTGAATTCACCAAAGCCGTTGCCATGATCGGCACCAGGCTGAGGGAGTCGACGCGCTCGCGTTCGATTAGCTGGAAGACTTCGGCACAGGTAAAGCGCCGAAGCAGGATGTGTCTGCCCCCTACAAAAGTGACGGAATGGGCAGTACCCCACCCGTTGGCGTGGAACAACGGAATCGTGTGCAGTTGCACGCTATCCGCCTTCGTGTGGAACGTCAGACCCACAGAGAGCGCATGGAGATAGACATTCCTGTGAGTGAGCATCACCCCTTTGGGGTGGGCGCTGGTCCCACTGGTATAAAACAGTTCGGCGAGGGCGTTTTCGTCGAATCCCATAACGTCAGCTCGATAAGGAGTTGCAGCCGCAAGCATGCCCTCGTAGTTCCGTGACGAGAGCCACTGGGATCTTGGCTCAGCGTCGAGCAAAAAGAAACTCTGCACGGATGAAATACTCTGGCGAAACGAGTCCACGGCATTCAGGAATTCTTCTTCCAGGAAGAGGACCTTTGCTCCTGCGTCGTTCAGAATGTGGGCCAGTTCGCTCGGCGCAAGCCGGATATTCAAAGGAAGCAAAACTGCGCCCGCCTCCAGCACGCCGTAATACGCTTCGAGTAGCCGATGGCAGTTCAAACTGAGAAATGCGACCCGGTCGCCCGCTTGCACGCCCGCCGCCCGTAGAGCGCCGGCGAGACGGTGGGCACGTTCGCCGAACTCCGCATACGTGAAACGCTGGTCTCCGCAGACCACCGCGGTCTTGCCGGGAAACTGCTGTTCGGCATAGCGCAGGAATCGCACGGGGGTTAGTGGAATATTCACGATTTCCCTAGTCCTACCACGCTGACTGACCTCCATCCACCACCAGCACATGACCAGTGACATAGTTCGAAGCGTCGGAAGCGAGAAAGACAGCCGCTCCCTTCAAATCATGTTCGTTGCCAAAACGTCGCAGCGGTATATGGGAGAGAAAGAGTTCTTTATGATGCTCCAAGATCCGGTTCGACATGTGAGTGGGAAACCAGCCGGGAGCAATTGCATTCACCTGAATGTTGTGAGCCGCCCATTTGCAGGCCAAGTCCTTGGTAAAGCTGATGACTCCGCCCTTGCTGGCGTGATACCCAATCGCGGGAAGTTCAGGCGGCGCCCCGCCTAATCCGGCAACCGATGCAATATTAATGATCTTCCCCCGGCCTTGCCGAATCATAACTTTGCCCACCGCCTGGGCGCACAAGAAAGTTCCGGTCAGGTTGGTTTCGATGACCTTCGTCCAATCCTCAAGCCGCATCTCCTCGACGGGAGCGCCCCAGGATATTCCCGCGTTGTTGATCAGGACATCGATCCGTCCGAACTGGGAAAGCGTCGCATCTACTGCTTGCTGAACACTGGCCCGGTTCGTGACATCGCAGCCAAGGGCGATGGCTTTGACGCCGAGCCGCTGTAACTCCTCGGCGGCTTGATGGCAGCGCTCTTCCTTGCGTGCACACAGCACCAGGTCGGCACCCATTTCCGCAAGACCCTCTGCCATTTGGCGACCCAACCCAATGGAACCTCCGGTAATGATCGCAACGCGCCCGGTAAGATCGAAAAGCTGCTTCACGTTCGCGGTGGAATCCTGCATCTGCCCGGTGGTCTCCTTCAACCCGAAATCTTTTCCTTGTTGTGAGACCGGTTGCCGGAAAACCGAGCGACAAGAAATTGCCCGCCGTCTCGCTCCCGCTCAGTGTCTCCTGCTGTGTGCCCGGTCTGCTGGTCAAGAAACTCGAGAATGGCGTGGTGCGCGGCTTCCGTTTGGTCCGTCAGGAACAGATGGCTGGCATGCGGAATCATCACCAGCTTCGCACCTGGAATACGCTCGGCGATCAATTTGGCGTTGCCCGGTGGCACCAGCCGGTCGGATTCGCCATGGATCACGAGTGTGGGCACAGCAATTTGGGGAAGACGGCTGTACGCCTCCCAGGCAATTATCCCCTGCAGTTGCGCGGTGTAGCCTTCCAGTCGCGGGAACCAGGGCCTGCGAACCGCCAGGTCCTCGTCAATCCTTTCCCTCGGCGTTGCCGCATCGTAGACGAACGGCACGGACGCCTCCGCTGCCTCCTCTGCACTCATTTTGGTGCGCGCCATCAGCATCTGGGTAGCCTCCGGTTCGGCGCGCACGACAGACGGTCCGCCTGCAGCGGTGCAGCCGAGTATCAGCGACCGCACTCGCTTCGGGTATTGCAGCGCGAACTCCTGGGCAACCATGCCGCCCATCGAAACGCCGAGGATGTGCGCACTCTCAACTCCGGCAGCATCCAAGACCGCTGCGGCGTCGGACGCCATCAGCGCGATCGGATACGGACCGGAAAGCACGTCGCTCCTTCCGATGCCGCGGTTATCCAATGCGATGGTTTGGTAGTGCGCCGCCAATACAGGTCGCGTGCGATACCACATGTAGGAGGGATAACCGAGCCCCATGATCAACAGGATTGGCGCGCCATGACCTTCTGCGTCCCAGTAGATCCTGGCTCCCTGATTTTCGACAAACGCCATTGCGGGCTCCCTCGACGTGAATCAGCCAGTTGGCAACGTTCCGCCAGCGTCAGAAAAAAACCGCCCCCAATACTAGAACGTCAAGCGTAGACCGAGTTGGATCTCACGCATGGGAAAAGCTGAGGTGAAGGCCAGCGGCGTGCTGGAGGTAGCAGTTCCTCCACCCGTAAGGGCGGCGCCCGGTCGAATCCCGCTCACATTGAACGTCGTGAACCCTGGAGTGAGTCCGAACAGAGGGCCAACTTCGTTATTGACACTGGCAAAGTTCGTCCGGTTTGCGAGGTTAAATCCCTCCACTGTAACTTGCAATTTGGCGTTCTCGCCAAGTTTGTGCTGCCACGTTAAGCGTGCGTCGAGGTTGATATAGTTTGGGCCCAGCCCTGTGTCACGTGGCGCGCCGATGGGACGTTCGTTGGTGGTGTGGTTGTTGCCGTTTACCTCTCCGCCAGCGAGCAAATTGAAAGGATGTCCACTGTGGTAGGAGAAAATGGGAGCCAGCTGAAAACCCGACAGGAAACTGTTCTTCCACGGGCTGTCGAACATCCCCGCCACCACCACTTTGTGCCGCTCATCAAACTCTGAAAGAGCGCGGTCTAGGTTGATGTTTGTCGGGTCCTGGGGCCCGTAGTCGCTGTTGAAATCGGTGGAAGTATCAAATCCTTTACTGTAGGTGTAATTCCCGAACAGCGTGAAGTGGGAGCTAAAGCGCTTTTTGATTTCCAGAATTCCGCCCTCGTAAAGAGCATACGCTTCAGAGCTGTATTGGTTGTTCTGCACCACCAGCGGATTCACGAAGCATTGTTGGGTATCGCAGGGCAGGCCGCCCGGCTCCGTGCCTCCCAGAGGGTCGGCCCCCGCCGCCGTCGTATTCCAGTTGCGATAGGAAACCGTCTGGCCATTGGCCAAAGTTAGCGTGGTGAGGGGCGCCGGTAGCAGATTGGTATCGATAGCGACAGGTATCCTCTGGGTATGTGAATAAATGACGCTGAGCGAGACAGAGAATCCAGTCGCAATCTCGCGCTCAATTCCGAGCGACGCCTGCTGCGCAATCGGAGGGCGATACCCTGGTTGATTCACGAAAACCACTTGCAGGGGACCGACGGGACCCGTATTCGTAACATCGATTCCAAACGGAGCCACCGCAGCAGGGGTGACGCAGGCAGCATTTCCCGCAGCGGGTGTGGTGCACTGAATCAACCCACTTCCAAACAGCCCCGCGAAAACTGTGGGAGCACCCTTGAGACCTAAGGCTGGAACGCCGCCGATCGGATCTACATAAATAGAAATCTCCCGGTTGCAAGGGCTGGAGCCGCTCCCGGGAATGATCGGCACTCCAAATTGAGAGAAACCGCAAATCGAGGTCAGGTTCGCGATCTGGCCAGCTGGAGTACTGTTCTCTACCGCAGATTTGTTGGCATTTACCACTCCCAGACTTAAATCGACAGCGGGAATCTGCTCGTCGACCGGCCCGTAAAAGATCCCGTAGCCGCCACGGATTACCGTCTTGTGGTCTTTGAATGGGTCCCATGCGAACGATAGCCGGGGTGAAAAGCCTTTCTTGTACGTGGTCAACGGGAGGAATTGCGAATCCAGTTCGTATCGCAGGCCATAGTTGAGCGTGAAACCAGGCGTGATTGCCCAGGAGTCCTGTGCGTACAACGACGTCAGCGGCCTGGAATAGTAGGGATAGGTCGGATTGCCGTAGCCCTGCTGGAAAACCTGAGGCAGTCCGAAGGATGCCGACTGCAACGAGGTCAAACTGGGAAGCAAAGGGGTGAGCAGATCGCCTGGGAGCGATCCAAAAACAAAGCGGCCGGGGAAGAACGTGTGCGATTCGGTGTGATTGCCGCGCAACAACTCGGAGCCGCCAAATTCGAAGGTGTGATGGCGGCGGGTGATCGTGAAATTGTCGGCGAATTCGTACCGGCGCAAGATGCTGATGTTGGGCAGGAAAATGTTCGTTCCCAGATTGTTAATAAAGCCGGGGATTTGCAGTCCCACTTCTCCGGGTTGGTTCGGAATCACTCTAAAACTGTTGTAGTCCCACTGTCCGCGGAGTTCGTTCTGTGCGGAAGGACTGAACTGGTGATACCAAGCGACCTGGAGATTGTTGTCGTAGTTGTGAATCGAACTGCCCGCCGAGAAGGCCGTCAGAGATTGGACGTCGGGAGATTCCTCCAGGTCATGTCCGTATCTGTAAGTCAACGACAGCTCATTGCTCGCGTTGAACCGGTGATCCAGCCGGCCGGAGGCCAAATATTCGCGGCTGTTGTAGGGAAAGACTCCACCGTCGGTCTCGAACTGATTCACAAGATAGCCACTCACCGGGCTGGTGGCCGGGTTCACCGTTAGAACTCCATTCAGGATCGCTGCACATAATGCCGCAGGAAGGTTCGTGGTTGGATTCGGAGCGGGCAAGCGCAGCTGTTGGGCCACGGCGGCGCCTACGGGTCCACTGAGGCAGGGCACGGAACCGCCCCCGGTCAGGGTCCCAAGGACCGCGCTCTGCGCCAGGGTCGGGCGAAAAACATTCGTATCCGTCAGGATGGGTACGGCATTCTGCGCATTCTGGCGCAGGCCTTCGAAAGCCACAGATAGAAAGGTCCGATCCTTCTTGAGGGGAAAACCAACCGAGCCGCCGAATTGCTGACGGCTCAGGGAATCCTTGATCGGCGAACCCTGAGAATCAGGGTTGGCGGGGTTGAACGTGGCGCCCGCGGGCAACGCCTGGCTGAACGAAAACGGGTTGCGAGCATCCATGGCGTCATTGCGGAAAAAACCATAAACAGTGCCGTGCAGGTTGTTGGTGCCGGACTTGGTCACAATATTGATGGAAGCTCCCGTGGCCGAACCCAGGTCGGCCGCGTAATTGCTGCGGTTGATTTGGAATTCCTGCACCGCGTCTTGGCTTACCGTAAGCCGGACGCCTCCGGTGTCCCCACCAGTTTCGCCACCGTCCACAGTGATGCTGTTTCCGCGGCCATTGCTTCCGTAGAAGGAAAGCCCGCTCTGCGGCGTCTGTTTGACCCTAAAATCCTGGTCGCCAGCCGTTCGCGTGGAATCTGACACACCGGGTGCGAGCAGAGTAAAAGTCAGGTAATCGCGGCGATCAATGGGCAAGTCGGCGATGTAATCCTGGCTTATTCTGTCCGCTTGACTGCCTCGCGCGGTTTCGACTACCGGCGGCTCTGCTATCACTTCGATCACCGTCGCCGCTTGCGACGGTTTCATGCGGAAGTCCGAAATAACGGTCTGGCCAATCGCCACTACGACGCCTTTGCGAACTTCGGTCGCAAAACCTGATAGTGCGGCTGTTATTTCATAGGTGGATGGTGACAACCCGGTGATCCGGTAATGACCTGCACCATCGGTCACTAGGTCGCGCTTCAGTCCGGTCTGCACGTCGACCACGCTGATGGCCACCTTCGGCAGGAGGGCGCCAGCGGAGTCGACCACCGTTCCAGTGACATCTCCCGAGGTGCCAACGCCCTGCGACAGAGCAACATTGGCTGTCAACAGCAAGCACACAAAGATACGCACTAATGACTTCATAGGATTCTCCTTGCGGATGCGTGACGACATCGACGAATTGGTCCCGAGTATTCCCAAGCGGGTCAACTCAGCTCGCCGGAAAACCGCGTAAACTCTTCAGCTGACTCACGATGATCCGGTTGCCAGTGCCCTTCCCGGTGAGAATTCACAATCCGTCAGATGCACAAAACTCCAGATCGCGAGGGTTAATATCACATAAGAGTCACTAACGTCAAGAAAAACGTCCTGGCATCGCGGACGAAACGCCGGCAGACAGAAACACGGATTGCGCGTCTCTAACAGTTCTCATGAGGGCGTTTGTCGTTCGGGGAGCGAACGTCGGGCAGGCGGCACTTATAGCGTCTTAGGTTGAGGCCAGCATCTCAGCCGGGAGTCAGGACGATCCGGCCAGAGACTTCGCCTTTCCGCAATTGATCCAGCGCCTCGTTGGCTTGGGCGAGAGGACGCACAACTACCTGGCAGCGCACTTTCCCTGCGGCGGCCATGGCGAGAACTTCCCGCAAGTCTTGTCGGGTACCGACCGCCGACGCCTGGATTCGAACTTCTCCGGCGGCCATCAGAATCGGCGGGAAACATATGTTCTCGGCAGGCAAGCCCACGACAAGTAGCGTGCCAGTTGGCCGCAGGCTGTAAAAGGCGGCGTCGTAAGCTGATTTTGCGGCGGAGGTCACGAGTGAAATATGGACTCCACCGTTGCGCCGCAATTCCTTGCCCACGTTTGTCGTAGCCGCGTTAAGCGTGTGGACGGCGCCCAGAGCTCTGGCAAGCTCCAGCTTCTCTTCGAAAATGTCGATCGCCGTCACTTCCGCGCCGAGAGCACGTCCGAACAGAATTGCGAGGTGTCCGAGGCCACCTACACCGAAAATCGCTAAACGCTGGCCGGCCACGATCGCGCTCCTTTTCAGTGCGCGATAGACGGTGAGTCCGGCACAAAAAAGCGGCGCAGCCTCGACTGCGGAAACACTATCCGGAATTCTTAGGGCGTGCGTGCCGGGCGCTTTTACAAGTTCCGCATAGCCGCCATCCACGGTGACACCCGTGATCTTCTGCCGGATGCACAGGTTCTCGTTACCTTCGCGGCAGAATTCGCACTCCCCGCAACTCCAGTGAATCCACGGCACGCCGACCCGGTCGCCGACTTGCAAATCGTGAACCGCTGCGCCCTTTTCCGCTACACGACCGGCGATTTCGTGGCCAAGAATCAGAGGCTTCTTCACTACTCCGGCGAACTGTATCCAATCGCCGTCAGCCACGTGCACATCGGAGTGGCAAACGCCACAGGCTTCAACCTGGATCAACACTTCGTCTGCCTCGAGGTGCGGCTTTTCCACTTCCTCGATCAAGAGGGGCTTCTTGAAATCGTAGAGGACAGCGGCCTTCATTTACGTTGCCTCGATTCAGTTACGAAAGGCCGACCAGGCGAGGATCACGGCTTGACGCCACGCAGGAAAAACTCCACAGCGCTATCCACGCGCTCGGTGAGTTTATGCGGTCCCGTAAGATCGACGGTCCACTGGCGGACTACAGTGTGGTAGAGAGCTTCCATGAATTCCGCGAGATGCACAACCGGAAACGCGTTCGTGATATCACCACGCTCCTGGCCTTGCGCCAGGATTTCCCGCAGCAGGCTCACCGCGACACCCTCGATTCTGCGCACTTCAGGAAATCGCACGGGATCCATTGCGCCAGATAACACCACCGCTTTCCATAGCGGCCGGTCGGCTTCTGCCTCCAGTGCGAGGGCATGATAGAGGCGCCGCAAACGTTCGGCGGTGTCAGCGTTGGTGGAGAGCTCAGACTTGAGATGTCCAGCGATGCATTCGAAACCGAGCCGCCCCACATCCCGCAGAACCGCATCCTTGCTCGGAAAATACCGGAAGAAAGTCGGCTGACTGATTTCGAGAATTCTGACGATATCATCGATCCGGGTCTTCTCGTAGCCCCGCTTGCGGAACAGCCGGATGGCGGTGTCGATAATCTGTTGACGCAAACGGGCCTTCTTGCGTTCACGAAGTCCAGGAATCTCCTGAATTTGCGTCGGCGCCTGTCGCCTCATCAAGTTCCTGCGATTGCGATCCCTCGGCAGTGCGGCGACCTCTACACGAGCCATAGTCTCATTCTCTCCAATTGGGTTGCGGGCTTACCGCGTGATGCTTCTCATCGGGCGGTGCTTCGGGCACGTGATCGATACCAACAAATGCAATAACTCTTGAGTTCGGTCAACCATTCCCCGCGTCGCGCTGCCCACCCTTCATGTTGACGTTAGCCACTAATATCTGATATAGCCTAACATAATTTGGACTCGAAAATTATCCCGGGGACGGTGATGACCACTGCCGCTGCGACTCCTCTGCAAGTAAAAGGTGGCGCGTTCCTGATCGAAGATCGGGCGCCCAACGAAATTTTCACGCCGGAAGATTTGAGTGAAGAACACCTTGCGATTGCCCGGACGGTCGACCAATTCTGGATGAACGAGGTAGAACCTCATTTGGAGGCGATCCGCCAGCAGAAACCCGGAGTCGCTCTGGAGGTCCTGCGCAAATCAGCCGACTTGGGGCTGGCCGCAATCGCCATTCCCGAAAAATTCGGCGGGATGGAAATGGACTTGCCCTCGGTCATGATCGCGGGGGAACATCTGGCTCGAGATACTTCGTATGGATCTTGGCACTCAGCTCATACGGGCATCGGGACGCTGCCCGTTCTTTTCTTTGGCAACGAGGAACAGCAGCGAAAATATCTTCCCCGGCTGGCAAAGGTTGAACTGCTGGCGGCCTACGCCCTGACCGAACCGCTGGCAGGCTCCGATGCTCTTGCCGTCCGTACGCGGGCGGATCTGAGTTCTGATGGCAAACATTACATCCTGAACGGACAGAAGATGTGGATCACCAACGGAGGCGCGGCCGATCTGTTTACGGTGTTTGCCAAGGTCGGAGGGGAGAAGTTTACTGCATTCCTGGTGGAACGCAGCTTTCCCGGTGTGACCAGCGGCGCCGAAGAACACAAGATGGGTATGAAGGGCAGTTCGACCACGGCCGTCTACTTCGACAACGTTCATGTTCCCGTCGAGAACGTGCTCGGCGAAATCGGGCGCGGGCACATCGTTGCTTTCAACATCCTCAACATCGGACGGCTCAAAATCGGTCCTGGGGCGGTAGGTGCAGCAAAGAACGTGCTCGGCATTTGCCTGAAGTACGCGAAAGAACGCAAAGCTTTCGGTTCCGCAATCGCGGAGTTCGGCGCCATTCAGCACAAGCTGGCCGAGATGGCGATTCGAACCTACGCCGTGGAATCGATGGTGTGGCGCGTGGTGGGGCTCATCGAAAGCCAATTGGCCCAGTCCTCTCGCCAGCAGGCGGATTCCCAAACCGAACTCAAGGCTGTCGAGGAGTACGCCGCGGAATGCTCGATGATTAAGGTCTATGCCTCCGAGATGCTGGACTACGTCGTCGATGAAGGCGTGCAGATCCACGGCGGCTATGGCTACCATCAGGATTACGCGGTGGAACGAGCCTACCGTGACTCACGAATTAATCGCATCTTCGAGGGCACCAACGAAATTAACCGCTTGCTGATCACAGGAATGCTGCTGAAACGTGCCAACCGGGGACAGTTGGATCTTATCGCGGCCGTCAAGGCGGTGCTCAGGGAGACGGTAAGCGAGACAACCGGCATGACAGACGTCGATGAGGAAACACGGCTAATACGCAATGCGAAGAAAATTGCATTGTTCTCCATCGGGATTGCAACTCAAAAATATGGAGCGGAGTTGGAAAAACAGCAGGAAATCCTGATGAACATTTCAGACATCGCCATGGAAGTCTTTGCTATGGAGTCGACCCAGCTTCGAACTCGCAAGCTTGCGGCGGCTGGCCGAGGTACGAATGCTGCCGACATCTGCGCCGTGTTTTTGCGCGAGGCCATGGATCGGATCGAGGTTTCGTCGCGCAATATCATCGGTACCTGCTCGGACGGCAATGCCCTGCGCAAGAATATGGCAGCACTGTACGGCTTTGCCACATACGATCCACCAGATGCGATCCAATTGCGGCGGAACATTGCCAGCCGCCTTCTTGCCGCTGGCTACTACACTATCTGAACACGTAGGTCATCCTTTTTCGTCACCTTCGAGGACTCTGGATCTTCGATGGCAGGACGGGGTGGCACGTTTTGGGTCACACGCAGGAGTCACCGCCTTGGCAATTTCGATTGAACAACGTGCTGACAAGCTTGCGATCTACTGACCACGTTTTTTCCAGTCAACGCCTAAGCATACCGCCTATTCGTTATTCCTCTTTTGGACAAACCACGTCCTGCCCCGGAACTCTTCAGGGGCGGTCATTAGGCTGTTGAATTGCGCCCGGTCCAAAGCATTTGAGGCTGTGAAAACTTCATGCATCACGGTCCCGTTCGTCCGCTCACCTCGGCCCGCTCCGCACCGCACTCCTGGCCAACTCATTGATCTCCGCGCGCGTCTTTTTCGCTTGGGTGCGCAGATTCAGTTGGGCGGCGTTGAGCACTCCTTATGTACTTCCACTCGATCGCTTGCGAGGAGCAAGACCCGCCGCACGTCGTCGGTTTGAATCGTCGACATCTTGACTTGCTAACAATGCCGCACCGGCAAGTTCTATGCGTTCTCAGTTGGGAGACGCAGGACGTCACTGAAGACGCTGTTTGCGCAAGACTCTTTGCGGCCGAGTGACCCCCGTAGTACTCTTCTCGGCGCGAAAGCACGCGTCCCAGCTATTTATTGGCGTGGCTGCTTTCTCAATTGACCCACATCTGACGTGGTGGAAACTGAACCCGCCAGCTCCACAGAACGCGGCGAAGAGCTATTTCATTTCGTTCGGCCTTCAACCCCAGCGGGCTAGAACGCACCAACGGTAGCAAAAGGGGCTGAGTGGCGTGCCCGGCGAGCGAGGTATAGACGCTCAACTGACCGTGGTGGATCCTCGCGTTGCGCAAACTCCCACGTGAACTGCGCGACGGCAAAAGGGGGTCACAAACCAATCGAATCGACATTGCGTGATCTTAGCAGCCCGTTTCACCAGGACTCGTTCTCGCTTCAAACGGGGCTGACTGATTCCAAGGAAACTGGGGAGATGCTGTTAGTCCAGCAGAAGATAGCGGAAAAGGCCTACAAGAACGGACCCATAAAGTTCCCTACCCCAGGAACACAATCGTAATCGACGCGACTCTATGTGTCTTCGATACTGTCCAGATCATAGGAAACTGACGGGACCGTTACGATCACTTATGTCACGGGCACGGTGCGAGGATGAATCATGGAGAGGACCGAACTGAGGGGTTATGCGAACGCGCCACTTAAGCCCCTGCAGACAATTACTTGATGCCGAGTTCCGCAAGTTTGTCGACCGGTCTCGCGACCACGGCCCTGTTTCCTCGCACTACGATCAGCCTCTGGAAGTTCTGGGTGCTCGACCATGACACGGACCAGTTGCTCGTCGCTGAGATTCTTGCCGTCTCCCTCGTCAACGGCCTTCCCTGTGAAAAAGTCGGGTCGGCTCCTGCAATTATGGTTTCGGGCCTGCTCAGCGTTCACTCACGTTATGGCCTGCCAAGCTGTCTGATTTGATGCCCTGGCACCCAACCAGGGATTCGCGCGATGAACAGCAAGGGTTTAACGCATTTCGGGTGCAAAAGAACATGGGTGCAACTGTGAATCCATTGCCCGTTTGCCCCTGTATCAGTCTTCCATCCGCTGTGGTACTTCCCTAGTTTCCTGACGCGTTTGTCGGAATGAATCCGGAGGCATTAGTTCCGGACGAGTGATCGACGCCTTTCGACAGGACACGTGCAATCGCTTCGGTCTCGCTTCCAATTGGACTTTCAAGCAATAATGCTTTCGGAGGTGGGTAATCATGTTTGTCATGCATGGGCTTCGGCTTCTAAGACAGTTGACCTTCACGGCGGGGTTGCTGGCAGGGGCTCTGCCGACGCTTGCGGCCAAGGGCGCAAAGCCGGAGTTCGGGCCCAATGTTCTATTCTTCGATCCGTCGATGCCGTCGCAGGCAATCCAGAAGCAGATCGATGCTGTATATGCAGTGCAGGCGCACAACGAGTTCAGCTCGCAGCGGAATGCGCTACTGTTCCTGCCCGGAAGCTATTCGGTGAACCTGCCAGTGGGCTTCTACACCGAAGTGATGGGGCTGGGTGCGTCGCCCAATGCAACGAAGATTACGGGCAACATGCATGCGGATGCCAATCATGAGCACAACAATGCAACGACGACTTTCTGGAGAGCTGCGGAAGGGCTCTCGGTAGAGCCGGCGAGCGGTACGGTGCAGTGGGCGGTCTCGCAGGCGGTGTCGCTGCGGCGCATGCATGTGCGTGGTGACCTAGTGCTCCACCAACATCGCGGTTGGGCCAGCGGCGGTTGGATGTCGGATTCGCTTGTGGACGGGAATGTTGATTCCGGAAGCCAGCAGCAATGGATCTCACGCAACTGTGATTGGAAGGGTTGGACGGGATCGAACTGGAATATGGTGTTCGTCGGCGTGGTGAACCCACCCGAGGGGGCGTGGCCTGAGCCGCCGTACACGAAGATAGCGCACACGCCTGTGGTCCGTGAGAAGCCTTTCCTGCAGGTGAACGCTGCGGGTGAGTTCAGCGTGCTGGTTCCGGAACTGCACAGCGACAGCGTCGGAATTACGTGGCGCAGCGGGGAAACAGCCGGAGAGACGATTCCAATTGCGCAGTTCTATATCGCGCGCCCGGATGTGGATACAGCGGAGACGATCAACGCGCAGCTTGCCCAGGGCAAGAACCTGATTCTGGCGCCCGGGATTTACGAACTGGCGGCTCCAATTCGTGTGACGCGGCCGCATACCGTGGTGCTGGGTCTGGGGTTTGCGACGCTGCGTCCAGTGAACGGCACGGCGGCGATGATGATAGCGGATGCGGACGGGATCGAGATTGCTGGGCTGCTGATTGAAGCGGGGCCGAGCGAGTCTCCGGTGCTGCTCGAAGTGGGCCCGGAAGGAAGCCGGGCGCGCCACGCGCAGGACCCAATCGCGCTGCACGATGTTTTCTTTCGTGTGGGTGGTGCAGGAGTGGGCCGAGCCAAGGTAAATTTGAGGATCAACAGTAACGACACACTGGTGGACCATACCTGGATCTGGAGAGCGGACCACGGCGACGGAGTTGGCTGGGATCTGAATACCAGCGACAACGGGCTAGTAGTGAATGGAAATGACGTCACAATCTATGGCCTGTTTGTAGAGCATCACCAGAAATTCCAGGTTCTGTGGAACGGCAACGGCGGGAGGACTTATTTTTATCAGTCCGAGATTCCTTACGATCCTCCCAACCAGGCGAGCTATACGAGTGCGCCGGGGGTGCATGGCTGGGCCTCGTACAAGGTTGCGGATGGAGTCACGAGTCACGAGGCGTGGGGGCTAGGCGTCTACAGCGTTTTCATTTATCCGGGTGTAGTGCTGACCCGCGCAATCGAGGCGCCGAGGGGCCTGGGGATACGGTTCCACGATATGATCACCGTGGCACTGGGCGATCATGGCGAAATTAGCCACGTGATTGACGACGCCGGCGATGCGACCGCGATGCGTCCTCGTGTAACACCCAAGGTTACGAACTTTCCGTGAGATGGTTATGGCTCCATTGAGCGGGAATGATCTTTCCCCCACCCGATGTTTGCAATAATTACAAGTGCATGACTAGACATTAACTTTGCGATACAAAAGGGTCACGAACGGTGGCCTGGTCGCGAAACGGGAGGACTGGCCGTGGAGCAGCTTCCGTCACAACTAGGGAGTAGGTCACCTCGATTTATATGTATCGCCGGAACGTCCGGTCACCTAGTTACAGTGTGGAGCTTTGCATCTGACCGTGGCTCTAAGCGCGGCAGTCTGTAGGCTATTCGGAGCCGAATCGGCTACTGATAAAGTATCGGTATAGACGCCCGTCGAAAATCCTGAGGGATCGAACCCCACTGATCACTCTCCTTTGTCACCTCGACGCCCTTCGCGGATTGACATTGAACCTTGTGATACGCTCACTCATACGTTCGTGGAACTGCTAGCCGGACAGCTCGATTTTCGGTCGCGGTGCGTACCTGCATGGCTGGAGCTTACCTGTTCTGTAATGCGTCTCCGCAGGAAGATAGCATCGAAAGCAAACGACGTGAGGAAGCCGACTGCACTAAGGATATGAAACGTGACCAACCGGACACTTAACATATCTTCGATTCTGCTGATTGCATTCGCCACTGGGCATATCGCCATCTGCCAAAGTCTCTCTGATCCCACCATCCGGATGAAATGGTCAGCGGAGTGGATTTCTCATCCCACCGCCCCATTGCGCGAACCTGGTGTATTCCACTTTCGCAAGGTCATCAACCTACCAGTCGCGCCGGAGCACTTCGTGGTTCACCTGAGTGCGGACAACCGCTTCGCGCTCTTCGTAAATGGCAAGCGAGTTGGAGAAGGACCTGCACGCGGCAATTTCTTTCGTTGGCGCTACGAAACCGTTGATCTCGCGCCCTTTCTCAGTCGCGGTGACAATGTGATCGCGGCCACAGTATGGCAGTACGGCATCTACGCTCCGGTCGCGCAGATTACCGATCGCCTCGCTTTCCTTTTGGAAGGGGACACAAGCGCGGAACGAATCATGAACACCGACTCAAGCTGGGAAGTGGAGGAGGAACTTGGACATACCGTCATTCCGCCCATGCCGGAAGCCATGCACCAGTACTGGGCTGCTGGACCGGGAGAACGGATTGACGGCAGCAAATATGACTGGACTTGGAAAGAAGCAGGGTCGTCCCCAAACGCGCATTGGATCCGAGCAGTTGGTGCGATTCGAGAATCGCCTGATCCCCAACGGAGTATACCGGGATACCGCCTTGAGGACGCCGGTACGAAATGGCTGCTCAGTCCTGACCTGCTTCCGCCGATGGAATATAAACAAGTTCCCACGGGCAGCGTAGTTCGCACGAATCTGGAGGACACCAAGAATTTCCCTGCAAAGCCCGTCACAATACCAGCACATTCTTCGGTGACGATTCTGATTGACCACGCAACGGTGCTGTCGGCGTTTCCGGAACTGGAGGTCAGCGGTGGGAAGGATGCCGTCGTTCGTATGGCATTCACCGAAGCACTCTATGATTCGAAGCAAGAACGTGGCAACCGAAACGAAATT
>Ga0209698_10000246_pt1 | contig 59183 bp, 60 predicted proteins | sample LitLauG_LLR_2012_FD_187203 | JGI IMG/M metagenome (GOLD analysis project Ga0209698, IMG submission 187203) | Freshwater sediment microbial communities from Pennsylvania, USA - Little Laurel Run_MetaG_LLR_2012 (SPAdes) (version 2) | ecosystem: Environmental > Aquatic > Freshwater > Creek >... | reverse complement strand
ACAAGCAGGCGCGCGAGATCCTGCGCGAACTCCGCGTGCGCTACCCCGGCACGCCGCTGCTCGTCGAGGCCCCGCCCGACGCCGACGACGAGCTGAACGAGCTCCTCGAGGGCTGTCACCGGCTGCCGGTCCCGGCGACGCCGGAGCAGGTCGTCGACGCCGTCAAGAGCGTCGCCGGGCTGCCCGCAGAAGCGAGCACCGCCGGTGCGTAGCCCGTTCCACAGCGAGGCGGAGGCGTTCCGCTTCGTGCTGCTGCTGATCGTTGCGATGGTGCCGATCGCACTTGCCGCGGCGCTCGGGCCGGCGTGGCTCGTGGTCGCGGTCGTCCTCGTGGTCGTCGGCGCGCTCGCGATTCATCTCTCCCAGCTGCGCATGCGCAGGCTCCGCGGCGAGGAAATCCAGCTGAAGATGGCGCCCCCGCACGTCGGGCCGGCGTCGGAGCGGCGCGTCCTGGTCGTCGCCAACGAAACGCTCGCCGAGGATTCGCTCGTCGGCGAGGTCCGCAGGCTCGCGTCCGCCCCGGGCACGCGTGTGCTGCTGCTTGCGCCGGCGCTGATCAGCGCCTCGGCGCGGCTGACCGGCGCCGTCGACGAGCCCGTCAGCCAGGCGCGTGCGCGCCTCAGCCAGGCCCTGGAGCGGGTCGCCAACGAGCGCGTCGTGGCCGGCAAGGTCACCGACACAGAGCCTCTGGCGGCGGTCGAGGACGCCTTCGCCACCTTCACCCCCGACGAGATCGTCGTCGCCACGCGCTGGGAGCGGGGCGCGGGCGGCCTTGAGCCCGAGCTCGCCGGGCAGGTCCGCGAGCGCTTCGCGGTGCCCGTCCGTCACCTCGTCCTCGACCCGGGCTCGGCGGCCCAGGAGCCGGGCGCGGACACTGAGGCGAGGTACCGCAACGAATCCGGCAGCGCCGCCGCGAACAGGTTCGGGCTGAAGGCGCTGGCGACGGCCGCGATCCTCGCAGCCGTGCTGATGTCGGCGATCGCGGTCGTCAAAAGCAGCGAAAAAACAGAAGCGCGCGTGGCCTCCCAGGCGGCCGCGGAGCTCATCGCGGGTCTGCCGCCCGTCGCGCCGGCCGTCAACCTCTCCGTCTACGCCGAATACAAGAAGGGCCCGGAAGGCGAAAAGCACGACGCCTTCACCGTCACCGAATTCGCCGTCAGGGCGGGCCAGACTCAGCAGCTGACGATCGACAACACCGACACCGTCCCACACAGCATCACTTCGCCGGAAGCAGGCGTGAACATCATCGTGATGCCGGGCACGCACACCTACCAGCTGCTCGTGAAGAAGGCCGGCAGATACCTCTGGTTCTGCACCTTCGTCTGCGACGAATGGGCGATGGAGCACCCCGGCTACATGAGCGGCTACATCAACGCCAGCTAGCCTCACCCCGCGCGCTGCCCGCCTGTCCGGGTAGGGTGGGGACATGGAGGCCGGCAAGCCCACGCTGTACGTGTGTCACGGCGATGAGGGGGGCCCGAAGATCCATCCGTGCAGGCGCGTGCAGGAGGCACTTCACGCCGCCGGCATCGACTACGAGAAGGTCGTCGCAGCCCACGGCAGCCCGATCCCGTTCCTGCGCAAAGGCTCGCGTGATGAGCTGCGCCAGGCCACCGGCTCGACCCGGCTGCCGGCGCTGAAGCTCGCCGACGGTACCGTGATCACCCCGTCGAAGGCGATCCTCGCCTGGGTCGCAGCGCAGGGCTGAGAGCTCTAGCCGAGAGCGAGCAGCACACCCTCGTGCTCGAGCAGCCAGCGCTTGCGCTCGAGGCCTCCGCCGAACCCCGTCAGGGCGCCGCGCGAACCGATGACCCTGTGGCACGGCACCACTATCGCGACGGGATTCGCGCCGTTCGCGAGTCCGACCGCGCGGGCGGCGCCGGGCTCGCCGATCGTGTGCGCGAGCTCGCCGTAGGTCGTGGTCGTGCCGCTCGGGATCCTCCTCAGCGCCGCCCACACGCGCCGCTGGAAGTCCGATCCGCCGGCGGCGACCGCGAGCGGCACGAGGGCGTCCAGATCACCGTCGAAGTAGCGGCGCAGCGCGCGCACGGTGCTCTCGGGCGCCGCTCCGCGGGCCAGGTGCAGCTGCCGGTCGTGGCTGTGCAACAGCCGGCGGGTGCGCCGCTCGTCGTCGCCGAAGTCCAGCCCCCTCAGCGTCCCCGCTTCATCGTGTGCGAGCAGCAGGTTGCCGATCGGAGAGGCGAATCTGTCAAGCAGCAATCGCAATGCTGCTCTCGCGTTCGCTCGGCCGGGTCGCCGCCGCGAGCGGCGCGGACCACAGGTGCAGCGCGGCATATGCGCGCCACGGCCGCCAGGCCCGTGCGTGCTCCTGAAGCTCGCCGGGCGTGGGGCGCACGCGCCCGCGCCCCAGCGCCCGCAGCAGCCCGATGTCCCCGCTCGGGAACGCGTCGGGCTCGCGCATCGCCCGCATCGCGACGTAGTTGGCGGTCCACGGGCCGAACCCCGGCAGCTCGAGCAGACGGCCGACCGACTCCTCAACATCCGAGCCACGGTCGAACAGGCGCTCATCGCGCGCTGCCCGCGAGGCGAGCATGGCGATCGCCTGCGCCCGCGCGGAGGGCATACCGGTGATCCGGGCGCGTGCGAGTCTCCCCGCGCCCGGGAACAGAAGGCGAAGGCGGGAGCCGGGGCCGGTTCCCGCGACGCGGTCCCCGTGCTCGTCGGCCATGCGGCCGATCAGCCGCGTCGCCGACGTGACGGAGATCTGCTGTCCGACGACCGCCCGCACGGCCAGCTCGAACGGGTCCCACGCCCCCGGCACGCGCAGGCCCGGTCGCTCGGCGAGGAGCGGGCCGAGCAGCGGGTCGGCCGCGAGCGCCGAGCCGATCACGCTCACGTCGGCGTCGAGGTCGAACATGCGTCGCAGCCGCGCGATGATCCGCGGTATCTCGCCGATCACCGGGAACGCGATCGTGGCCAGCAGGCGGCTTCTCGAAGGCTCGTGGGAGACTCGGATCTCACCCGTCCGGCCGGCGAGCTCGATCGTGCGGGCGTAGGTGCCAGCCGACGCCATCTCCACGCCGGGGATGGCGCGTGCGGCAAGGAAATCGAGCACCTCGTCCCAGGCATAGGGTGGGCGGTAGGAGAGGCCGATCGTGATCCCGGACGCCGCGTCCCCGCCGCCGCCGGCGCGCCTGAGCGCCGAGGGCGGCCTCCCGAAGAGCCTCGCGAACGTCTCGTTGAAGCGGCGCACGGAGCCGAACCCGCTCGCGTCCGCGACCTCGCTCATCGGCATCTCGGTCTCGTGGATCAGCTGCTTGGCGATGTGGACACGCCGCGCCTGGGCGACCGCGACCGGGGACGCGCCGACGTGCTCCGTGAACAGGCGCCGCAGGTGGCGGCCGCCGACGCCGACGCGGCCGGCGAGGGACTCGACATCGCCCTCGTCGAGGGCCCCCAGCTCGATCAGGGCAAGCGCCCGCGCCGTCGTGTTGGCGGTTCCGCGCAGCGCGGGGAGCCCGGGGGCCAGCTCCGGGCGGCACCGTAGGCACGGCCTGAAGCCGGCCGCCTGCGCGGCTGCCGCGGACGGCATGAAGAGGCAGTTCTCGGCCTTCGGGGGACGAACCGGGCAGATCGGCCTGCAGTAGATGCCGGTCGTGATGACGGCGATGAAGAAGCGGCCGTCAAACCGCGCGTCACGCGCGAGCATCGCGCGGCGGCAAAGATTCCGATCGAGGTCCATCCCTGCGGACCATGACACATCATCAGACGGCTGTCTCGCGCTTTCTGGACGTCATAGTCACCTCGTCCCGGCCGCCGGATCAGCCCGATCAGCGGACCAGCGATCAGGGTCCGCAGCGGTGCTCGCCGAGCGTCCACCCCGCGGGCCCGGTGCACCGTCATACGGGTAGTCTTCGCGCAGCGGCACGCGGCTTCATCGGTGGCTTTCGGCAATCGGCGCGAGGAGCAGGTCATGAGGGCGGAGAAGTGGGGGCGCGGGCCTGAGGGCGGACACCTCCCGCGCCAGCAGAGCAACCGCCGGACTCCGGCCGGGCTCGCCGCCCTCGCTCTGCTCTGCTCCGTGTGCGTGCTCGTCGTGTCCGCGCCGTCGGCGCTCGCCATCAGCTTCGGCGGCGAACAGACGCTCCCGGCGCCGGCGGCCGTCAGCACCGCGCCCCCGAAGCTGACGGGAACGCCGGCACAGGGACAGCTCATGACGTGTTCGGCGGGCAGCTGGAACGGCAACCCCAGCTCGTTCACGTACGCGTGGCGGCGCGACGGGGTTCCGATCCCGGGCCAGGCGGCCGGCACGTACACCGTCCAGAGCGCCGACCGCGGCCACGCGATCTCATGCGCTGTCACGGCCCGCAACGAAGGCGGCGAATACGCGATCGCAGGGCTCCCGAGCGGCGCCTACGAACTCCACTTCCGGCCCGAAGGCAACTACCTCCCGCAGGAGTACCGGGAAAGGCCCGGCGCAGAAACGGGCGACCCGGTCGTGGCGACCTCCGGTACGACGACGGGCGGCGTGAACGCCAGCCTGCAGCCCGGTGGGCAGATCTCGGGCCGCGTGACGTCCGCGGAAACAGGGACGCCGGTGCCCGGAATCGAAGCGTGCGTCCTCGGGAAGACCAGTAAAGCCCAGGCCTGCGGGACGTCGGGGCCGTCGGGCGAATACGTAGTCAGCGGCCTGCCCTCGGACTCCTACCAGGTGGATTTCCAGGCGACGGACCCGACCCAGAACTACGCACCCCAGTACTACAGCGGCGCGACGCAGGCCGCCGCCGCGACGCCGGTGGCGGTGACAGCGGGAGCAACGACCGGGGGCGTGAACATCGCACTCACCGCGGGCGGACGGATCACGGGCACCGTGACGGGCGGCGGTGCACCGATCGCCGGCGCCGAAGTGTGCGCGGACGCGTCCGTCGTGGCCTGCGCGACGACGGACTCCCAGGGCAACTACACGATCAACAACCTCGCCACCGACAAGTACACGGTGGTCTTCCAGCCTGTCGCTAAGCAGGAAGGCCTAGGCGGTCTGTTCGGCTCGGAATCAAACGGCGAATTGAAGCCTCCGCGCCAGTCTGAATTCCTGGGGCAGTATTTCAACGGACGCTCCTCCAGCGCCGAAGCGGAACTGGTCGAAGTCGTCGCGGCGGGGCCCGTCAAGAAAGCGAACGCCGCACTCGAATTCGGCGCGAGCGTCTCGGGCATCGTCAAAGCCAAGGAAGGCGGGGCGCCGCTCGCGAACACCATCGTGTGCCTGATCGCCGAAGAAGAAGCCGTGCGGTGCACGATCACAGCCGCCGACGGCACCTACGAGATCACCGGCCTGGCCGCGGGCTCCTATGAAGCGGAGTTTCTGCCTCTGAATCTCCTCCTGTTCGGCTCCGACAACTACGTTCCGCAACGCTACAAAGACAGGGAATACGCGGAAACGGGCACACCGTTCGCGGTCATGCCCTACCCCGTCAAAACGGGCGGGATCAACGCTGAACTGATCACCGGCGCCCGGGTCTCCGGACGCGTGACGGCGGCGGCCTCGGGGTCCCCGGTCAGCGGCACCGAGGCGTGCGCAACCGTCCCGAAAGGCGGCCCGTTCGGGTGCGGCGTGACGGGCGCATCCGGTGAATACACGATCGCCGGCCTACCGACGGCGACCTATTCGATCTTCTTCGTGCCGCCTGAAAACTCCGAATATCTCTTCCAGTACTACGCCAACCAGCCGACCGAAGCGACGGCCACGCCGATTCCCGTCAAAATCGGCAGCCTCTACACGGGTTTCGACGCCGCGCTCGCGATCGGCGCCCGCATCACCGGCAGAGTGACGGGCGCTGATACCGGGGCGCCGATCGGCGCGGTCAGCGTGTGCGCCCGCTCGAAAACGGAAGCTTTCGGACTGCCGTGCGCTCGCACCCAGACGCCGGGGCCAGCCGCGACGGCGACCAGCAACGCCGTGGCCGTGCCGGCGGTCAACCCGCTGAGCGTCGGAAAGGGCGTGTCCATCAACGCGAAGAGCGGAGCCGTCACCTTCACCGTCCTGGCCGCCGGCCCGGGCACCCTGAGCTGGAACCTCGTGTTCCGCAATTCCGACGTCGGCTTTGCCGACTCGCTGGGCATCGGCGCGACTCACGGCGCGGGTGCGGCCAAGCCGAGATGCCGGGCGGGTTTCGTGCGCCACGGCGGCCGCTGTGTGCACGCGACCGTGGCGTTTGCGAAGGGCAGCCGGTCGGTCCCCGCCGGCACGGTGAAGGTCGTGGTCCACCCGAGCTCGAAGGCGCTGAGAGCGCTCAGGTCCGGGCATACGCTGCACGTCAGCGGTGCGTTCGTTTACGTGCCGGCCGCGGGTTCCGCAGCAACACGCTCGGTGGCGGTCACGGTGCGCCTCCCGCGGCACCGGAAACGCTGACGGGCCCGTTCCGGGCAGGGCGCCCGGGGCGCGACGGCTCTTCAGGCGCTCCGTGAGGCCGCCGGCTCCTCGAGGTGCACGTCGAGCCGGGGAAGCCAGGTGAGAAAGCTCGGCAGATACCATGCCCGCTCGCCGAGCAGGCTCATCACGCTCGGGAGCATCACGACCCGGATCAGCGTCGCGTCCAGGAGCAGCGCGATCGCCACGCCGAACCCCATCTGCTCGAACATCACGAGCTGCCCGCGCGCGAACCCGGCGAACACCATGATGATGATCAGAGCGGCTCCGGTGATGATGCGCGCCGTCGAGGCGACACCGGACGCGACAGCCTCCCTCGTCACGCCGAAGCGGTCGTGGTGCTCCTTGATCCTGCTGAGCAGGAACACCTGGTAGTCCATCGACAGCCCGAACAGGACCGAGAAGAGGAACAGCGGTACCCAGGCTTCGATCGTGCTGGCACGCTGGAAGCCGAGCCAGGCCGCTCCGACGCCGTGCACGAAGACGAGCGTCAGGAGCCCGTAGGCGGCGCCTACCGAGAGCAGGTTCAGCACGATCGAGACCAGCGCGACCACGAGTGAGCGGAAGGCGACCATCAGGACGAGGAAGCTCAGGCCCAGGACCAGAGCCAGCACCACCGGCGTGGGGTTCGTAACGGCGGCGAAGTAGTCCGCATCCTCGGCCGAGACCCCGCCGACGTAGACGCGTGCACCGCTTCCGGCGAGGGCCGCAGGGAGCACCCGCGCTCGCAGCTCGCGCACAGCCGCGACCGCCTGCGGTGACGATGGGTCCCCGCGCACCGGGACCGACAGCAACACCACCGGCGCGGTGACGGACGCGACGAGAGCTCCGGGGCCGAATCTGGCATCCCGCGAGAGTCGTGCCTGCAGCGCCAGGAGATCGGCATGGACCCTGTGATCGCCCCCTTCGACGACTATCTGGGCCGGGTAGGTGCTCTCAGCCGGGAAGTACCGCTGGAGTGCGAGATAGCCCTGCTTGGAGGTCATGCCGTCGGGCAGTGAACTCACTCCGCTAGCGCCGATGTGCAGGCCGAGCATCGGTGCCGCGGCAAGCAACATCACGCCGGCGGCGAGCGCCAGGCTGAGGGCCGGTCTGGTGAGGACGCGGTCGATGACCCTGCGCCACAGCCGCCCTTCGGCGGCTTCGCTTCGGCCGAGGTTGCGCCCGATCAGCGGGACACGCAGGGCGTTGACGCGGTCACCGAGCAGCCCGAGCATGGCGGGCAGCAGCGTGAGTGCGCTGATCACCGACACGATCCCCACCGTGATCGCCCCGGCGGCGAGGCTGCGCATGATCTGGGTGGGGACGAGCAGCATCCCGAACAGGGCGATTACAAACGTGCTCCCGCTCAGCAGGACCGCACGGCTCGCCGTGGCGCCGGTGCGGGCGATCGCCTCCCTCTCGCTGAGGCCGTGGGTCCGCTCCTCGCGATATCGCGAGATTACGAAAAGCGAGTAGTCGATCCCGAGCGCGAGCCCCATGCCGGTGAGCATGTTCACGATGAACACCGACAGGCCGAACTGGAGCGACAGAATCGCGACCACGCCGAGGCCGACGAGAATTGCCACGAAGGCCATCAGGATCGGGACGAGCCCTGCGACCAGCGAGCCGAACACGAGCACCAGGACCACGAGCGCGGCGGGCAGCCCAAAGGAGAGCTCGCCGTGGGTCAGATCCCGTTTCGACAGCTCGGTGAAGTCGTTCTGAGCGGGGTAGCTGCCCGTGATCGAGACGCTGAAGCCCGGCACGCGGTCAAAGCGCTGCACCACGGCGACGACGGGTTTCACCTTCGAAGTGCTGGCGGCCGAGAGCGTGATCAGCACCGCGTGCCCATCACCCGAGACCGGTGCCTGGCGAGACAGGTAGCTCTTCACGTCCGTAGCTGTTCGCGTTGCGAGGATGTCGCGCACCAGCTCGCGCACGAAGGCCTCGTATTCCGGGTCGACGGCGCGCAGACGCACTGAACGCACGATCACGACGTCGCTCGCTTCGCCCCCGGCCCGGTATCCGGAGTTCGCCGCGAACGCCCTGGCGAGCACGTCGGCGGCAACGGCAGACTGCGGCTTGCCGACGGGCCGGTAGTTCGAGTCCAGGTTGTGAAGGCTGGTCGCGATGAGCGCCAAGGCGGCGATCAGCGCCACGCCCCAGATACCCAGTGTGCGACCCGGGTGCGAGGCACAGGCCCGCGCGAGTCTCTCCGTCGTCCCCACGGATCTCGCGCCGTCGGCCATTGCCAACAGCCTTCTGCGCCGCTGCGCCGGCAACATCCGGAATCGGCCGCAGCAAGTGGCCATGGATTACTCACCGATCGGTGTTTCCTTCCGCATCCGCGCGGACCTGGTGGTAACGAGGTGCGCGCCTTCGCGCCTCGGGAGTCGCCGCGTCGAATGCCTGCGCACTCGCTCTCGCGCCCAAACCGTGCGCTAGAGTCAATTGTTGCATGCTTTTGGAGGAGAGCTACCGTCTGATCGTCGAGACTGCCAGCGAGGGGATATGGGCGATCGACGAGCAGGGTTTGACGACGTTCGTCAATCCCGCGCTGGAGGAGATGCTCGGATGGGGCCCCGGGGAGATGCTGGGCGAGCCGGCTCTGCGCTTCGTGGAGCCCGAGAGCCTCGAGGAGGCACAGCGCAGCCTGCGGGCCTGCGAGGAAGGCATCGGCCAGCGAGTCGAGCTACCGCTGCTCACGACTGCCGGCCGCACGGTGTGGGCGCTCGTCTCGGCCAACCCGCTGCACGGTCCCTGCGGCGAGTACGCGGGCGCGCTGGGGATGCTCACGAACATCACAGCCGCGCGGACGCACGCCGGCGAAGGCTCGCATCTCGCCGCGATCGTGCGCTCATCCGCGGACTCGATAATCGGCATGAGCACGAGCGGCGTGATCGAGTCCTGGAACGAAGCCTCCTCGCGTCTCTACGGTCACACCGCTGAGGAGGCCGTAGGCCGGAGCGGGCCGCAGCTGCTCTCGCGCGACCCCGTCAGGAGCGCGGCGCGCGTGGCGAGAGCGGCCGCGGGCGAGGACCAGCGCCAGGTCGCCAGCGAGGACGTGAGCAGCGACGGCAGCCTGCTCGAGGTCTCGCTGACGATCTCGCCGATCCGCGACGCGCATGGGGTCGTCGTGGGCGTCTCGCGCTTCGCGCGCGACATCAGCTGGCGCAAGCGCCTGGAAGGCGAAATGCGGCACATGGACGAGCACGACTGGCTGACCGACCTGCAGAACCGCCGCAGGCTGATTGTGGAGCTCGACCGCTGCCTGGCATACGCCGCCCGCTACGAGCGCGCCGGAGCGGTGCTGGTGCTGGACGTCGACAACTTCAAGCTCGTGAACGACAGCGAAGGCCATGCGGCCGGGGACATGATGCTCAAGCACATCGCCGAAGTCCTCATCGACTGCACCGGCGACGCCGATCTGATCGCGCGGCTCGGCGGCGACGAGTTCGCGATCGTGATGCCCGACGGCGGCGAGCGCCGGGCGCTGGCGCTCGCGGCGGACGTGCGAGCCAAGCTGGCCGTGCAGACCGAGGGCGCGATCAGCCTGAGCGTCGGGATCTGCCTGTTCACGCCGCAGCGCAAGCTCACAGCCGACGACATCCTCGCTGCGGCGGACGTCGCCCAGTACGAAGCCAGCGAGCACGGCGGTGATCAGGCCTGCATCTACCAGGGGCGCTCGGCCGAGACGCTCAACTGGTTCGAGCGGATTCGCACGGCGCTTGCGGAGGACCGCTTCCTTCTCTACGGTCAGCCGATCGTCGACCTGCGCACGGGCCTGGTCGCCTATCACGAGCTGCTCATCCGGATGCTCGCAGAGGACGGAAGCATCATCGGCCCGGGCGAGTTCCTGCCGACTGCCGAGCGCTTCGGCCTGATCACCGAAATCGACCGCTGGGTGACCGAGCACGGGCTGCGCATGGCCGTGCGCGGGCTGCCGGTGACGATCAACCTCGGCGGGTCCTCGATCGGTGACGCGCAGGTGCTCGGACTGGTCCACGAAGCCGTGGTCCGAGGACTTCATCCCCCCAACGTGATCTTCGAGATCACCGAGACAGCGGCGGTCTCCCGGCTCGCCAAGGCCGACACGTTCGCGCGCACACTCGTCGAGATCGGCTGCGAGCTGGCGCTGGACGATTTCGGCACCGGCTTCGGATCGTTCACCGATCTCAAGCACCTCGGCGCGCGCTTCGTGAAGATCGACATGGAGTTCGTGCGGGACATCGTCAGCAACGACACCGACCAGAAGGTCGTCACGTCGATCGTGGACATCGCCCACTCCCTCGGCAAACAAACCGTTGCCGAGGGCGTCGAGGACGCCGCGACCGTGACAGCTCTGAAGATGCGCGGGGTGGACTACGCCCAGGGCTTCCACCTGGGGCGCCCGCAGCTGATGGTCCCCGGCGCGCCGGTCGCGCTCGGCGCTTGAGGGGCCGCCTCCGCGCACCCGGCGCGGCGACCCTGCGGCTGAATGTGCCGAGCTGAGGCCGTAGGGCACGGCGCCGCGAAGACGGCGCGCCCGGTCCCCGCCAGGGAGGACTAAGGGAACGCGCCCGAAGTGACGATCACGTGGGTAGGCATGGCGGTTTCCCCTCCAGCCGAGCCCGGGCAAGTCTCCGGCCCGACGACGTTTCCCCCTGATCCGCTCATCGCGGCCCGTTTCGCGCTCGCAGGTCGCCTATGTGCAGCCGCGGTCGGTGCGATCAGCATCCTGGTGCTGGCCGGCTGGATCGCCGATGTCAGGGCGCTTGAGAGGCTGGGCTTCAGCACGGAAACGATGAAGCCCAACACGGCGCTCGGCCTGCTCGCGGGAGCTCTCTGCCTCACCGCGCTCACGAGCCGCTCGCCGAGGTGGCGGCGGGTGGCCGCATTCGCCGCTGTATTCATGCTGCTCGACGGTGCGGCTCATCTGTGCGAGTACGTATTCGGTGTCCGGCTCGGTATCGACCACGCGCTGTTTACGGACACCTCGACCGGCCTGAACCCAGGCCGCATGGCGCCCAACACCGCGATAGCGCTCGTGCTGTTCGGGCTCGGCGCGCTTCTCATCCGCACCCGCGTGGGCAAGGTGTGGCCGAGCAACCCGCTCGCCGTTGCCGTGCTCGCGATCGGGCTGATCTCGCTGATCGGCTACGCCACGGGCGCCAGCTCGCTGTCGGGGGTGGGGACCGCGACCCTGATGTCGGCGCCCGCGGCGCTCGCCTGCGTGCTGCTTGGTGCGGGGCTGCTCGCGAACGGCCCGGCCCGGGGCGCGATGGAGCTGCTCCTCTCCAGTGGTCCCGGTGGAGCGCTCGGGCGCAGGCTGCTGCCAGTGGCGGTGGTGGTCCCCGCACTGCTCGGGCTGCTCAGCCACCTCGGCCAGACGCTCGGCCTATATGGGTCCGAGGTCGGGCTCCTGCTCGTGATCCTGTTGACGGTCTGCGCGGTCACCGCCCTGGCGTGGGTGCTCGCCAGCGACCTCGACCGCAGAGCAGCCGTCCGCCGAGTCGCCGTGACCGAGCTGCGCGAGAGCGAGTCGCGCTTCCGTGACACCTTCGAAAACGCAACCGTCGGGATGGCGCTGGAGGACGGCCGGGGCGCGATCATCGATGCCAACCACGCGCTCTGCGAAATGCTGGGCTACACCGAGAGCGAGCTCGTGGGCATGGCGTTCCCGACTTTCACGCACCCCGACGATGTCGAGCGCGACCGCGACCACATGCGCCGGCTGCTGAGCGGGGAGGTGGCCGACTACCGCGCCGAGAAGCGCTACGTGCACGCCGACGGCCACGTCGTCTGGGCGATCCTGAGCGTGTCGAGGGCGCGGTTCGCCGCCGGCGACCCGCTCCGCTTCATCGTCCAGATGCAGGACATAACCGCGCGCAAGCACTCCGAGGAGCGCTTCGCCTACCTCGCCTATCACGACGAACTCACCGACCTGCCCAACCGGGCGATGTTCCTTCACCATCTCGGCCTGGCGCTCGCACGCGCCCAGCGCCACGGCCGCGCGCTCGCGGTCCTGTATGTGGACATTGATCGCTTCAAGGTCGTCAACGACAGCCTCGGCCACGCGGCGGGAGATGCCGCGCTCTGCGAGATCGCGGCGCGGTTGCGGCGCGCCGTGCGCGCAGAGGATCTAATAGCACGCCACAGCGGCGATGAGTTCCTCGTGCTGCTCGCCGACCTGGAGCATCCGGGCGAGCGCGCGCCGAGCCCCGGCTGGCTGGACCTCCCGCCGGCGGTCGCTGCCGTCATGCGCCAGCTCCACGAGGTCCTGCGCGAGCCGTTTCTGATCGGCGCACAGGACTTCCGGCTGGATGCCAGCATCGGCGTCAGCGTCTTCCCCGACGACGCCGAGAGCGCAGAGGAACTCCTGCGACACGCGGACCTCGCGATGAGCGCAGGCAAGCGCACGGCCGGAGGCCTAAGCAGGCTCTACGCGGCCGCCGGCGCCGACCCCGGGGGCGAGCTCGCACTCACCAGCCGCCTGCGCCGGGCGATCGAGCGAGGCGAGTTCGTGCTGCATTACCAGCCGATCGTCGAGCTCGCTCCAGCGCTCGCGGCCGAGCGCGCCGGAACACTCAGAATCGGCGAGCACACAGTCATGGTCGAGGCGCTGATCCGCTGGCAGGATCCCCAGCGTGGGCTGATCCCGCCCGGCTCGTTCATCCCCCTCGCCGAGCAGTCCGGGCTGATCGAGCCGATCGGCGACTGGGTGATCGAAGAGGTGAGCCGCCAGTCGCGCCGCTGGCGCGAACTTGGGATCGACGTCGCGATCGCCTTCAATCTCTCACCGCGCCAGATGCGGCGCCCGACGATCATGCGCAGCGTGCTCGACAAGATCCACGAGCACGGGGCGGACCCCGAGCGCCTGGTCGTCGAGCTCACCGAGACGGTCGCCGTGGAGTCGCCGTCTCACACGCAGCTGCAGTTCCGCGAAGCGCAGGCCAGCGGGCTGCGCTCGGCCGTCGACGACTTCGGCTCGGGCTACTCCTCGCTCGGGCGCCTGCTCGAAATCCATCCCGACTTCATCAAGATCGACGCCTCCCTGACACGAGGCGTCCCTGACAACGCCGGCGCGATGGCGATCGTCGAGGGCGCGATCCGGATCAGCCGCGGCCTGGGGGCGGCGTCTGTGCTGGAGGGCATCGAGACGCGCGAGCAATGGCTGTTCGCGGTCGCGCAGGGGTGCTCGCTCGGGCAGGGCTTCCATCTGGGACGGCCTGCGCCCGCCGCCGAGCTGACGCCCGGCCTGCTCGACCCCAGCCCCGTGCGAATCTAGGCTCGCCAAGAACCCAGGCGCCGCCGGCGACGCTGGGTCTGCGTGTCCGCTCTGAAGCCCGCGCGCGGCCCCGCGGCACCCTCTTCAGGCGCGGTGGCGACGCCCCCACCAGGAGTCTGAAACGCGCGGGCCGCTGCTTGACGGATACGCGAGCTCTGGTGAGCCCGCTCAAGCTCGGCGGTCATGCCGTCGATGAACTGCTGGGCCGACGCAATGGCCTGGGGAGCTCATCCCCATCTATCGCGGCGCCCACGCGCCGCAGCGAGGAGACGCTCATGTCACGAGCCGTCCCGAAGAGTCGCCGGTCCCTATCCGGCGGCCACCCTGCAACAAGAGACCGTGTCCTCAGGGCGGTCGCCTGCGCTCCCGCGCGCGCGGGACTGGTGGTGATAGCGCTGCTCTCCACACTGATATTCGCTCCGAGCGCCGGCGCGGCCGCGGCGAAAGTGGGCCTAGCGACCGCAGAGAGCTTCTCGGTGCTCGGCGGCTCGACCGTCACGAACACCGGCCCGACGACAATGTTCGGCGACCTCGGTCTCGCGCCGGGCTCCTCGATCACGGGCGCACCGCACGTCCTTGGCAGCACCCATGTCAGTGATGCAGTGGCGATCGGCGCGAAGAACTCGCTGACGAGCGCCTACAACGACGCTGCCTCACGCCCGAGCAACGGCTCTGCCGGGACAGACCTAGCCGGCCAGGTGTTCCTGCCGGGCGTCCGCGCCGCGAGCAGTTCGCTGCTGCTCTCCTCCGGGAGCGTCACGCTAGATGCCCAGGGCGATCCGGGCGCGGTGTTCATCTTCGAGATCGGATCCACGCTGATAACCGGCTCGAACACGAGTGTCGCTCTCATCAATGGCGCGCAGGCGTGCAACGTCTTCTGGCAGGTCGGATCCTCGGCCACGCTCGGCACCGGTACGCGCTTCGTCGGCACGGTCATGGCGAACGCGAGCATCGCGGCCAAGACGGGTGCGACGATCCACGGACGTCTGCTCGCGCGCACCGGCGCGGTGACCCTGGACACCAACACGATCACGACGTCCACCTGCGCGGCCGGCCCTGAAACGGAGACGCCCGCCGAAACGGCCGCGGGCATCACGCCGACCAGCAACGGCACCGTTCCTCCGCTCGCGAAAGCGCCGCTAACGCCTGCCCAGCGGGCGACGGCGAAACGAGTCGCCGAAACGCGCGCAGCGCGTAGACGCGCCGCCAGGCGACGTGCTCTCGCCAAAAAGGCGCTGCCGCACAAGCGCGGAACGTTCACGGGCTGAGAGGGCCGACGAGGGGTGGGAGGGAGATTGCCCGACCACCCCCCGACGCCATGAACTCAACAGCGAAGTCACCCAGCGACTCATCCGTTCCAGCCGATGCCACTCGGCCTCGCCCGTGCGCGCCAGCGCGAGGGCGAGGCCGGCTGGTGCTGGCCCTCCTGGCCACGTGCGTGAGCCTTCTCGCGGCGGCCGGGGGTGCCGTCACGGCGAGCGCCGCCAGTCATGTGCAGGCCACGCAGGAACTCGCGGTGCTGCTCACCCCACACTCCGTGCATGTTCGGCCGGATGCTGCCTCGCCGCGGCGGACCGTGCTCGCAGCGCGCCGGCCGATCACCGGTGCGGCTACGACGCTGCCCGTGCTCTCACGCTCGATCGGCGCCGGCGGCTCGCGCTGGCTGCACGTGATGCTCCCCGGGCGTCCCAACAGCTCGACGGGCTGGATCGCCGAACCAGGCACGAGCCCCCTCGTCACGCCGTGGGCGATCGTCGTCCGGCTCGGCGCGCGCCGCGTCAACGTCTACAGCAACGGCCGTCTCACGCGGAGCTTCAGGGCAGTCGTGGGCAAGCCCTCGACTCCCACCCCGACGGGGAGCTTCTTCGTGGAGGAGGCGCTCACGATGGCCGTGGGCGAGCCCGGAGCCCCGTTTGCTCTCGCGCTCAGCGCCCGCTCGAATGCCCTGCAGGAATTCGAAGGCGGTCCCGGGCAGATCGCGATCCACGGGACAGAGAACCTCGGCGGCACACCCGGCATGGCCGAATCCCACGGCTGTATCCGCCTGGGCACGCCCGCCATCGACTGGATTGCGGCACGTATCGGCGCCGGGATACCCGTGACGATCCAGCGCGGCTGATCGCCCGGCTCGCAGGCCGCCGGCGCGGCGCGAGCACGCACCGCGTGCGGCGTCCCGGGCCGGTGGTTCGCAGCGATCGCGGTTCGCGTGCGAAGTCGTCGTCATCGACGACCATCGAGGCACGTAGCCGCCAGGGGCCCGGCGGCCAGCCCGGCGCGCGGGGGACTCACCTAAGCAAGCCGCAGCGGGTCCAGGAGCAGTTCCGGGCAGGTCACGCCGCCGGCGTCAGCAATGGGCGCCGCATGGCCGAGGCCCGCTCGCTTGACTATCGCACGGCCGGAGAGTAACGTCGTGCGGCCTGCCTCAACTCTCGGCGGGCACGATGTTCCGGCTTCAAAGATTGGCCGGCGTCACGGTCTGGGAAGTATCAGTCCAGGCCTCACGCGCACGCTTGGAGTCCGCCGATCCCTCGCCCCACCGTCTCATCCGAAACGCCCGTCGAGCGCCTTGGCGCTCACCACACGGCTGCGGCACGCGCACTCATGCGGGCAGACACGTGCGCGGCAGCCCGCGGCGGCCGCGACCTGATCGTCGCTGCCCACGACATCAGGCGCCGCGGGTGGCGGTGCGAGCTCCCGCGGCCGGGCACGGGCCGGAGCTGGCCATGACCGCGCTGTGGCACACCGATCCGCCTCAGATCAGATATGTGAGCTGCTCCAGGTGCGGGCTGAGCCTGACCCTGAAATCGGGATGGCCCGCGATGAAGCACTGTCCTCGCTGCGTCGCTAACCACCACACCCTCGTGGAGATCTCGAATTCGCCCGCGCCGCTGATCGCCGGCGCCGCGGGCGCCGCCGCCCGCGTGGCGCGCCCGGAGGGCTGATGCACACGCCTGCCTCCAACGCGCTCGCGGAGGTCCGCGCGAGACCCCGACCTCGGCTGGCGGAGACGCCCGCCCATCACCGTCCGGCGGCGCTCCCCTCCTGCGCCGTCGACGAGCGAGCGGCTGTTCCCATCACCGCTCGCGCAGCGACACGTGAACCCGCCCGGGCGGCGCCCCCCGCCGGTCGGGCGGCTCGCGTGCTCGCGCCACCGCGGTGTCAGCCGGCCATGGAGCAGCTATCGGGGTACCTGATCGCGCGCATCACCGTCGGCCGCTGAGGCCGACCGCGTTCGAAGAGAGGTCGCCCCTGACACGGGTGATCGCAGCCGTGTGACCCGCAGCCCGATCGCCGCAGGCCCCGCTGCGCGACGGAGCTCGTCGCCGGCCGGCGCCGGATGGTGCCCGCGGCCTCGACGCGCGCGTGGCGCGGCTATCCGCCGCACATGCAGGCCGGGGAGCACCGCCGGCGTTTGCGAGCTCGGCCTCGACGGACCCGGTGCCATGGGCGCGGTCGTCGGCAGGTGCAGGTGGAGAAGAATCGGCCGCGGTGATCCGGCGGGTGCAGCCAGCTCCGGCAGCGGACGCTCCAGCTGTGCATCGGCGATCCTCTGCCAGCCGAGCTCGGCCAGGTGCGCCTTCCGTGCCTCCGCTCCCGCTTCGCGCCAGAGTGCACGCAGCATCATGAACCCGACGAGCAGCGCGGGCAGCCCGATGAGAGCGACCCTGAACAGGCGCATGCTGAGCAGCATGAACAGGTAGCCGATCTCCGGCACGTGGAAGATGACGCGGTCCTGCGTGGGCTGGTCGAGTGTGAACTTCCACGCGTCAGGCTTCTTGTTTGCGTCGCCCTTGGTCATGAAGACGCGTTCGCCGCCCGCGCCCCGGCCGATCCACCAGATCCGGTGGGTGATCCGCTGCTGGCTCGTGTAGCCGCGAGGAGGCGAGTAGGTGATCGGCTCGCCGACCTTCAATTCGGAGACCGGGGTCGGGCGATCGAAGACGATCGAGCCACGGTCATAGGTGCCGGTCATCGAGCCCGTCAGGATCACGTAGCGGTGGAAGCCGAGCAGCGCAGGCCCGAGGACGATCAGGACGCTGAGCATCATCGCCACGAACAGGCAGTTGAAGGCCAGACGCCCCGCGCGGCGCGCGAGATGCAGCCGGTGGCGGGGGCGCGCCGGCGGCGCCGCGGCCGCGCTCCCCGGGAACACGCGCGGCAACGGGACGCCCGGAAGGCGCCTAACGACTATTGCGTGGCCGTCCATACGTAGTTCACCTTCGTGGTTGCCCCCTCATATGCATTGTCCGCGCCGTCTGCGCCTTCCGGGAAGGACACGGTGAACCTGTAGCGCCGGGCAGAGGAGGCCGGGAAGCCGCCGAGGGTGAGCGTGCCCATCGCGCCGAGCGTGCCCGCATAGAGATTGACGGGCGCGGGACAGCCGGTCACACACGCCGGATCACCGAGGTCCTGCACTGCGAGCGTGAGCTTCCCGGACAGGGCCGGCGAGGCGGGCGTGTCGGAGAGGCCCGATTTGGCTAGCGTGACGGTCGCCGGCGCGTTGCCGCCGTTCGTGACGTCGACCGTGCCCGAGCTCGAGCCGCCAGGTTTCATCAGGCTCGCGGTCAGGACCGAGTTGCCGCTCAGCGAGTTGGTCAGCACGATCGTCCCGGCCGTGATCAGAGTGCCGGGGTTCGCGGACGTCGCGTTGAAGTTCGCACCCGAGCCGATCGCGACGGCACTGGCGACCGTCAGGCCACCGAGCGCGATCAACAGCCGGCGTGGCGAGGCAGTGAATAGCGAGGAGGGGGAGAGCATGGCCGCGGAGGCCTCAGATCACGGCCGCAGGCGCGACCGGCGGCGCGTACCCCGCAGCCAGGGGCTCCTCGAACCACGCGACCAGCTCGCCGAGCGCCAGCGGCCGACTGAAGTAGTAGCCCTGTGCGATGTCGCACCCCAGCTCCGACAGGTCGGTGAGCGTGTCCAGGTCCTCGACGCCCTCGGCGATCACCGTCACGTCGAGCTCATGCGCGAGCCGGATGATCAGGCTCACGATCATCCTGTCGCGTGGGCGGATATGAAGCCCGGCGACGAATTGGCGGTCGACCTTCAGTTCGGCGACGGGCAGGTCGCGCAGGCAGGCCAGTGAGGAGTAGCCCGTCCCGAAGTTGTCGATGCAAACCCGCACACCGAGACGATCGAGGGCGCGCAGTACGCCCGCTGCCCGCTCGGGATCGGCGACGATCGCCGCCTCTGTGACCTCCAGGCCCAGGGCTCCGGGCGGGATGCCCGCGGTCGCGAGCATCTTGCCGACCTGCTCACTCAACGCGCCGTCCAGGACATTCGTAACCGACAGATTCACGCTGACCCCCGCGTCCACGCCGCGTTCACGCCAGGCGGCGCAGTCGCGCAGCGCCATCCCCACGACGTGCAGAGCCAGCCGGCTGTTGAGCGGACCGTCGACGACGGTCGGGAGGAACTCGCTCGGCGCCAGCAGGCCGCGCTTCGGGTGACGCCACCGCAGCAGCGCCTCCACCCCTGTCACGCGGCCCTCCGCGATGTTGACGGTGGGCTGATAGTGCAGCAGCAGCTCATCGTGGGCGATGGCGCGCTCAAGTTCGCGGAGCAGGGACCTGCGGCGCGGATCGGACTGGCTGCGGACGGCCCTCGACGCGCGCAGCAATCCCGGCCAGAGCGCGGCGTAGAAGAGCAGCGAGGCGCCGACGAGGATGAGATCGATGCGCTGAGTCTGATCTGAGACCTGCTGGGCAACCGGCGCGTAGGGCAACACGACCTCGGCCACCGCGATCGGCTTCGCGCCCTGCCCGTAGACGGGCACAGCCACGTCTATCTGCTTGCCGGAGAATGTGCCGGCGACGGACCGGGCGCCGGTGCCGACCGTGCTCGACGTCTTGCCCGAGGCGGCCGCGACCGCCTCCGGGGTTCGCAGCACGGTCGTGCCGATCAAGCCGTGGTCGGTTGCGTAGAGCACGCGCGACTGCTGGTCCCAGATGCCCACCCCCGCCAGGCCCGCGGTGCGCCGCCCCGCGAGCGCCGCCTGGTCGAGCGCTTTGATCTGCTCGGCGTCCAGCGGCACCTTGCCCGTGCCGAGCTGCGGGCCGAGGCTCGCCGCCGCAAGCAGCTCCGCGGAGCGGGTCGCGCTCGTGATCTGGGTGTTGCGGATTTCAGCTCCCAGGATCTGGGAGACGAAGAACGCGACGAGCGCCACGGCGAGCAGCCCGGCGACGCTGACGCTGAGCAGGAAGCCCGGCCTCATGTGAAGCACCTCATCGAGGGCGGCGGGACCGGATCGCTGGCGTTTTGTCATCTCACTTCCCATCGGCATGCGCCCGGCCGATAGTGAACGCGCTCGGCGAACGCTGTGTGCCCGGATCCGCCACGGGCCGTGTTCGCGGGCCGCTCGCCGCCACACCGAGGGGATGTGTGCGGGTAACCCGAGGGCTGCTCCGTCGCGCCGATGCCGATACAACTCGGACAACGATCCGGTCTGATCCCCTCAGGGCACTCTCCGGCAAAGGAGATTGCCATGAACAGGCTCAAGTCTCTCTGGAGCGCGTCGCCGCGCAAGGTCCTCGTCGCGATCGGCGGCCTGATGGTCGCCGCAGCGGTAGCCGTGGGTTCCGGCGCGAACTTCAACTCAACGAGCGCCAACCCGAGCAACGTCTTCACAGCGGGCACTATCACGCACTCGAACTCCAAGACCAACGCAGCGATCCTCACTGCGTCGAACATCGTCCCCGGGAACAGCGCCACCGGCACTGTCGACATCAAGAACACGGGCTCCGCGAGCGGCACCTTCACGCTCGCCCACACCGCGGCCGTCGATACGCCCGCCTCGCCCGGCCTGTCGAAAAAGCTCACCATGACCGTCATGGACATGGGCGACCCGGCGTGCGTGACAGCGTGCCCGGCCGCGGTCTCCGTCTACACGGGGCTGATGAGCGCGATGCCCGTCACGATCCCGCTCGGCGTCTCGGCCGCGGGTGTGAGCCACCGCTACCAGTTCACGATGAGCTTCCCCGATGGCGGTATCAACGGCGCCGACAACGCCTACCAGGGCGCCTCAACGACAGTCGAATACTCCTGGTCCTCAACGAGCTGATCCGCCCGGCCCACGGCGAAGGACCGAGCAGCGATGCCCGATCAGTCCCCGCGTGAGAGCAAGGAGGAGGTGCAGGCTCCCCCCGGGGCCGGCTCCTCCTCCGGCTCCCTGGGCGATCCGCTCCAGCCGAGCGGCCGGCGCGCTCTCTCCGCGATCGCGGTCAAGCTCGCAGCCAGCCTGGCGGTGCTCGGCGGTGCCTCGCTGCTGGTGGGGGTGACGTGGTCGAATCTCAACGCGACTGCCACCAACCCCTCCAACTCGTTCAGCACCGGGAGCGTCCTTGTTGCCTCCAACTCGCCGACCTCAGCAGTGCTCTCCCTGTCAAACGCAAAGCCCGGCAACGTCTCGACCGGCTGCATCCGCATCACCTACACGGGCACGCTGGGAGCCGAACTGAAGCTCTACGCGACCGGCACCGGCACCGGACTGAACCAGTATCTGAAGCTCGTTCTCACGCGCGGGTCCTTCAGCGGGACCCCCGCATCGGGCTCATGCGCCGGCTTCACCGCGGACGCGACGAACTACATCGCCCAGGGCGCCGGAATCATCTACAGCGACACGCTGGCGGCCCTGCCGAGCAACGCCGCCTCGGCTCTGGCCGACCCGACCACGGCCAACCCCGCGACCTGGAGCCCTGGGAGCACGCACGGTTACCAGTTCCAGGTCACCGTCGTGAGCGACGGAGCGGCGCAGGGCCTGAACGGGCGCGAGACGTTCACCTTCGAGGCGGACAGCATCTGATGAACGCGCTTCGGTCATCGGCATCGCTGCGCCTCGCGCGCACGCCGCGAGGCGTGCAGGCCCGAGGCCTGCGCGTCGCCGGGCGTGCGTCGAACGCGCTGTGCATGCTCGCGCTTGTGCTGCTCGCGGTCGTGCTGGTCGGGAGCGCTGCGGGATACCGAGGGCTCGTGGATCGCTCGGGCAGCATGAGCCCCGCGATCAATCCGGGCGACCTGCTGGTCGTGCGGGGGGCGCCCGCCCTGAGCATCCGTCCGGGAGCGATCGTGACGTTCAACGACGCCGCACTGCAGGGCCGGCCCGTGACGCACCGCGTGGTATCGGTCACCGCCCTGGCAGGGCGCTCGGAGTTCCTGACGCGGGGCGACGCCAATGCGGCGCCCGAGCGCTGGTCGGTGGCCGGGACCGCCGCCGTCGCAGTCGTGCGCGCGCGGATTCCGTGGATCGGCCGCGCGACGATGTGGATGACCGGCGCCCTCGCGCGCACCCTCGTGCTCTCGCTGCTGGCGCTCATGCTGAGCGTCGAAGTGCTCCGTCGAATCTGGCGCGCGTGATGGGCCGCGGACCCGCACGCGCCGCGCTGGCGCTGCTGGCCCTCGCCGCCGTGTGGGGGGCAACGCTCGACGGCACGCTGTCCGCCTTCAACGCATCGCTCACGACTCCCTCGAACTCCTTCACCGCGGCCGCCGACTGGACCGCCCCGACCGTGTCCGTGGCGGACATCGGCCGCACGGGCGCATACGAAACCGGCGTCATCAGGAAGGGCGCGAGCTACTACGTCTACGCGAACGCCGTCGACACCGGCAACCCGGCGAGCGGGATCGCGAGCATCACCGCCGACGTGAGTTCGGTCACGCCCGGAAAAACCGCGGTCCCGCTGACGGCGGGCACCTACAACGTCGGGGGTGTCGCCTACAACTACCGCAGCGCCTCGCTCGCCGCGGAAGGCAACCTGGGGTCCGGAAGCCACACGTTCACGATCGCCGCCACCGACGCCGCCGCCAATGCCAGCACCCAGAGCTTCGCCACGATCGTGGACAACACGGCGCCCACCGCCCTGGACGTCCAGAGCAGCAACGTCAACGGGGGCACCGTCGGACACCTCGACCAGGGCGACCGGCTGACACTCACCTACAGCTCGATCATGGACCCCTACTCGATACTGAGCGGGTGGACGGGTGCGGCAACGAACGTCCAGGTCGCGCTCGTCGACGGAGGGGGCAGCACAAGCGACACGATCTATGTCTACACCACCGCCGAAACACCGGTCCAGATTCCCGTCGGCACGGTTGAACTCGGCAGCGGGCGCTATCTGTCCCTCGGAGCAGGGCGCTATATCGCCTACGGCGCCCCCGGAACCGGAACGCCGTCGACGATGAAGCGGGAAGGCGCGAACATCGTCATCACGCTCGGTTCGCCCAACGGCTCGTCGTTGACCAGCACGACGAGGGAAGACATGAGCTGGTCTCCATCCACAGCGGCCACCGACATCGCCGGCAACGCCGTGAGCGCCGGCAAAGCGAAACAGTCGGGCACCGCACACGTCAACTTCTAGGGCCGCGGGTCGTTGATTCGCTCGCGACGCCCGCCGAGATCGGGGCAGGTCCGATAGCCGACTCTACGTGGGGGCCCCCGGAGAGCCAAGCTCGTGATAGCCCCCCGGCTGAGCGACGCGGGTTCGGCTCATTCGCTCAGCCGGTCAGATCGCGGTTGCTCCGGCTCACGATCGGATCGTGCCGGGCGCCCGGAAGCCCTGCTCAATGCGGCGGGTGGGACTCGAACCCACACGCCCTTTCGGACAGGGCCTTTTGAGGGCCCCGCGTCTACCGTTCCGCCACCGCCGCAGTGTGGCAAGGCAAGCCGAGGATAACCGTGCGCCGGACGCTCAGGCGGGGTGCGCGGGCGCCTGCTGGAACACGCCGCTGCCGGAGGCGGGCTCGCGCTTCTCGCGCTCTACGTTCCAGCCCTGTTTGAAGCCCCGCATCGCGAACACGACGATCGCGATCTGCACGGGGACGATGATCAGCGTCAGGATCCCGAGCAGGCTCGCGTTGATCCCGGGTTCTTCGTAGCCGAAGCCGTCCCTCTTGAACCATCCCGGCGCCGCGACGAGGGCGAAGACGCCCAGCAAAACGGCCAGAGCGGCCGCGACCGGCAGCACGCCGCGATTCCAGCGCCGAGCGAAGTACGCGAGCGTCAGGTAGACGATCACGTAGGCAATGTCCACCGGGTACATCCCCTCGAGCTGATTCCAGCCGCCAATCGTGACGACGAGGACGAGTGCGGCGCTGACGAGCAGCAGGATCACGACGGCGGCGCGCGTCGCCTGCACGATCGGTTCCTCTCGGTGCGGGTACGTGATGATCACGTCGCTCCGCTCCTCGTTGGCGTGCCCTGTGGACATCTCGCGATGACCTTACAAGCTACGGTGGCATCCGTGCACGCGTGGGCAAGGGCGGGCGCGTCGGGATAGGCTCTCCGGCGCCCGCGGGCGTGGTGGAATTGGTAGACACGCCGGCCTTAGGAGCCGGTGGGCGAAAGCCCTTGGAGGTTCGAGTCCTCTCGCCCGCATCGGGCCGGCGTGGCGGCGTGCCCGCCGGACCTTGGATGAAACGCAGCTCGGGGTGGTTGCCGCAGAAGAGATCCTCCGCCAAGTCGCCGCCGCGACTCAAGGAGCGCGGGACTGGAGGCCTTCTGGTTGGCTGATGGCGGTTCGCAGTTCATCGAGCGATCGCCTCATGAGTTCAGCGAAGTCGCTGTCCGGATTGTCGATCCAGTCGTCGTAGGCGGCGTTGAACACGGTGATCGCGGCCTCGGCCGTGAACCGCGCGTCCCTCGGTGCTGTTCCTCGGGCGATGAGTCCGTCCTGCAGGGCCTGGGTCAGCGATGCCAGCTTTACGAGGTTGCGCTCCTGTAGCTCAGTCGAACTGGCGATCAGTTCTCGGCGGGCGCCGGCGGCCTGGCTGTAGTTGGACAGCGAGAGGCCCGCCTCAGTAAGCGCGGTGATCGCGGCCTCCAGGGGATCGGTCTCGGGGTCCAGCGCGGCTAGCGGCTCGGTCAGGGCGCGGAGAAACGCGTCGGCGTCGGCGAACAGGACCTCGCGCTTGTCAACGAAATGGTTGAAGAAGGAGCGCTTGGTCAGGCCTGCACGCTCGGTGATGTCCGCGACGGTCACGTCGGCGTATCCCCGCTCGAGGAAAAGGGTCATCGCGGCGCGCTGGAGTCGTCCTTTGGCGTCGGGCTCCCATCGGGACATGGGCAGATCATAGCGGCGATTGCACTCAGTGCAATAATGTGCGATAGTGATTACACTGAATGCAATCAACGAGCAAAAGGAGCTTCCCAATGCCCAGCGCGACTCCCCCCGCCAACTCCGCCGCCTGGCTGAGCGCCCCGCACGCCCGGCTCGAGATCAAGGACGCGCCTTACACCCGGCCTGGCGACGACCAGATCGTCGTACGCGGGCACGCCGTCGCGGTCAACCCGCAGGACTGGATCACCCAGGTCGCCGCCAACCTGACCTACCGCTGGCTGACCTACCCGACCGTGCTCGGGTCCGACGTAGCGGGCGAGGTCGTCGAGGTCGGAAGGGACGTCACGCGGTTCGCGGTCGGGGACAGGGTGATCGGACACGCCGTCGGCACCGACAAGGACACCAACCACGCGTCCGAAGGCACGTTCCAGCGCTACACGGTCGTCCTGGAGCGGCTCGCCTCGCCGATCCCCGACTCGCTCTCCTACGAAAACGCCTCCGTACTTCCTCTCGCGCTCTCAACCGCGGCGTCCGGTCTCTTCCAAGAGGACTACCTGGGCTTGCGTCTCCCGTCGGCGGACCCCACGCCGACCGGAGAGACCGTCCTTGTCTGGGGCGGTTCCACAAGCGCTGGGAGCAACGCGATCCAGCTGGCCGTCGCTGCCGGCTATGAGGTCATCACGACCGCCTCCCCGCGCAACTTCGCGTTCGTCAAAGAGCTCGGCGCCAGCGAGGCATTCGACTACAACAGCCCCGCCGTTATCCCGGACATCATCTCCGCGTTCGCGGGCCGACGGCTCGCAGGCGCGATCGCCTTCGGCACCACCTCGGCACCGGCATGCGTGACGATCGTGGCGTCCTGCGAGGGCAAGCGATTCGTCGCCATCGCCACCCCACCGGTCTCATTTGACCGTCTCGCCAGCGAAACGGGGCGCCGCCGCGAGATGGCCCGCACGATACGTCGGTTGATCAGCTCCAACATCGCGCTACAGATGCGCTCGCGTCCACGCGGCGTTCAGGTCAAGTACATCTGGGGAACGTCGCTGAAGCACAACCACGTGGGCAACGCGATCTACCGCGACTTCCTCCCCGCGGCGCTTGCCGATGGCCGCTACCGCGCCGCGCCCGCGCCACGCATCGTTGGAGTTGGACTGCAGCACGTGCAGCGCGCGCTGGACATCCAGCGTGAAGGCGTCTCCGCCGAGAAGGTCGTTGTCACCATCCCCCAGGCGGAGGACCGCTGATGGCAACCGCTCCTTGGACTGCCACTGCCGCGATTGACCCCGACGGCGACTACCTGGTGATCGCGACGCGGTTCACGGTCGTCCGCCGTCGGGACCTCCCGGGCGTCGTGGCGGCCACCACGGGCCTGTGGTCAGGCTTCGCCGATACCGACGGCCTACTCGGCTACCGCCTCTCCGGACGGCCCATCAGCGGAACACTCGCAACCCTCTCAGCATGGCGCGACCACGCGACGATGCTCGCATTCGTCCGCGGACCCGCCCACGAAGAGATAGCCAAGAACACCCGCAGCCGGCTGAAGGAAAGCACGTTCACGATCTGGCGCGCCGCCGGCGCCGAGCTACCCCCGGACTGGAGGACGGCCAACCACAGACTGGACCTCGCGGTAGGCCGAAAGTCCGCACAAGCCCGCGACGGGGCCTCCCGGACGCCGCCTACGCTCGTGCTGCCCGATAGCGGCCTAGCGAGACGCGCACGAGCCGACGCGCCGGTACTCGGGCGACGGTTTTAGTTCTGTCCTCTTAAGTGCACTTCTCGGGAAGCTAAGTCGTCGGACTAAACCCGGTCCCGCCCGTGTCGTCCGAACCGGAGGACCTCACGGCGGGCAAATCGGATGCAGTCGGTCGGCGAGCGCTTCCTAGCACGCGCTCGATTGCTGGCAGGGCGTCTTGCGGAGTGCGTACGAGGATGATCTTCGCGTCGGGGGCGTTGGCGTGGATGAGGTTCAGGACTCGGTTGAACCATTGCGTCGTTTTCTCGGTCGGCGGGATGGCCGGGTCCTGCCCGTTTATGAAGCCGCCGATCGCGATGGCGTCGTAGGTGGCTCCGGCGAGTTCGCGGATCAGTTGATCGTCGCCGCCTTGGTCATCGGTGAGCGCGAAGTTGCGGGCGCGAAGACCAGCGTTCCGGAGGCGCTTCTGGACTGCGGCGGCGTTCTCGGGGTGCTTGCCGAAGCCGAGGACTCGCCAGCCCTCCGGTTGGTCGTGTTCGAGCGGCGTCATGTGATCTCCTCGTTTCGGTTGGCTGGATGTCTGGTTTCTGCCTGCTCAAAGTGCGTGCATCGGTGTCGCGTCTCGATCGAGTGGCCGCCGACGGTCATTCAGGCGAGGGCCAAAACGAGGCCGACGGCGATGAGGGCTGCAGCTGTTACGCCGTGGATGCCAAGCGCGGTGGAGCGCTTGCCGCCATTGGTGAGTACGATCGCGGCGTCTCCGAGGGGTGTGATGGCTGCTGCGATCAGCGCCCACCCGAGCGCGGTCTGGCCCGCTGCGGACCAGACCACGAGCGGCACGACCCCCGACGTGATGTCGCGGACGCCCTTGATCTCGGTCAGGGCGCGAAGGTTGTCTGCGGCGATGCCGAAGTCGAGGGTCGCCTGCCGCGGTGCAAGAAGAAAGCGGATGCCGATCGCGATGATGGCGGCACACGCGGCGAGTGCGATGAGCAGGGCGGTGAGATGCATGGTCGTCGGTCCTTTCGAGCAGGTGGTGTGTACGGTGTACGCATTACGTGTACGTTGTACACCCAGGTCCGCCACGTGTCAAGGCGCTCGTGTACGATGTACGCATGCCAACTCGACGTAGGGATACCCGCAGCGCCATCCTTCAGGCGGCCGACGAGATCAGCAGCGAGAGCGGCTGGAGGGCCGCGACGATGCGGGAGATCGCAAGGCGCGCCGGGTGCAGCACGATGGCCGCCTACCGTCACTTCCCCTCACGCGATGGGCTCCTCGATGAGCTCGCCGAGCAGTACTTTGCCCGTCTCGCTGACCGCATGAACCGAGCCATCGCACGTTCGCGCCCGAAACGCGCCACGGCCGCAGCGGCTCGCTCGTACGTCCGATTCGCCCTCGAGCAGCCCGCCGCCTACACGCTGCTCTACGGCTCGTCCCGCGAGCAGCCCCACCCAATCGAGCCACGACCTGGCGGCACCGCGATCGGCGCCTCGACCGCAGCAGCAATCGCACGGGACACCAACCGCGACTGCACACCGATGGACGACCAGGTACTCATGCGCTGGGCAGGCATTCACGGACTCCTGGTCCTTGCCGCCGGCCCACAGCTACCGCTCCCCCAACGCGAGATCCTCCGCCTGACCGAGCAGATGGTCAACCTCGCGATCTAAGGGACTGTCCGAGAGGCGCTACGCGACGGTGGTCCTGGCGCTCGGCACCTCCAACCCAGGCCTGCAGGCATGCTTGCCTATGTCACGTCGGTTAGGGGAGACGTCCGTAGATCACGTAGGCGAGACCTCTTCCAGGGATCCGATCCGGCCCGAACGCGCCCCTAAACCGCCCGCAGATGGTTTTCGTTATGTCCTCTTAGGTGCATCCGCAGCGCCCTGCAAATCGGCAGGTGCGCACAGGAGGCGCCGCCTGAGACGGGGACGTTCGCCCGCGGCACGGCAGCCCTGGTCCGCAGGCTGTCTCGGCCACTGGCCCACACCCCCCAGTTGTTATACTGGCCCGGTATGACTCATCGTGTTGGGGCAAAGGGCCAGGTCGTCATTCCGAAGGACCTGCGCGAGCGCGCAGGGCTGATGCCTGGAGCGGACGTCGAGTTCGCATGGAACGGAAGCGGCGTGAGCATCACGGCTGCGGACACCAGCGATGAGATGGGCGGACGGTTCGCGCAGAGTGGCATGGCCGCGCGGCTCCTCGATGACCGCTCGCACGAGCCGCGTTGACCGTCTGCCTCGACTCTTGGGCAGTGCTCGCCTGGCTCGACGGTGAACAGCCGGCGATGGACCGCATAGAGCAGGTGTTGAGGGACCGTCCGCTGATGAGCTGGGTAAACGTGGTCGAGGTCTACTACCGAGTCGAGCGCGACCACGGCCGCGGCGAGGCCGACACGGTCCTCGCGGGGATGCGCAAATCCTTCGCGCTCGACCTACCCGGAACATCGCTCATGATCGAGACAGGCCGCCTGAAGTCAGCCATGCCGATCGCGCTCGCCGACTGCTTTGCAATTGCTACCGCTAAGAGCCACGGCGTGACCCTGCTGACTGGCGACCCTGAGATCCTTGACCGCGAGGTGCCCTGCGCGGTCGAGGACCTGCGCGTCTCCTAGCTCGCGTAGCGTGCGCACCCGAGGGTCGGCATGGCGCCGTCGCCGAGTCGATCCGGATGGCCGCCGCCGCGTGTCGCGCCGCCCGAGCGTCGGGCCGCGCCGGCACTGCAGCTCCGTGAGAACACTCTGAGAACATCCAGATTGTCCGATGCGTCCTTATGCAGCCATTTTCTGGACGCCATGGACGACCTGGGCGCGGGCGGACGCATCTACCGTTTCTGTGCAAGGTTGAGGGCCTTGTGGGTAAATTTCCCCGTGGTGGTTCGAGTCCAATCGGGTGCATTGTCGTTGTCGTTGTGACAACGGATTCCCTGCAAATCGAGGGGCGATGATGTCGGATCGCTCGCCCTGGCACAAGCCGGCGCGGACACGCGTCAGTGGACGCTCGGTCCTCGCCCGGTTCGAGCAGCAGCGAGGGACGGGTTCGGACGTCCCTCCGCAAGAGCGGGCGCGATGCGCCTCCCCTTCCCTTGGCGAAGCCCAGGGAAGCTCTGCGCGTCTTGCGGCGTCGGTGTCTGCCCTCGATGAACAGTAAGCAGGGACGACGGTCGTCTGCGCTGCTGTCGCCTGCGAGGGGAACCACTGTCGGTTTAGGTTCGTGGCCGCCTGGCTCGTTGGAAGCACGTCGCCCGCGGATAGTATGCTCCCCTCGCCAGCATACAGAGGCTTGTCCGGGGAGTATTGCAAGTGTTCAAGAGCAAGCAGAAGCAAGAACTCCAGGCGGCCAGTCTTCAGCAGGAGGTGGCTAGGCTCCGCTCCCTGGATACGCCGCACCTGGCGAGCGAGGTGATGGCTCGCTGCGGCCCGTTCGGACCGGACTTCGAAGCCGTCACCACCTCCGCCCTGGGGGAGCAGTTCCAGCCGCGAGTCGGGATGCTCCGCGTAGCTGCAGTGGAAGAGCTCTACAACCTGATCGACGAGGGCGCGCAAACGCTGATGAGCGCGGGACTGCTTGCAGTCGGAGGCTGGGCTGGCGTCGGCGACGGGAATGCATATGTCGTGACTCGAGCGGGTCGTGCTGCGCTCGCTGCTGGGACGGTCGATCAGGCGCTTGGGCTCGCCTCCGGCATAGTGGAATGAACGCGCTTTCGCGAACAGATCACGGCCTCCGTTAAGCCGGTCCGGCTAATCCCGGCCCCGGAGGCCGAGGAGCCCGTCCGTCTTGCCCCTCGCCAACCGCTGGCGAATGGTTTTTAGTTCTGTCCTCTCAAGTGCATTGAGTCGACATCGACCCTGTCAGCGAAGGCCGGGTTGAGCAAAACAGCTGCCTTTACTGCTAGAGTAAAGGAATGCCGCGGATCTCGACCAAGAACCAGATTACGATCCCTGTCGCGGCGCTCGAAGAGGTCGGGCTCCACACCGGCGAGCAAGTCACGATCGAGCCAGCGGGCGACGGAGAGCTGCGGGTCCGCCGCACGAACACGACCTTCGAGGATGCATTTGGGGCGCTGACCGGCACCTACCCTCCCGGCTATCTCGAGCAGCTCGACGCCGAAGATGACCTCCGGTGAAGCTGCTGCTCGATGCGGACGTCCTCATCGGAGCGCTTGACGGCAACGACCAACATCATCAGCGCGCGAGGGCGATGTTCACCGGGTGGCGCGACACCCAAGACGCCTGCGCGATCAGCGTCGTGAACCTGACCGAGGTGCTCGTCGCGCCCTCGGCAAACATTTCGAAGCTCGCCACCACGCGCGAGGCCATCGCCGCCCTCGGCGTGACAGTGCACCAGCCGAACGAGGCGATTGCGGTCGAGGCGGCGCGGCTACGACAACGGCACCCGATCAGTCTCCCCGATGCCTACTGCCTGGCGACCGCGAAACACACGCGCTCGGCGGTTGCATCATTCGATCACAAGATAATTCGGGTCGCCACACGCGAGGACATCAAGGCCGCGTAACGTCAGGCTCAGGGGGTTGTGACGGACGCACCCTGGGAACGTCCCGGTCGTTGGTGGTTCGCGTCTACTCGGGCGCATTTTTCAGGCACCTAACCCGTAGGGCTAAAGCTGCTCCCTCGGGTGTCCTTACACCCGAGCGGGCGCCTGCGCTCGATGCGCGCGCTGAGGGTGTTTCAACGTCGGCGACGATGTACGCTCGGCGTTCCGGCGATCGACTGCCGGAAGGCCGGCTCTAGCTCAAGGCAGACCAGACGGGCCCCGTGTTGCACCTCGCTGACTTGACCGCGGATCAAGCCCGGGGCGGACGGCGGGCAAGCCATTCATCGTGCAGGAGATCGCGACGCTCGCACCTCGTCCGAAGCGGGCGCGGGGTCGCGCACTGCCGCAGTGGCTCGTTTGCCACGAATGCAGCACGGTAGGCCGGGTGGCCTGCTCTGCCTCCGATGCAGGTCGTGCGGACTAGCGACGTAGCTCTGCTCGTAGCCGGGTTGCGAGGCGAACGGAGGCATCGATCTCGACTTGGCGGATCGAGACGCTCTCGACGCTGAGCCCAAATGGAACACCGACCCGCCGGCAGAATGCGATCAGCTCGACGGCCGTCGCGACGGCCTGATCGTAGGACGCGTCGAGGGTGTCGTCCGCGTGGCGCAGCTCGTTCTCGATCCAGCGCGGCACATCGACTCCGAGCCACTGAACGAACTCCAGTGTCTTCACCGAGCCGCAGACCGAGAAGGTGAACACGATCGGTGCCGGTTTGAGGTCGCGCGAGGCGCACTCGTAGTGATAGTCCGAGACCAAGTTCTTCGCCGCATTGACGTCGTAGACGATCTGGGTGACAAAGAACGAGCAACCTGCAGCCTGCTTTGCCAGCAGGCGGAGGTGCTCGCTGCGCCCGCGCGCGTGCCGCTCGGGGATCGCAACACCTCCGAGCAGGAGATCCGGTCGCACCTGGGTCCTGAGCTCGTAGGCCCGCAGCAGAGAGGTTGCGACCACCTTCTCACGGGAGGACGCACCGACGAACACCGACAGCGCTTGAGTTGGGGACTGTTCGCTGAGCCACGAGCGGAGACGTTGCTCGGGGTACTTACTGACAGCGCGGTACACGATGGCGGGCACCTCCAAGCCGACGAGATCGCGAGCGAGGTAGTCGGCCGGGTCCATCGTGGGTAGGAACGGAAAGGGTCGCTCCCCGGGATTGCGGTCGCTCTCGTCGTCAATGTCGTAGAGCACGAGGCCGTCGATACCCACGGGGCGCAGTCGCTCGAGCGTCTTCGCGGCGATCTGACGCGCTTGCTCAGGTTCGGTCGTCAGGCGCGGTGGAGTCAGCGCGAAGAGCAAAAACTCACCCGTACCCTCGGAAATGCGCCGCTGCAGCTTCACGCACCGCAGCGTAGCTGCGTGATCGGTCCCCGAGGCCTCCAGCATGCGCCCGAGGCGGCCGGCAGCGGCGGTGCTTGGGCGAGCGGCTCGGCAACGGCGTCGTCCAGAGGACGGTTAGTGCAGGTCGCCGTCGAAAAGAGCGTCTCGGGATCCCGGTCTCCAAGGGACTAGGTTCGTTGGGATCTGTCCGCTCGACTACCGATCCAGACCTCGCGCGCCACCTGACTGGCAGCTCGACGCTCAGGAGTCTGCCGAAGCACTTGACAGGACACGACTCGCACCGTGATCGGCTCCTCGGGATTGTCTATGGATCGCGCGCGCCGACGCAGCAGCGCCGCCCTGTCGACCGTCGCCACGCGGCTACGCCCTGGGTGTAGCCTGCCCGCCCATGTCATCGCGGATGGCGTCCGGGCGACGTCGACGAAATGCAGCAGGCTGGATATCCGGGGCGCTGTGCGTCGCGGCGCTCGTCGGTTGCGCGGGTTCCGCCGCCACTCGGACGGCCGGCCCGGGGAGCAGCCCGGGATACGCGCAACTGGTGGCGTATACAGTCGCGCAGGGACATCTCCCGCCCGAGCCCGGGATCCCGTCGGCCGAGAGTCCCCACTTCATGGAACTGGCCCGCGCCCTCTGGCATGGGGTGGTCATCGGCGACCCGCGACCCGCCCTCGCGGCGCTGTTCCCGCAGGGCGCCTATGAGCAGCTGAAGGCGATCCCCAACCCGGGACGTGACTGGACCGGCCGGCTCGAGCGTGACTTCGAACTGGACGTCCTCGCTGCCCACCGGCTGCTGGGGGCGGCCGCCGCCACGTCGACGCTCGTCGGGGTCGATGTCCGTCCCTACTACGCCCACTGGATCCGTCCCAACTCGTGCGGCAACGCGATCGGCTACTACGAGATGCCGGGTGCGCGGGTCGTCTACAAGACCGCGGGCCGGATCAGCTCGTTCGGCATCGCGTCGATGATCTCCTGGCGCAGGATCTGGTACGTCGTCCACATGGGGGCCCTGCACCGCCGCCATCCACGCGGGGCGGTGGACAAGCCCCGCACCGGACCGGGCTCCCCGGAATACTCCGGAACCTGCTGACACCCAGCGCCCGGCGCCCGGCCGCGGCGACGGGCGTCGCTTGGGCGCAGGGGCACCCTGCGCCGGCGTGGGCAGATCTGCGCTGCCTGTTAGGACACAGCGCGCAGCGACGGCGTGCGCGCGTCCCATGGCATCGCGCGCTCGAGCTGGGCCGCGAGTGAGATCAGCAGCGCCTCCTGCCAAGGGCCGCCGACGAGCTGCACGCCCACGGGAAGGCCCGCGTCGGTCCAGTGAAGGGGAAGGCTCACGGCCGGCAGGCCCGTGACGTTGCCGAAGGCGGTGAAAGCGACGCTCGCGACGACGTCGAGCACCGGCTGGTCGGGCGCGGCGTGCTGTGCCTCCATGATCGAGCCTGCGACGGGAGGCAGGATCGCCGAGGTGGGCGTGACGAGGATGTCGAAGTCGCGCCCCCACCTGACAAGCTCACGGCGGCTCAGCAGCTCGAGGTTGCGGGCAGCGAGCGCGAACTCGTAGGCGGACAGTTCCCCGCTCGCCTTGCGCTGGTGCGCGATATGTGGCTCCACCGCCGCCCAGTCGACACCGTCGTAGTCCGCGAGCCCCGCCTGCGTCAGCGCGATGAACGGAGGGATCATCTCCTCGGAGATCGTCGGGACCTCGACCTCCTGGACCGAGTGCCCGAGGCCCTCGAGCGCGGCGGCGGCGGCCCTCGCTGCCGCGGTGCACGCCTGATCGGTGGGCATGCCCAGGGGAGCCTGCGCCATCAGGCCGATCCGCAGAGCAGGCGGCGTGGCCGCGGTCTCCTGCGCGAACGGGCGTGCGGGGGCGGGGGCGTTGTACCAGGCGAGCGGGTCGACTGCCGCGATCGCGTCCAGCACCGCGGCCGAGTCGGCGACGGTCCTCGTCACGACTCCCTCGACGACCGCGCCGAGCCAGCTCTGTGCGAGTCGTGGCACGCGTCCGCGGCTGGGCTTGAGGCCGACGAGGCCGCAGTAGGAAGCGGGGATGCGGATCGAGCCGCCGCCGTCGTTCGCGTGCGCGATCGGGAACATGCCTCCGGCGACCGCGGATGCCGCGCCGCCGCTCGAGCCGCCGGGCGAGCGGTTGGTGTCCCACGGGTTGCGCGTTATCCCGTGCCGCAGGTTCTCCGCTGCGGTGATGACCCCGAAGGCCGGCGTGTTGGTCCGTCCGCAGAGAACAAAGCCGGCGCGTGCGAGCGCGTCGACGACCAGCTCGCTGGTCTCGCTCGGCGCCTCCGGGGCTCCGTGCGAGCCGTACGTCACGGGCCAGCCGGCGACCGGCGTGAGGTCCTTGATCGGGATCGGCACGCCCAGGAACGGCGACTGCCCGCCGGCCGCGATGAGCCGGTCGGCCTCCTGCGCCGCGGCGCGTGCCCCGGCGTCATCGCGCCAGGTGACCGCGTTGAGCGTCGGGTTCAGGCGGTCGACCGCGGCGAGGCAGGCATCGAGCAGCTCGACGGAGGAGAAGTGGCGCTCGCGCAGGCCAGCGGCGAGCTCGAGTGCGCTGGCTGTGGGCGAGGGCTCGGGCACCGCGCGACCATATCACTGCTCACCGCGCGCGAGTGCAACGCTAGCCGGGGTTAGGAGCGGTCTCCCTGACGACTTTCCAGCCGGCCTTCAGTGGCGCGAGGAAGTAGGGCGGCTCGTCCGTAGCGAGGCGTCCGTCGTATTTGTAGTCCTTCAGGTAGCCGGTGCCGCCGGTGGTCCCGACGGCGCCGCGGTAGTCCTGTGCGATCGCGCCGTAGACGTTGAGTTTGCCGAGTTCGGACCCGCAGCCCCAGTTGTCGACGATGAACGAGTGCTTCGTCGCGAGGATGCCGGCGTAGATCCAGGGGTTCAGAAGCGTCCCGGTCCCGTCTTTGCCGCCGGAGCACGGGTGGTAGACACGGACGAATTCGCTGGCTATGAGGCCGAGTGTCGCGGTGCCCGCCGGTTCGGTGCCGAGTTTGCCTTCGACGCTGGTCGGATAGAGGTTGCCGTTGATGATGACTTCGTTTTCGCCCGCCACCGTGAGCGATTTGCTGTAGGTCCCGCTCACGTAGACGGTCCCGCAGTTCTTCTCTTCGGTCGCCTCGTTCGCGGTGTCGACGTTTGCCGTTTCGAAGTTGTAGGTGCAGGCGCCGCTCGACTGCACGTAGATCAGGCCGTTGGCGGGCCAGGGGATCGTTTCTTTCTTTTCGACGCCTTCCTTGAAGTATGTGGCTGCGATCGTGCTGTTCGTCCCGTTCAGCACGAGGTGCGTGACGCCCTTGAATTCACCGCCGGGTTCCACGTAAGCGGCGAGCGAGGTGTCCCCTTCCGGAGGCAGCAGGGTCTGGCCTTTCGTGTAGCAGCCCGTGGCCGTGAAGTATTTGGCGCTCCCTCCGCATGATGAGCTGGGGTAGGTGCCGCCGTTGATTTCGACCAAGTCGGGCGGGTTGTGGCCTTCTCGGCCGAACGTCGCGGAGCCTTCGACGTTGGCGGCGTCATTGGTGTGCATGGGGCCGTTGACGGAATCCCCGCTCGTGAAGATGATGTTCTGGCATTTGAGGCCTTTGGCGCTCCATTCGCTGTAGTAGGCGCCTTCGCATCCGGTGGGCGCGTTGTAGATCGCCGGGTCCAGCGTCTCGAAGTTCGTGAAGTAGATGAAGTTCAGAAAGCCGGACACCCCGAAGGTCGCGATGATCGAGCGCTGGGAGGATCCCGCGTATCCCGTCGACTTGATGCGGAAGGTGTTCGCGAGCGCGCCTTTGGACTCGATCATCGAGGAGAACGGTGCCGAGGTGCTGCACGCCGTGGTTCCTTCGGGGGCCGAGCTGGCGGGCAGGAGCTTGATTTCGTATTTCTCGCTGGTTTCTTCGATGACCGTGGCTTTCGGCGTTTCGCACGTCTGCCAGTAGTTCGGGTTGGACTGCAGCTGGCGCTCGTACTCCTGAACGCCGGCGAGCGCGGCGTAGTACGCCTGCTTCTGGGTCGTGTCGGTGTGCGAGAGGTGGATGTCGCCGTTCGCGGCGGTGAATGCGGCGACGAGCAGCAGGCTCGTCACGAACATGACGCCGAGCGCGATCATCATCGTGAATCCGGCCTCGGAGGCCAGGCGTGTGCGCATCGATGTGGTCCGGGTGATCATTCGCATGGCTCCGCTTCTACTGGTGTTTCGGCAGCCGGGGCGCTGAACGCGAGGGTCACCTGGCTGGTGGCTTCAAATGCCCGTGTGGTGATGTTGCTCGGCGGCGCCTCCTTGAAGCTGATCAGGACGGATGCGGTCTGGAGAGCGTTTTCGGCAGAGAGAGGCGTTTTTTCCGTCGCCGTGAACGGGGTCGAGTTGAGCGTGCTCGACGGCGCCGTGGGTGAAGTGCTCGATTTCGTGGTGTAGCCGAAGTACTGGAAGATCGGGACCTTTTCTTTTTTTTCATTTTCGGTCTGCGTGATGTGTTCGCCGATCAGCACGCCGGAGGCCGGCGTCGCGGTTGCCGCGTACGTGAATTTAGGCGAGGTCCCGCCGTTGCTGAGGTACGTGTAGTCGGTCATGGTCTTGGTGGCTTCGTTCCAGACGACTTCGTCCTTGCGGGCCGACGGGATTTCGGCTTTTTCGCTGTAGGCGTTGACGAACACCAGCTTCTTTTCTGTGCTGCCGGCTTGGACCGGGGCGACTTCGCTGGCGATGCACGTCGAGTGGAGCTCGTCGACGATGTGGGTCATCGTCGTGCGTCCGAGCTGCGTCGCTTGGACGACATCCGCGACGCGCGAGGTCTGGTGCATCGAGACTTCGAGGATCGCGAACAGCGCGCCGCTCACGATGATGCCGGTGACCATCGCCACGAGCACCTCGATCAGCGTGAATCCGTCCTCGCCGCGCGCGGATTCCCGGAGTCGCGGAACCCTCAGCATGATGCCTGCCCCGACGCGACGGTGACTTCTTTTTTGGAGACTTCTTCCGCTTCTTTGCTCACGCGTTCGTTGCGCAGGGTCACTTCCGCGGCTTCGGCGGTTTTGCGGGCCGTGGTCTGCGTGGCTTCTTTTTCTTTGCGCTGCGTGTTCGTGATTTTTTTGGCTTTTTCTTCGTTTTCCCAGTTCGTGCGGGCGGTTTTTTCTTCGGTTTCGCGGGTGGCTTTCGCCGTTGCTTCTTCGGTTTTGCGTGTTTCTTCTTTTTCGGTGACGGACGGTTCGCCGATGTAGACCTTGGCCGACGAGCCCGCCGCGGTCGTGTTCGTGTAGCTCACGCGATAGGTGCGTTTGGTCGTTTTGCTGTAGACGCAGAGCGCTGCCTTGCCGAAGGGCTGGAACGGGTATTCGAGGTGGCCCGTGGTGCTCGTGACCTGCAGGTGTGCGGTCGACGCGGCGAGCGCGTTGTTGGGCACGACGGGCGGTTCGCATTCCGGGTTGGTGATCTTCACCGGGTAGCTGGTGCTTTCCAGGGCCCCGGGGCTCGCCTGGGTCCCGGCGTAGACGTTCAGGGCCACGTAGCTCATCGGGACTTTGAGCACGGTCGTGGTCGCGGCTTCGACTTTTCCTTCTGCGACGGCTTCAGCCCCCGTCTTGTTCTTGGTGCAGTCCCCGGCGTACACGGCCCACGCCCCCGGGAACGGGAACAGGTCACCGGCCGGGTAGCGCACGCCGGCGGCGGTCGAGGCGACGGCGCCGAATTTGCTGGTCAGGGCCGTGTAGCGTTCTTCCCCGCCGGCTTCATATTCGAAGGTCGTGCTCCCGACCTGGTAGGACGGCGCCGGCAGGGTGCTGTTGTAGGCCACGAAGGTGTCGGACTTGACTTCGTGCCCTTCCCATACCGTCGCGCCTTTGTAGGTGAATTCGGCGGTGATGCGCCCACCGGGTGCGTAGGTGACTGGGTCGTGCACCGTGATGTTCGGCGCGATCGTCCATTCTTTGGTGGGGTACTTGAGCGCACCGGAGGTGGTCACGTAGCCGGGCTTTTCGGCGATTTCGACCGTGGCCAGCGTGGTGGGGAGGGCGCTGAAGACGACGCAGCCTTCGCTGCCCGTGGTTCCTTCGACCGTGGTCTGCCCGCCGCCTTCCGCCGGGATGTATTTCGCGTAGGCGGTGATCCCCGAGACCGGGGTGGGAGGTGCCGCGCCGTTGGTCACGTCGACCTCGAGCGCGGAGCCGGTCGGCGGGGTGATGAGGCTGCTCTGCACGACCGCGGGCCGTTTGGCGGCCGTCAGTGTTGGCCACGTCACGGTCGAGGTGATCAGGATGTTGGTGCTCGTTTTGGATTTGGTTTCGGTCGCGTTGCATCCGGTCGCCGTGCCGCTCGAGTTGACCGGCTTGGACGTCTGGGTGATCGTGAACACGGTGCCGCCGACGGTGCGCGTGAAGACGTGGGGGTTGCTCTCGAGCGCGTCGAGCGTCGTCGCCGGGTCGCTTCTGAGCTGCTCCTGCGACTGCGCCGCGAGCAGCGACGCCTCGTTGTGGCGCCGCTGATCCGCCGTCACGCGGTTGACCACGTCGAACCCGGTGAGCGTTGCGACGACGATCAGACCGACCAGCAGAGCGCTGATCACGACCTCCATGAGCATGAAACCCTGCTCTGAGCGCATGCCTTGAGATGACCCGGCGGGGACGCGTCGAAGGGGACGACTGCGTCGGTCGTCTGCTGGCGTCCCAAAGAAAGTGTGCATTATCACAAGCAGGCCTCGTTCTATGGACCTGTCGGCACGTGCCCCAACCGGCTTTAGCGCTGACGGCGGGGCTAGGCGGGTGCGGAATCGCGCCCTGATCGCGCAGATCATCCGGCCGGGGTCGCCCGGGGTGCCAGAGTGCTCACCGCCGGCCGCACCGCAGGTCGCTTGACCGCCAGGGCCCGTCGCGACTCGAACTGGGCTCCGCGGGAACGGCGCCCCACCAGAGCACCTACAATTCGCGGTTCGCGGGGGACTGGTGTATCGGTAACACGGTGGTCTCCAAAACCGCAACGCCAGGTTCGATTCCTGGGTCCCCCGCTCGGCTCTACACCGCCGAATCCCGCACTGCAATGCGGGATTCGGCGGTGAGCACGCCGCGGCCGGATACCACCAGACGGCGCCTCGGGTCGTGCCTCGCGATACTCCGCGGATGGACACGGCGCTCGTGCTGACGGGAGCACCGGGTTCGGGGAAGTCCTCGGTCCTGCAGGCCCTCAGCACCCTGCTCGAGCTGGAGGGGGTCCCGCACGGCGCGATCGAGACCGAGCATCTCGGATGGGGCCTGCCGGCGCTCTCGATGCAGATCTGCGTGGAGCAGCTCGCATGCGTGCTGGCGTTGCAGCGCGATGCCGGAAGGAGCCGGTTTCTCATCGCCGCGACCGCCGAGGATGCCGGAGAGCTGCGTGCGGTCGTCGAGGCCGTCGGCGCGGAGCGGTCGCTGGTCGTGCTTCTCAGCGCCGATCAGGAGGTCCTGGCGGCGCGCCTGCAGGAGCGCGAGCCGGAGCTCTGGCCGGGCAAGCGCGCGCTGATCGCGCACGCCCGCGAGCTGGCGGGCCGTCTGCCGCGGATCGACGGAGTGGACGTGATCATCGGCACCGAGGGGCGTGAAGCATCCGGCGTTGCGGGCGAGGTCCGCGCAGCGATGGCTGGCGCAGGCCTGTTGGCGCCGACACAATAGGCTGGCGCGATGGGCGATCCCGAAATCTCGATCGCATCGATCAACCGCGCCGGCGGCGAGCGCTTCCAGGCGCTCAGGCGCGAACTGGGAGTCAGCTCGTTCGGGATCAACGTGATCGTGCTCGCGCCCGGTGAGCGGGGGCGAATCCACGCGCACGAGACTCAGGAGGAGGTCTACCTGGTGCTTGAGGGTGAGCTGACGCTCCTGACCGAGCGCGAGCCCCACATCCTCGCGGCGGACCAGCTCGCGCGGGTTCCCCCGCACGCGCGCCGACAGCTCGTGAACGCGTCAAAGGAGCGGCTCGTGCTGCTAGCGCTGGGAGGCTCCGGGGACCATGCGGGCCGTGATGGGCGGGCCTGGGAGGCCTGGGATGAGGCGGGCGAGGGGCGCCCACCGCAGGAGGTCCCACTGCCCCCGGACCTGCCGGCAGACTGAGCGGTGCTACCCGCGGACCTGCTGCCAGCGCCGCAGCGCTATCACCGCCCAGATCGCCTCTACCACGCCGAAGGGCCACGTGCCCGCGAGGAATCCGTAGACGCTCGAGAGCAGGCATCCGAACGCGAACGCGAGGATGAAGGCGCTGCTGCGCGACTCGAGCGCGTACATCAGCATCATGAACGTGACGGCCGCCGCGCCGAATGCTGTGAGCACCCGGCGGAGTCTGACGGCACCGCCGCGCGCTGGTCCGCCCCGTCCTGGATTAGAGTCCTCACAGGGACGCCCGGGTCCGGTGGGCGAGCCCGTCAGCGGCGAGAGAAGCGCCGGCAACGGTCTCATGGCGGAGGAGGAGCAATGAAGGTGATAGGAGCGGGCATGCCGCGTACAGGCACGCTGACGCAGAAGATGGCGCTCGAGATGCTCGGAGTGGGGCCCTGCTACCACATGGTCAACGTGCTGGCCGACCTCGAGCAGGCCGCGCTCTGGGAGCGCGCGCTGGCGGGCGAACCGCAGTGGGCGGAGACCTTCAACGGCTTCCAGTCGACCGTCGACTGGCCCGGCGGCTACTTCTATCGCGAGCTCGCCGACTTCTATCCCGACGCGAAGGTGCTGCTCAGCGTCCGCGACCCGCAGACATGGGAGGAAAGCATGCGCCAGACGGTCTGGGCGGTGCGTCACGGCGAGTCCCTGATCCGCCTGCTCTCCAGTGCCCAGGGGCACGTGAACCCGGACTGGAGGGCGTTCCTTCAGATGATCGACGGCCTGCTGTGGCGGGGCCAGGGCACGTTCGCCGGCCCGCCGGCGCAGACGGGTGCGCTGATCGAGCGGATGCTGGAGCACAACGCGGCGGTGAAGAGCGCGATCGCGCCCGAGCGCCTGCTTGTCTGGGATGTCGCGGAAGGCTGGGAGCCGCTGTGCGAATTCCTTGAGCTCCCCGTGCCGGACGTTCCGCTCCCGCACATCAACGACCGCACGGAGTTCCTGAACCGGATCGTCGACGGTTCGATGGATGCACTCCTCGCCTGGCGCTCGCGTCAGGCGACCATCGACCCTGCGTTCGCGCTGAAAGGCTGACGGGCTTCCCCGCCGGCGTGCCGCCGGGGATCGATCGGGTCATCCGAACGGGAACTCGCTCCGATCGGCGAGGGCATCGAGCACTGCTCGGTACAGAGGTGTTGGAGCAAGCTGCGGGAGGTCGAGCCCGACCAGCGCGCGGACTAGGGCTTGCCCCCCGGGCGTCGCTCCAGCCTGCCGTCACGGGCGATCAGGATCACGCTCACGAGCTCCGGCGCAAACAGGCCGTGGCCCACCACACCGGGTGTGGAGCTGAGACGTGCCGCGAGCGCTCCCGGGTCATCGAACGGCGCGAGGTAGTCGGCGATCAGGCCGCCGTCGGGGCTCGGCGGCACGTCGCGCAGCTCGGAGGGGGCGAGAGCGCGCAGCGTGCTCTGCGCGCCGAACCGCAGCACCTCGATCGGCACGGGCGGGGTGAGCGAGCGGACGACCTTCTCCGACGATGCTATGACGATGAACCGGCTAGCTGCAGCGGCCACGATCTTCTCGCGTGTGTGCGCGGCGCCGCCGCCCTTGATCAGCCAGCCCGAGGGGTCGACCTGATCCGCGCCGTCGATCGCGATGTCGAGTTCGCCCACCTCGTCAAGAGCGAGCACCTCGAGCCCGAGCTCGCGTGCGGCGGCCTCCGTCGCTAGGGATGTCGCCACGCAGCGAAGCCCCGCGAGACCGCGCGCCGCGATCGCGGGCAGCAGGTGCGCGACCGTGGAGCCGGTCCCGAGCCCGACGCGCATGCCGTCCTGCACGAGTGCAGCGGCGGCCTCGGCGGCGAGCGCCTTCTCGGCCTCGCTCACGAGCGCCGGCTCAGTGCCGGTGGTCGCTGCCGCGCAGTCTCACAAGGGGTCGCCACGGCGCGGACGTTAGCGTCCCGACCGTTTCCCTGAGTCGCAGCCGGTCCGGCGCCGCCGGGCCGTGCAGCAGAAAGCCCTGTCCGACAGAGCAGTCGAGCTCGCGGGCCAGCGCGAGCTGGCGCTTGGTTTCGATGCCGACAGCGATCGCGGTCAGGCCCGCCTCTTTCGCGAGGGCGATCGTCGCGGCGAACACGGCGCGGTGCTCCTTGTCGCGGTCGAAGCCGCCGATCAGGACACGGTCGAGCTTGACGGCGTCGAGCGGCATGTTGCTCGGCAGGCCGATCGAGTGCTGCCCGGACCCGAAGCGGTCGAGTGCGACCGTCACGCCGAGCCGCTTGATGTCCTTCAGCGCGGAGCGTGCGCGGTCGGGGTCGCGCTTGACGGCATCCTCGCTGACCTCGATGCAGAGCGCGCGGCCCGGGAGCCTGCAGTAGGCGAGCTCCTCCCTGACCCGCTCGGCCAGGTCGAGCTCGGTCAGCTCGCGCGCGGATACGTTGATCGAGATCGGTATCGAGATGCCGTTGCGCCGCCACGCCTCGGCCTGCGCACATGCGGCATGGAGAACCCAGCTGCCGATCTGCACGATCAGCTCGCTGTCCTCGGCCGGCGGCAGGAACACCGAAGGCAGCAGCTCCCCGCCTGTTGAGTCGGTGCCGCCACCTGGGTTCCAGCGCACGAGTGCCTCGGCCCCGACGGCGTGGCCGCCGGCCAGCGGGACGATCGGCTGGTAGGCGAGCATCAGCTCGCGGCGCGGAAGGGCGCTGCGCAGCCGGTCTTCGATCTCGACCTGGCTGCTGATTTCCCGGCGCAGGCTCTCGTCGAACAGCGCAAGGCGGCGGCCGCCGCCGTTCTTCGCCCTGTACATCGCCAGGTCGGCCTCGCGGAGCATCGCCTCAGGGTCCGCATCCGTGCTGTGGGAGACGGACACGCCGGCGCTCGCGAGCATCGCCACTTCGGCCTTACCGAGAGGGAACGGGCGCTCGAGCGAGTCGAGCACGCGCTCGGCGAGGGCGAGTGCCTCGGCCTCGCTCTCGAGGTCCTCGGCGAGGATCACGAACTCGTCTCCGCCGAGGCGGGCGACGGTGTCGCTGTCGCGCATCAGGTCCGCGAGCCGGCCGGCGACGGAGACCAGCAGCCGGTCGCCGACGTCGTGGCCGAGGTTGTCGTTGACGGCCTTGAACTTGTCGAGATCGATGAACATCATCGCCACGACCCCCTGGCTGCGGTGAAGGCGCGCCATTGCCTGGCGCGCACGGTCCATCAGCAGCAGGCGGTTGGGGAGGTGGGTGAGTGGGTCGTGCAGCGCCTGGCGCTCGAGCCAGCGCCGGTCGGTCACGTCCTTCGCCGCGGCGTACCACGTGTCGCCGTCGCGCCGCGCGCTCCACAGCAGCCAGCGCCAGGATCCGTCGCGATGGCGATAGCGGTTGGTGAACGTCTGGGCGGCGCCCTCGGGCACACCGGAGCGCATCAACGCGAGCGTCTGCTCGACGTCGTCGGGATGCATGAAGTGCTGGACCGGCGACGCCAGCAGCTCCTGGCGGGTCCATCCGAGCAGCTGCTCCCATGCGGGGTTCAGCAGCGTGAAGCGCCCATCGAGCGAGATCGTCGCGAGCAGCTCGCTGGTCAGCTCGAACAGGCGCTCGATGCCGGGCTGGCCATCGCGCCCGTCCAAGGTCTCGGCAATCTCGGGTGTGCTCGTCGTCGGGGGCCCCATCCTGCCCTATGCGTCGGCCCGCGGCAGCCGGACCGCGGCAACTGCGCCGGCCAGTGGACGTATTGACGAGCGGGACGCGGGGCCCGGCGCGTCAGGCGACGCCGGCGGGCGCGCTCTGATCGAGCGTAGCCTCGGCGGGACCCGGGGAGGGCGTGTCGCCGAGCAGGAACCGCCACACCGACAGGCACATGATGATCGTGATGATGACCGCGCTGCCGACGCACCACTCGCAGATTTTGTGCAGCGTGAACAGCTCGCGGTAGGTGAGGTACATGCTGAAGCCGAACCCGCCGAGCGCGAACGCCATCGTCGCAAACCGCATCCGCTCGCTGTCCGGTGCCAGCAGCGAGGCGAGGATCGCGATGTAGCCGATCAGGCCCATCAGGGCGACGGGCACGCCGACGAGCTCGGAGTACTTCGATTTCTGCACCTGGCTGCACGGGTTGCCCTTGATGGAGCACGGCGGAGTTACGCCGGAATAGTGCACGTAGGTGAGGTAGGCGCCGAGGCAAACCCCGATCGCCGCGAACACGATCAAGGTTTTTCGAAGGGCCTGCGCGCTCATGCGGCGCTAGCCTTCTTTCAGGAGCTTTTCAATCGCTTCGTTGAACGGCGCCGGGTCGGTGAGCGAGATGTGTTCGAGCTTCTGCATCCCGCCGCCGGTCTTGCCGATCAGGAATGACGGCGTGCCGTTGAAGCCGGCGCTCGCAGCCGCCTGACCCTCGGCTTCGACCTGGCTGCTCAGAGCTGCTTCGTTGCGTGCGCTCATCCATTTCGCGTTGTTGAGCGCTGGGATCTGCTTCGCGAGCCCCTGCAGGTAGGCCTCGGTCACGTATCCGCTTCCCTCTTCTCCCTGCTGGTGGTAGAAGAGCTCGATGTAGTTCCACATCAGGTTCTGCTTGCCGGCCGCGAGCGCCGCCACCTGCTGCGTTTTGAAGACTTCCGGTTCGCGGGTGGCTGTCTCGAGCGACTTGTATTCGATCTTGACCTTGCCCGTCTTGACCCACTGCTGCATGATCGTCGGCAGCGCGCCGAGAGTGAATTCCCTGCAGACTGGGCACTCGAGGTCGCCGAAGTACTGAATCGTCACGGGTGCGTTCGGATTGCCGATCGTGTTCCCGTTCTGGGGGATCCCGCCGATCTCTGAGTTGACCAGCGCAACGGTTTCTTCGGATGCCTTGCCCGTCGTGGTCGGAGTGCTGCTGCCGCCGCCCGTGGCGATGAGGATCACAACGATCGCCACGATGACGACGGCCGCGACGATCCCGAGCTGCCCCAGGCGGCGCTTGCGCGCCGCTGAGGCGACCTCGGCCTCCTCGACCGCTTTCCGCTGGGCGCGCGCCTGCTCGCGGCGCTCCTTGCGGGTCAGGTCCTCCTGGTCCTCGTCGACGGAGCTCATATCCGGAACTTTTACAGCTTTCGCCTCAACGGTGCCTAAGTCGGGCTCGCGGGCGCGCCGCGCGCGCGAGTTCGCGGGCCGCGATCGGTCCCTGGGGCATGCGACGATGACGGTGGCGGCACGGGCCTCGAAACCAGCGGGATCGGGCTCAGGAGCCGGCGCGCCCCCGTAGCTCAGCTGGATAGAGCATCGGACTTCTAATCCGACGGTCGCTGGTTCGAATCCAGCCGGGGGCATCTGAAGGCGAGGATCGCCGAGCGCGAGCTGTTCGTTCCGGCGCTCAACGGCGTTGCGAGCGAGCTTGAAGGCGTCGATGCGTACGGCCCATCACAGGATGGCGGCGGGAACGCTCCTTCGAGCGGGCGCACGGCCCTCGATGCCCCGCACGCCCGCCTACTCCACCGCGTCGTCGCGCGGTCAGTTCAAGGTTGCACCCGCACCGGACGCCCCCGGGCGGACCCTGCGACCGCGCCCTTGGATGCAATGGATCTCGACTCCCGCCGGTGGGCGGCGCTTCTGAGGACCCTCACTAGTACATACGTCCACGTTTTCACGTCAAGCGGCGTTGGGCCTTGCGCTGCGCATGCCGGTCGCCCACCCTCCGGGAAATCACGCAAACTGCAAGGGCTAACCCGTCGTGAGGCGGGGGCGCAAAGTCAGGGATCTCCACGAGACCGCCCGACCGCCAGAGAGACGGGGGGAGATCGTGCTGATCGAAGCGCAGGAGGGGACGGGGGAGACACGGAGGACACGGGCGCGCGGGAGGGGACTGAGAGGGGAAGCAGGGTTCACCCTCATGGAGCTGCTGGTGGTGATCCTCATCATCGGGATCCTCGCGGCAATCGCGATCCCGTCTCTGCTCGGTTCCAAGCAGAAGGCTGTTGACGTGCAGGCCAAGGCGCTTGTCCGCTCCGCCGCGACCGCGTCGGAGGCGATCGCCACAGGGCACGACGGCAGCTACGAAAGCGTCACGCCCGCCGAACTGAACAAGCAGGAACCAGCGATCCGTATCACCGCTGCGACCAACGATGCGTACCTGAGCGCGGCCTCGGGCACCGCGAGCAGCTACGCGGTCACCGCAACGGCCACCAACGGGGACGAATACACGATCACCCGCGATTCGGCGGGCGCCGTCACGCGCCAGTGCGTCAGCCCGACGAGCAAGACCGGCTGCGCGGGGGGAGAAACCTCAAGCTGGTGAGGGGGAGACAGGCAGCGGCCGCGCGTATGGCGGGGGAACCTACGCGCGGCCGGCGGCCGCCCGCCGGCGCCGCAGCGCCGGCCCCGGCGTGAGCGCGAGCAGCTCGGCCATCGAGCGCTCGATCCCGGATGTCAGGATGCCGATGTCGCTGGAGCTGTCTCCGTCGGCGGTGACGCCGAAGTACAGCCGGCCGTTGTAGGAGAAGATCGCGATCGACACGCGAACCTGGCCGATCACGGGCACGAACGGGAACGACGCGAGCAGCGTCCTGCCGAGCGTGCGCAGCGGCTGCTGCGGGCCTGGCACGTTGGTGACCCCGGTCTGCACCCCGAGCGACGGTGAGCGCGCCGCGATGCGCGTCCCAAGCGCCAGCAGCATCGGGGGCGCGAAGCCGGACATCGAAGTGAGCACGTCACCGGCGACCGCCTGCTTTGACTGCTTCAGACCGTCCATCTGCCGGTGCACCGAATCGAGCCGCGCGGCGGGGTCGGCGACGCCGACGGGGAGCTCGGCGAACATCGCCGACACCCTGTTGTTGTAGACGCCGCGCTCTCCGGGAGTGCGGACGGACACGGGGACAAGCGCCCTGATCGTGCGGTCCTCGACGGTCTCGCCGCGCGATTCCAGCAGGTCGCGAAGCCCACCCGATGTGATCGTGAGCACGACGTCGTTGACCGTCCCGCCGAGGGCCTTCCTCACTGCGGCGACGTCATGCAGCGGGATCTCGGCGCGGCTCCAGATCCGGTGCGGCCCGACGGGCCCCGTCAGCGAGGAGCTGCCGGTCGGCCGCATCACGCTCGCCGCCGAGGTGATCGCGCCGATCAGCTCCGCCGCCTGCCCGAGCGTCGCGCGCGGCGCCCGTAAAGCGGCGCGGATGCTCCGCAGCTGCTCCGCCGGGTCGAAGGTCCTGTGCGTGAGCGTTCGCATCACGAGCTCGGCGCCGCTCGGCTCGGGGGCCGGAACCCAGCCGTCGCCCGCGGCTGCGGGAGAGCCTTCGTCGAACATCACCGACATCAGGTCGGTGGCGGCGACGCCGTCCACCATGCAGTGATGCACCTTCGACAGCAGCGCCCAGCGGCCGCCGCTGAGGCCCTCGACCATCCAGATCTCCCACAGCGGCTTGTTGCGGTCCAGGTGCTGGGCGAACACGCGGGCCGCCATGTTCTCGATCTGCGCGTCGTCGCCGGGCGCGGGGAGGGCGATGTGCCGCAGGTGATAGGCGAGGCTGAAGTGAGGGTCATCAACCCACACCGGTCTGCCGAGGCCGAGCGGGACGAACCGGACCCTCTGCCGGTAGCGCGGGACGAGCGCGAGCTTGCCGGCGACCATCTCGTGCAGGCGGTCGAACTTCGGCGCGGGGCCCTCGAAGATGCTGAACCCTCCGACGTGCATCGCGTTCATCGGTCCCTCCAGATGCAGGAACGACGCGTCCATCGGGCTCATCCATTCCATCAGCGGCCGCCCTGCTCGAGGATCCCGGCCAGCACGCGGTAGACGCCCGGATGCACCGACATGCCGCCGTGGCTGGACTGCACCTCGACATGCTCAGCGAACGGGTCAAGGCACGCCTCCCAGGAGACGATCCCGTCGCTGCGGGAGTACACCGCGACCGCGCGCACGCCGTCCGGCATCGGGGCGAAGAGCGCCTCGCGGAAGGACGCGCAGCACTCGCCGTCGCCGCAGCGGGTGGAGAAGAGGCCGGGCATCCCCATGTCGCCGAGCCGCGCGATCGAGCGCACCGCCCCGAGGACGACGGGCGCGACGTTGAGCGGCCCGAGCACCGGCGAGCCGAGCATCACGACGGTGCTCACGAGGCCCGGGTTGCGCACGGCAGCGACTCGAGCGAGCTCACCGCCCCTGCTCTGGCCGACGAGCACGACGCGGCCGCCGGATCTGGCCGAGAGCGTGCGCAGGCGCGATTCGACGCCCGCGAGCGTTCGCTCCGCGCAGCCCGCGTTCAGAACGATCCCCGAGCTCGACGTTCTCGACCCCCGCCGTCGCAGCCAGTGCGCGAGAACCCGAAGTGAGCTGTCACCGGCCATGAACCCTGGAATCAGGAGCACGGGCGGGGAGGATGCCGGCCGCGGTGGCCGGTGAAACTCCGGGTGGACGAGCAGCCGCGCCAGCTCCATCCCGTAGCGCAGCTCCCCCCGGAGCGGTGCGCGCGGGGCTTCGCCCGGTGCGAGCGCAGGCGAGGACATTTGTCGAGCGTATCCGCTCGCGCCGTCCCGCGGCCGATTTCTCCGGCGTCTGCAGCCTGCGACGGGTCAGGCCCCGGCTGCGGCAGGCGCTCGATCCGCGCGTCGCCCGCCCGCGGAGGCGGCGCCGAGGTGGCGGCGCAGGAAATGCAGCTGGTCGGCGACGGCGTGCTCGAACGGCTCCCCGACGTAGATGTCGAAGTGGCCGATCGGGTAGGTCCGGACCTCCGCGCGGCCGGTCGCGCGCCACGCCGCGTCCTGCGCCGCCTTGACGGGTGCGACGGAGTCCCGGTCGGCGATCTGGATCAAGATCGGGCACGGCAGACGGTCGGCCTGCAGTCCGGGCCTGTAGGCGCCGGCGGTGAGCGCGATGCGCGCCGCGACCTCGTTGCGCCAGGTCGGCCCTGCGACGGCCTGCATTCCCGGCATCGCGTCCTCGGTCGTCATGAAGCCGATCGTGCCCGGCGATCCGACGGCGGGGGCGGTGACGGGGGGACCGCCGCGCGCCGAGGAGATCAGGTCACGCACGCCGAGCGCGGCCAGGCGGGCCAGCGCGGCCAGGCCGGCCCTGCGTGCCGCGTTGAGCATCGTGGGCACGCCGTCCATCGCAGGGACCTGGGAGATCACGCCGGCGACGCGGCCGTCCGTGACGGCCGCGGGTACGACGTGACCACCCGCGTAGGAGGAGCCCCAAAGGACTATCCGGTCCGGGTCGACCTCCCCGATGCCGCGGGCGAACGCGATCGCGGCGGCGTAGTCCTCGAGCTGGCGTCGCACCGACAGCAGCTGCCTGGGCTCCCCGTCGCTCGCACCGAAGTGCCTGTAGTCGAACACGACAGCGTCGATCCCCGCCTCGGCAAAGCGCTCGGCAAACGGCATCAGCCCCGAGTCGAGCGTGCCACCGAAGCCGTGCGCCATGACCACGCACGGCCTGCGGCCGTCCTTGCCGGCCAAGGCATCGCCCTGACCCTGCAGGTGCACGCCGGCGCATCGCACGCCGCAGCTCATGAACTCGATCTCGCTCACGACGCCAGCGCCTCCGCGAGCGCATCGGCGCGGCCGGCGCAGTTCAGTCCCGTCGTCGCGCCGGTCCGAGCACGTGCCTGCCCCGCGGGGATCGTTCGGGTCTTCAGCTCATGCTCGTAGCCGTACCACTCGAGCTGCATGGTGTGGCGCGGCTTGTCGATGAAGTGTCCCGCGTGGAACGCCTCGTCGCGGCGGATCTCCACCTCCATCTGCTCCTGCGGCGGCGGCGCCCAGTCGCCGCTCAGCCAGCGCGCGGCGAGCTTCGACTGAAGCTCTGAGAACGGGAAGATCGTCGGGATCGGCTGGCCGAGCCCAACGAAGGCAAGATCGTCGATCCCGGGCCGCAGCATCCTCTTGAACAGCGGCAGGACGTTTTCCGGCGCGGAGATCAGGCCCGGGTCAAGGAACGGGAAGCTGACGTTGTAGCCCGTCGCGTAGATGATCACGTCGACCTGCTCGACGCTTCCATCGGCGAACCGGACGCGGTCGCCGAGCAGCTCCGAGACGTCGCCCTTGGCGACGGCGTCGCCCGCGCCGAGCCGGCCGAGCAGCTCACTGGAGACGGTCGGGTGGGCGTCAAGGAACTTGTGGTTGGGGGTGGGCAGCCCGAAGTCCTCCATGCGGCCGGAGAAGATCCGCGGCAGGATCCGCCCGGCGCGCCTCTGCAAACCCACCGGGATCCGAGGGTTCGTCTTCACGATCTGATCCGCAGGCTTGCCGAAGATGTACTTCGGGATCACGTAGGCGCCGGAGCGCGTCGACAGGTAGACGGTCTCGCACATCGTCTTGCGCGCCAGCTCCGAGACGATGTCCACGGCACTGTTCCCGATCCCGACGACGAGCACGCGCCGTCCTTTCAGCTCGAGCGGCGTGCTCGGGTCGACGTAGTCATGGGAGTGGATCGTCGGCCCGTCGAAGCTGCCGGGGAAGCTCGGGAAGCGAGGGTCCCAGTGGTGCCCGTTGCAGACCAGCAGCGCGTCGAAGGTCCGCTGTGATCCGTCCTGCATGGTGAGCCTCCAGCCGCCCGCCGCGCCGCGCTCTGCCCGCTCGACGCGCGTGTTGAAGCGAATCGACCGCCGCAGGTCGAACGCGTCGGCGTAGTCACGCAGCCACTCGAAGATGTGGGTGTGATGCGGGTAGTCCGGGTAGCGGTCCGGCATCGGGAAGTCGCGAAATGAGATCGACGGCTTCGAGATGTCGATATGCAGCGACCGGTAGGCGGACGAGACCCCGTTGGGGTTGCCGAAGTACCAGTTCCCGCCGACCTCGTCCGATGCCTCGAAGCATGTATGGGGAACCCCGAAGTCATCGAGTGCCTTACACGCGGTGAGGCCACTCACTCCCGCTCCGATCACCCCCACTGACGGACGCTCGCGCATGCCGTCGATCCTACAGCCCGGGTGCCCCGGCGACTCACCGTCTCCACGCCGGCGGCGGCAGCTGCGCTGCCACTGCAATCCGACAGCACGCGACCGCCGGATCGGCAATGATGCACTCCGACGGCGGCCACCACGGTGCCGCCGTCGGTGCGCTCATGCCCTCCGAAGCGATCTCACTCGCCCTTGCGGCGTCGATCTATCCGCCCGCGCTGGCAGCGGTGATCGCGCTCGGGCGCGGGACACAGGTGCGCCTGCGCGTGGTGCTGCTCGTCCTCGGCGCGTTCATCACGGTGCTGCTGACGGGCTCGCTGATGCTCCTCCTGTTCAGCGAAGTCGGCGGCAGCAGCTCCTCGGCTCGCACCGTCGGCTCAGGCATCTACATCGCAGGCGGCGTCGCCCTCGTGGCGCTCGGCTACAGGCTCCTGACACGGCCACCGGCGCCGAAACAGGACAAGGGCCCGTCGAAAACCGACAAGTACCTGGAGAGCGCACGCCTGGTGCTGCTGCTCGGCTTCATCCTCTACGTGATCCCGTCCCCGATCTACCTGGGGGTCGTGAAGGCGATCGCGGACACCAACGCGTCGACCGCCCAGCAGATCGGGTACCTCGTGATCGCGCTGCTGATCATGCTGTGGCTGATCGAGATACCGATGCTGATCCTGCTGATCTTCCCCGCGCGCGGCGCCGCGGTCCTCGAAAACATCAACGCGTGGTTCGCACGCCACGGCCGCGTGGCCGCAGCGTGGATTTCGATCGTCGCCGGGGTCTACCTGGTCGGCGTCGGACTCATCGAAATCCTCTAGGCCGGCGGTCAACGTGCCCGGCGAGCCCCTTGAGATGCTGCACGAGATGCTGCGTGTGCAGGACCGCGACGTGCTCGACGTCGGCTGTGGTGAGGGTGGCCTCGTGCGGCGCCTCGCGCTCGACGGCGCCCGCGCGGTCGGGGTCGACCCTCTCGCAGTCGCGCTCGAGCGTGCGCGCCTGGCCGGGCGGGATGTGCCCGGCGCGAGCTACGTCGCGGGCGCCGCGCAGGAACTGCCGTTCCCCGACGAGAGCTTCGACGTCGTGATCTTCTTCAACAGCCTCCACCACGTCCCGGTGGCGTCGATGGACGCCGCGATGTCGGAGGCGGCACGCGTGCTGCGCGACGGCGGCTCGCTCTACGTGCAGGAGCCGGTCGCGGCGGGCTCGTCGTTCGAGCTGCTGCGACCGATCGACAACGAGACGCGGGTGCGGGGCGATGCGCAGGATGCGATCAGGCGCGCCGCGCAGAGCAGCTTCACATCACTCGCGAGCCGCGAGATCGTGATGACGGTGCGCTACGCGGACTTCGACGCGCTGAGAGCGCACATGGTGAGCGTCGACCCCGCTCGCGGGGTCGCCCTCGATTTGCACGAGGGCGCCGTGCGCGAGGCATTCGAGGGCCTCGGGCGCCCGGTCGAGGGCGGCTACGAGTTCGAGCAGCCGCTGCTCATCGAGCTGCTCAGCCGTCGGAGGCAAGGCCGCGTCGCGGTCGCAGCCACGTAGCGGGTGCTGCTCAGCCGCGCCGATCGTGTCGGCCGGCGTCCCCGGAGCCCGCATCTACGCGCGAGGCGCAAGGGTTGTCCTTGACAGCTGCGGGTAGGTCGGGCGGTAGCCGCGCCTCCTCGCGATCGGGCCCAGCGCGCGGAACATCGCCCGCTGGAGCGCCGGCGGCGGGGATCGGAACTCGATCACGTCGTTGAACTCGCCGGCGAACAGGGCCAGCTGCAGCGGATGGGGTTCCCCGCGCGCGGTGAAGCAACCCAGCCGGGCGAGGCCGAACAGAGTCTCGATCATGTGGACGAAGCGTGCGCCCGGCGTCACCTCGACGAGCGCGCGGGCGTCGCGGTCGCCCGCGTTCCACCAGTCGTGCCAGACGCCGGGCGGCACCTCGCCCGTTTCGCCCTCCCGGAGCACGCGCGTCACATCCGCGCGCTTGAGTGTCAGTTCCCCCTCGAGCACCGTGAAGCGCTCGACCTGCACGGGGTGGCGATGCTCGCCGACGACGCGCGAGCCGGCGTGCGCCGTGAGCTCGGCACGCGCCCGTCCGTCCGCGTTGTCCCAGGGGCGCTCGAGGATCGTCGCGCTCTCGCCCAGCACAGGGTTCTCCCAGACCTCTCCTATCTCTATTGGCGTGAGATCCGGTGGCGCGGCGGGGTCCGGGTGTGCCACGTGCGCAGTCTCGCCCGGCTCCCGGCCGCCGTCAAGGGCCCGCGCACAGGCGTGTTGCGGGCGCCCGGCCTGAGAGCTAACGTTGACGGTGCCGTTCTCTGAACGCGAGTGAGAGGCCGCCAGTGACCGCAGCGATCAAGACAGCCGATCCGGCTCCCGGCGAGCACGGAGGGCTCGACGGCGGGCTGCGAGTTCTCGCCGTCTACGAGCGTGGCCGCAACGGCGAGCGCACGCTCCGGGAGGCCGCAGAGTTGGCCACCGCCGGCGCGCGGCTGACGGTCGTCACGCTTGCGACCCAGGCTCCCCGGCAGCGCTGCTGTGCGGCGGCATCGGGCGCCTACAACCTCGCGATGCGCGATGAAGCCGCGGACGAGCTGCGGGAAGCGCGGCTGCTGCTCGGGGCGGTCGCGGAGCGCGTGCGGTTCGTGATGCTCGTTGAGCGGCGGGACCCGCCGCTGGCACTCTGGGCCGCCGAATCCGGTTTCGATCTGGTCCTGGTTCCCGCGCGGCGCTTCTCGCGCGGCGGCGGCATCCTCGCGCGTGCGCTGCGCCGGTCCGCCGCCAGCGAGGTGCGGCTGATCGGCCAGCCGTCCAGCGCCCCGCTGGGCTGAGCTCAGCGGCCCGCCTCGCCGTGGCAGACGGCCTCGACGTTGTGGCCGTCCGGGTCGATCACGAACGCGCCGTAGTAGCTGCCGGAATACTCCGGGCGCACGCCCGGAGGGCCGTTGTCCTGCGCGCCCGCCGCGAGCGCCTCGGAGTGGAACGCGTCGACCTGTTCCCGCCGGTCGGCGGCGAACGCCACGTGCACGGGCGACCCTGTGGGGTAGGCCGTCGAGATCGCGAAGTTGGGTGCCTCTTCGAGGCCGAACTCGATCTCCCGCCCATCGCTCAGCGGCGCCCCGATCTGGCTGAACCCGAGCGGCAGCAGCACCCGCGCGTAGAAGGCGCGGCTCCGCTCCAGGTCGCTCACCCCGATCGTTATATGGTCGATCACGACGCGGCGCCTCGGCATGCCCCAACAGTAGCTCGGGCGGGCACATCGGCATTATGGGCCGATGCAGTTCACCGGCGACGGGCCCTGGGAACTACCGATCGCGGGGCTTCGCGTGCGGCGCCTCACGCTCGCGATGACCCTGACGATCGGCGCCGACGGCGACGAACGCGGCGCACTCCTGAGCCTTCCCGGGCCGTTCGAGATGACGACCCCCTCACAGGAGACGGTTCGGCTGGACCCGGAGCACCAGGGCTGGGAGGAGATGTCCGTGCTGTTCGCCCTGCGCGATGATCTGATCACCCGTGCGAGCGCGTCCAGCGACGGGACCCTCGAGGTCTGCTTCTCATCCGGCCACCGGCTGTGCGCCCGCTCCGAGGGGGAGTTCGAGGGCTGGGAGATCGCCGCCGGCGAGCGCACGATCGTCGGCACACCGGGCGCCGTGCTCGTGTGGGACGAGGAGGCCCGCGCGAGGGCTCAGGACATCGACGTCTCCGAACTGGGTGATCTGCTCGCGCGGCTGCGGGCCGGCAGGCCAGGGGCGTAGGACGCGATGACCCCTGACGCGGCGGACTGACCGTGGGAGCGGCGACCGGGCAGATCCTCGTGCTGGGCGTTGGCGTCGCTCTCAGCCCGCTGCCGATCATTGCCGCGATCCTGCTGCTCACGCGGCCGGGCGGCCGGGGCGCCGGGTTCTGGTTCGTCGCGGGCTGGGCGCTGGCCGTGGCGGCACTCGGCACCGCCGTGTTGCTGCTGGCGGACGGCGCGGACGCAAGCGAATCCGGCTCGCCCGCGACGTGGGTCGGCTTCGTCCAGGTGGGGCTCGCGGTTCTCCTGGTCGCGGCGGCCGTCTCGCAGTGGCGCTCAAGGCCCGGGGCCGGCGACGATCCCGAGAGCCCGTCCTGGATGCGAAAGGTCGAGGGCTTCACGGCCATGCAGGCCGCGGGAGCGGCGGCGCTGTTCGCGGCTGTCAAGCCGAAGAACCTGCTGCTGACGATCGCCGCCGGAACCGCGATCGCGCAGACGGGCACCGGCGCCCCGGCGCAGGCGGGGGCCCTCGCGGTCTTTGTCCTGCTCGCCACCGCCGGGCTCCTCGCACCGCTGGCGATTCAGATGCTGGCGGGGGAGGGCGCGGAGCGCATTCTCGGAGGGCTGCGGGACTGGATGGTGCGGGAGAACACGACGATCGTCGCGGTCATCTGCCTGGTGATCGCCGTCAAGCTGCTCGGAGACGGGGTCACGGTCCTCACCGCGTGACGCGGCCGATCAAGCGGCCCGGCCGAGGTCATAGCCGCGCACCGCGCGCAGACGCTCGTACTCCGCGCCGGTCATGCTGAGCGTGATCCTCACCTCGGACGGGCCGACCCGGCGGACGTCGTCGACGATGCCCGCGAACCTCTGCTCGCCCTCCTCGAAGCGCAAACACGCGTCGATCGGCGGAGCCTCCTGCTCGGCGCGGATGATGGTGGCTTTCCTCACCACTGGAAATGTTTGCGCGCGGCCCGGCGGAACGGCGGTTGACCCGCCGTCACCGGGCGCTCATCTCGGGCAAGCATCCATGGCGCGCTCGAGTGCTGCCTTGTTCGTGGCCCTTCCTGACTGCTCGCGGCGGCATCGCGGGCCTCCGGTCGTCGTTTGCGTCGTGAAGGCGAGGTACCCCGCGGCGCCGGGTGCATAACACGCTCGCGCGGACAACCGTCAGAGCTCCTCGTCGATCCTGATGGCGCGCTCGAGCATCCTGTCCGCCTCAGCGTGGCCCCGCTCCTCCCGGATCGCCGCGAGCATGCCCGTCGCGAGCGCGTCCAGCTTGTTCTGCATCGCGGCCTCAGCCCTCAGCTCGGCGTTCTTCAGGAGCGCCACCAGCAGCAGCGTCGTGGCGGTAAGCGCTGTGCCGGCGGCCTGCTCGTAGGCAGGCCCGGCCCGGAACGCGTACCCGCCGAGCCACGCGGCGACGAGCAGCACGCAGATCAGGAAGAACAGCGGCGAGCTCGAGAAGTAGGAGGCCGCCTGCGCAAGGCGGTCAAACGGCCCCCGCCGCCCCGACTCGCCGCGGTCGACGGGGTGCTTCAGCGACATCGGCGGGCGGGACTGTGAGGGGCCATCCACTGTCTTTTACCGCCGCCCGCGCTGGAGCAAACCCGATCCCGGTGTGCGGCGTGAGGCCTCCCGCGCTGGCTGTTTTGAGGATTCGGCCGCGGGTAGTGCAGACGCGAAGGCAGATCTCAAACCAACAGAACGGAGCCCCCGGATGAGCGACAAACTCGTCGACAAGGCAAAGGGACGTGTACAGGAGGCCGCGGGTGCGCTGAAAGGCGATGAGGGCATGAAGGCCCGGGGCCGCGGCGAGCAGGCGAAGGGCGCGGTCAAGAAGGCCGCGGAGAAGGTCACCGACGCCGTCGCCGGTGCGGGCAGGGGAGAGGACCACCGTTGAACCGGCCGGTCGCCCGCCTCGCGGACGCTCGCGGGGCCGGGCGCGTCGGTACACGAGGCTGTGCGAGCGGGCGCGGCCCTACCGGCCGCTCCGCGGCCCTAGCGGCCGCTCTGCGGCGGCCGCCGAGCCGAGGATGCGGGTTCGACTTGTCGCTCATCTCCGACCACCAAGTTCGCGTCCTGGGCCGACGGTGAGCTGCCGCCGGCGCTCCGCTCGCTCTGAGCGGGTTCCGAAGTGACAATGGGGGCCTCGTGCCACTACGATGTCCGCGAGGAAGGTGGCGCGGATCGAGGGTGGAGGGCACCCGGTCGGGCGCGATTTCCGCAAAAGGGGGCCGCAAATGGCAAGGATGACTGGCTCCGTCCGCGCTTCACGCGACGGGGCAACTCTCGGGGTCGTCGGAGCAACCGGATTCGCGGGACGCCGAAACGCGGCAATCCTGGCCGCCGTGTTCGCGTGTGCCGCCGCGCTCGCACTCGCCGCCGTTCTCGCGGCGACGCGCTCCGCCTCCACGGGTGCCGCCCCAGCCCAGCAGGCGCGAGGGCTCGCGACCCTGATGCCAGCCGGGCTCGCACCGGCGGCCTCCGCGGGGCTCGGATCCGCAGACCGCCGCTACTGGCCGGCGCCCGCCGGCGCGGGCACGCTCCAGAGCGACGGCGGGGGGATCCACACCACCTTCTCCCGCGCCGGCGTGAGGGTCAGCACACCCGCGGGTAGCCTCGGAATCTCACAGGCGGCGCTCGGCGCCTCGCCGGCCGCGGTCTCGCCGCCATCGAGTTCAGCCAACACCGTGCTCTACCGCGACGCAGGGGTGAGCGAGTCCTACAGCAACGGCCCCTACGGGCTGGAGCAGGCCTTCACCGTTCCGCGCCCGGGCCCCGGGGCGAGCGCCGCGGACGGCCGGATCGCGCTCGACATGGGGCTCGGCGGATCGCTGCATGCGGTCCTCTCCGGCTCACGCGTTCTGTTCGAGACGGCCGCCGGCAGGCCGGTGCTCACATACGGCGAGCTCAGCGCAGTGGACAGCGCCGGCAGGCACCTGCCCGCCACGATCTCGCTGAGCGGCCGGACGCTGCGGATCCTCGTCGACGCAAGGGGAGCCCGCTACCCGGTGCGGATCGATCCGTTCCTGCAGCAGGGCGGCAAGCTGACCGGCTCTGAAGAGTCCGGTGCGGGCCTGTTCGGCTCGCGGGTCGCGATCTCCGCCGACGGCACCACCGCGATCGTCGGCGGGCCCTCCGACAACGGCCACGCCGGCGCGGCGTGGATCTTCACGCGCTCGCAGAACACATGGACCCAGCAAGGCCCGAAGCTCACCGGGTCGGGGGAGACCGGCGAAGGTCAGTTCGGCAGCAGCGTCGCGATCTCGGCGTCGGGCACCACAGTGCTCGTCGGCGGCTACGAAGACAGCGCCGGCAGCGGAGCGGCCTGGGTCTTCCACAGGTCGGGCGCCACGTGGACCCAGGAGCCCGGCAAGCTGACCGGCTCAGGCGAGTCCGGCGCCGGGCACTTCGGCTACAGCGCCGCGCTCTCAGAAGACGGCAGCACCGCGGTCATCGGCGGCGGCGCGGACAACTCGGGAGCCGGAGCGGTTTGGGCGTTCCACTACAACGGCTCAAGCTGGGCTCAGCAGGGAGCCAAGCTCACTGGCGCGGGCGAGTCCGGCCAGGGACACCTCGGCGTCAGTGTGGCCGTCTCCGCCAGCGGCGACGCCATATTCGCCGGTGCACCCGCTGACAACGGCAACCTGGGTGCGGCGTGGGCGTTCGTCAGGAGCGGCGAAAGCTGGGCGCAGCAGGGCGGCAAGCTAACCGGCACGAAAGAGAGCGGGCTCGGCGAATTCGGAGTCAGCGTCGCGCTGTCCGGCAGCGCCGAAAGCGCTCTCGTCGGAGGCAGCGGCGACGGCAAACTCGCCGGCGCGGTCTGGACGTTCGCCAGGAGCGGATCGACGTGGTCGCAGCAGGGCAACAAGCTGACCGCCAGCGGCGAGGTCGGCGAAGGACACTTCGGTTTCAGCGTCGCGCTCACCGCCGACGGCAAAGCGGCGGTGATGGGAGCGGGCAACGACAACGGCGGGGTGGGGGCGGTGTGGACATACACGCGCAGCGGCTCGAGCTGGACGCTTCAAGGCCCCAAGCTCACCGGCGGCGGCGAGGTGGGCGCGGGCCACTTCGGCTACAGCGTCGCGCTCTCAGCCGACGGCACGCACGCGCTGGTCGGAGGCGTTGGGGACAACGGGAGCGTGGGCGCCGCATGGGTGTTCGCGCCGCCGTCTGCTCCGTCGGTGCTTACGGGTGTGGCGTCGGGGGTTGGTCAGGTGTCGGCTGTGTTGGGTGGTTCGGTGGATCCGAATGGGCAGCTGGTGAGTG